>OGQL01002715.1_pt1 | contig 10976 bp, 17 predicted proteins | sample 1553211 | NCBI WGS metagenome assembly OGQL01 (sample SAMEA2579942, study PRJEB22360) | human gut metagenome
GTGGTCTACGACGGTATGGGTACCGGTCTCATCGGCAGAAGCCGCAGAAGAGACTGCTTCGCTGGAAACAGAGGCGGATTCAGAAGCGGCAGCGGAAGAAGCTGCATTGCCGGAACCACCACAGGCGGTCAGGACACCGGCAGCGCTGACAGCAGCCATGGCAGTGATAAACGAACGACGAGAAATCTTTTTCATGGAAAACTCCTTTGATAAATCAATGGTTCTTTGGTTGTGGCAGTTAGTTAGCAATAACCAACCGCAGAGCATTTTATCAAATTCACTTTCCTTTGTCGGTTGCTATGGCAACGGGCAACGGCAGTGCAAATTTATGTGATGGTAAAAATAGCCACAAAAACAGGGTGCGCCCCTGAATAGGACGCACCCTGCCATCGCAATTCACGATTTGATTCGTTGGCAACAACCGTGAATTGCATATCGCAAACAGGTCGTTGAGAATTGCGCTGCTTGTAAAACTTGCGATTAAATCCACATACAACAACAATATGTACAACAGGGCGTTCCCCAACGGGAACTTCCTGTTTTTCGTTGTTTGCATGATGAGCCTGCTCTGCCTGCCATAGGCAAGTTCGCGTTAGTGTTTGTGCATTAAAGACGCAGGCTGCTATAAAATGGCAAGGTCGCCTGCTGCCAAGTGACCTTGCCGTTTTGTACTGTATTTTGCTAAATCAGGCAGCTTTCCGCGACCTCACAGCGCCACATTGACCGGCAGAACATACACACCGTCGGCGGTGTAGTAGGTGATCTGGGTGACGGTCTTGCCGATGATGGACGCAAGGTAGGGATCGTCCGTATTGAAGCCCAGCTCGGTGCCGCGCCAGATATTGGTCACATGATGCAGGCCATACTCGCTGCCATCGGCGGTGGTCAGCTCCACAGTAACACCCTCCACGGTAGTCTCGGTGGCGTGGACTTTGCCAAACTCCCACTTGCCGCTCAACAGTTTGTACCATGCGGTAATGTAGTAGGCAGGAGTCTTGCCGAGCTTATAGTACCGCAAAGCCATTGACCTTTTTGCCGGAGCCATGCTGTATGTTGTGGTGGAAGAACTGATCCCGGAAATGTCGCAGGGACAGAACTCCAACGTCGGCACGGTGTTTTTTGCGGTGGGCTTCAGCGTGATGATGGTGCTGGACGTGGCACTGGGGTGACGGTTGGAGCCCTCGAAGGCGAAATCTTTTTCGGAATCTCCGAAAATGCCTAAACTCCTTGACAGAGGAGACGGCAGGGCGTATTATTTTGGCAGAAGGACCGCTGAGAAGCGGCTTTTTATAGAACAAAAAGTTAGCTTTACCTAACTACAGCGCGAGGAACTGCGTGAAAAGCATTGCATTGTGAACGGTAAATAGAAAGAGGGTGGCGTTATGTCCTTTTTTGAAAACACCCGAAAGCCCGTAGGCTTTGGCGGGAAGATCATGGTTGCTATGATGAACTTTGGACACAGCGCAATGGCAGAATGGGGGCTGCGCTTTTTACAGCCTGCCCCGGATGCCATGGTGCTGGACTGCGGCTGCGGCGGTGGAGCGAACATTAAAACGCTGTTGAAACTGTGCCCCAACGGCAAGGTGCATGGCATCGACTACTCAGCCGTCAGCGTGGAAAAAGCGCGAAAAGTCAATGCTAGAGCCATTGCGGCAGGACGGTGTACCGTGCAACAGGCAAGTGTGGCAGAGCTGCCGTTTAAAGCGGAGCAGTTTGATGTGGTGACCGCCTTTGAAACGGTCTACTTCTGGCCGGAGCTTGCACAGAATTTCAGAGAGGTCTATCGGGTGCTGAAGCCCGGCGGAATCTTTTTCATCTGTAACGAAGCGAACGGCGAAACGACAAAAGACGACAGATGGACACAAATTATCAATGGGATGACTATCTACACGGATACTGCATTGAAAGAGTATCTGGAACAAGCAGGATTTTGTCAGATCCAAAGCCACAAAAATAAAAAGGGCTGGCTGTGCGTTACGGCGCAAAAGCGGTGAAGTAGTGCAACCGTAACACTTGGAACCGTGAAGAGCATGGCATGGTTTGTCTGCCGGAAAGGACTACGATGAAGTTTAAGACATTGGGAAATCGGAATGCTCCCGCTGTTTTGTTTTTTCATGCAATGGGCGTGACGGGAGAGAGCAGCGAACCGGTTGCAAACTATTTACAGGATCGGTATTTCTGCATTTTACCTACCTCCACCGTGTACTGCAAAGGGCAGAAATATGTCAGCAAGGCAGACGAGGTTCGTCAGGTAGAAGCATACCTGAAATCGCAGGGAGTGGAACACCTTGAACTGGTTGTGGCTTCTTCGATCGGTGCTGACCTTGCCATGGCGTTTTTGACAGGCACGAAGCTGCCCATCGGACATATTTTCTTTGACGGCGGGCAGTTTGCACAAATCGGAAAAGGTACGCGCCGCATGATGACACCGTTTCTGTATCTGGCCATCAAGAGCCTGTACTGGTCAAAGGGCGGCACATTGAAAAAGATACTGTGGTGTGACGATGATTCCATAAAGCCGTATTTTATAGCCGCAGGGAAAAATCTGACCTACACAAATTTGCGGCGACAGATTCTGGACAGCCTGGAGGATAAACCCTTTCCAGCACTTTCCGAAGAACTGCAAAAGCATCTCTATTTCGAGTTTGGCAGCATAGAAGAGCATTTCAAATACCGTCAGGCAGTGATGGAAGCCTACCCTTGCGGCCATTATCCCGTGTTTGAGGGATACGATCATATGCAATATCAGATTCGTGATCCGAAGGGCTTTGCTGAAATGCTGGCATCTATCGCTGCGCATGACGGTATCCCGAAGCTGCCGTTTATCAGAAAGTGTGAGGACCCGATATGAAATACAAAATCGAGAAAAACACCGTGCAGGAGACGCTGATCCTCCCACTGTATTCCCGGAAGCTGTGTACCGAGCTGTATCCGAACCTTTACCAAGACGAAACAGCGGTGCATCTGATCGACCAGATCGACTACGACTTTTCAGAGGCAGAGAAAAACTCCCGCAGCCTGATGCAGCGCTTTGGTGCGCTGGAGGTCGCCATGCGGCAGAATGACCTTGCCTTTGAGGTGCAGGCGTACCTGAAAAACCACCCCTGCGCGGCAGTGGTCAATCTGGGCTGCGGGCTGGATAACACCGGCAGAGCCTGCGACAACGGCAGATGCAAGATCTACAATCTGGACTTCCCGGATGTGATCGCCTTGCGGCAGCAGCTGCTGCCCGCCGGGGAGCGGGAGCAAAACATCCCCTGCGACCTGAAAGACCCCGCATGGTTTGACAAGATCGATGCCTCCGGCGGGGCGGTGTTCTTTGCCTCCGGGGTGTTCTATTACTTCCTGACCCAGCAGGTCAAGGCGCTGGTGCAGGGGATGGCAGATGCTTTTCCCGGCGGGGTGCTGGTGTTCGATGCCGCCAACCGCACGGCGGTAAAGATGATCGCCAAAACGTGGCTCAGGACGGCGAAAATCAAGGATGTGGGAGCATATTTCGCGGTTTCGGATGCGAAAAGCGAGCTTTCCCCATGGGACAGCCGTTTGCAAGTATCCAGCAGGGGCTATATGATGGGCTACAACGACCTGAAAGACCCTTCCGTCAGCGGCTTTTTCCGATTTCTCGCCAAGATCGGGGACAACGGGATGAAAATGCAGATCGTGAAGATCGGATTTGGAGACAGACAATGAAATATGCCGGGATGCCCGTTGGGATGTGGATGCTGTTTGCCGGTTCCTTTCAAAAGCAGCTGACCGCTTACGATTTGAGCCTTGTAGTGGTTGTTTTGCAAAATTTTTATTCTTTACTTGATAACTGCATACGATAAAACCAAAGGGAGCTCTGCACGGACCTTCGTCCGTGACAGAACTCCCTTTTTTAGCTTTATAGAAAAACCATAAGTCATCTGCCACGCTCAACGGAGCAAAAACCACACGCCCAGCAGGAGCGCAAGGAAGATCAGGTTGGACAGGGTGAACAGCCCAAAATACTGCTTCTTCCCCTGTGGCAGCTCCCGTGCGATCTGCCGGTAGGAAATAAGACTGGCCATGGATGCGATCAAAGTGCCAAGACCTCCCAGATTGGTGCCGATGATGAGGGCTTGTGTCTCTGCCGTGAACCCGGACAGCAGCAGGGCGGCGGGAACATTACTGGTGACCTGCGAAGCAAGAACCGCCACCAGAACTTCCCGGCCGGTCAGAAACTCCTGCAGCCAGCCGGAAAAAGCGGGAATGCGGCCAAGATTGCCAATGAAGATGAAAAAAGCCACAAAGGTCAGAAGCAGGGAATAGTCCACCGCCCGCAAGGTGCGTGGGTCTGCAAAAAGGGCGCAGACGAGTACAGCGGCAAAGGCAATGCCATAGGGCAGCACCCGGATCACGGACAGCAGGCAGACGGCAAACAGAACCAGATACAGCAGGATGATCTTCTGATCTCTCTGAGATGCAGAAGAAGAAACAAGCTCGTCCACGGAGAGGGCGGCAGAGGCTTTCCGGCAGACCAGCGCTGCCCAAGCCAGCAGCAGGAGCAGAGAGACCAGGGTGTAGGGCAGCATAAGAAGAACAAATCCCCCGATGCTCATGCCGCTTTTTCCGTAAAGATAGAGGTTCTGCGGGTTGCCGATGGGGGTCAGCATACTGCCAAGGTTTGCCGCAATGGTCTGCATACAGACCACCGGGATCAGAAGAGCGCGGCGGACATCCGCTCCCAGACGGCTCAGGACCACGAACGTAAAGGGAACGAAGGTCAGCAGGGAAACATCGTTGGTGATGAACATGCTTCCGAAAAAGCACAGCCCGACCAGTACCAGCGTCAGCTGAAAGGTGCTGTGGGTGCGGGACAGCAATGCCCGGCCCAGTCCATCAAAAAAGCCCTGCCGCCGCAGCCCGGCCATGACCGTCATCAGGGAAAACAGGATCGCCAGCGTGCGCAGGTCGATGTAGCCGAGATACTGCGCATCCGGCGGAACAAAGAAGGCGGAGACAACGGCCAGCACAGCGGCTGCGGTGAGGACCGTTTCCTGCTGAATGAATTGTTTGAGTAGCTTCATAGAGACACATCCTTGTAATTGTAAAGGCAGCCCTGCTGCGATGCCGGGCGGCCTTTTTCCGTATTTCAGAGCAGCAGCTCAAACGACCCGATCATCAGGGGCATTCTTCAATGTGGAAGATCGCTACTTTCCCGAAGAACGGATTGCAAGTGCGTGCAACTTCCGGCTCAAATCGGCCAGACACCATGCGATTGCCATACCGCCGGCAATTCCAAGAGCGGCCAGAAAGGTCTGCTCTCCGAAATGCTCTGCAGCAGACAAATCATTGGAGACAACTGCGTTCATGCAGTAGTAGAGGGTGCTTCCGGGAATGAGGGGAATGGCAGCGGTGATGAAGAAAGGCGTAGAGGGTGCATTGCAGCATCGGGCAAGAATTTCGGCATACAGAGCGGCACAGAAACCGGCCAATAGATTGGCAAGAAAGACGCTGTGCAGGGTGTTGGCGGCAAGAAGATAAGCCAGCCATGCCAGAAGTCCGCCTACACCGGCGGCGGGTAAGTAGCGCCGGTTCAGATTGAAAATCAGTCCGAAACCGACCGAACCAAGGGCAGCACTGAGCAACTGCGAAAAAACCTGTATCATGCGGAAATTCCTCCCATCAACCAGATGGCGGCCATCATGCCGAGTGCAAGGGTGGCGGCCATCAGAATGGCTTCCACCAGTCGAAGAGAGCCGGAAATAATGTCCCCAAGTAAGATGTCCCGGATGGAATTTGTCAGCATGATGCCGGGAATCAGCAGCATGATGATACCAATCAGAACTTTATCGGCATGAAACTGCATCCCAAAGCGGCAGAGCAGCAGAGTGGAGACACCGCTGAGAAATGATGCTATAAACTGAAATTCTACGCCATTCATACAAAAAGGCGAGAGATAGCGCTCCATCCAGCAAATCAGAACGGCAATGCCGCCGGCCAGCAGGCCGTCCCAGAGATTTCCACCAAAGAAGATGGCAAAACTGGAAGCAGCCAACACACTGCCGGCAAGATGCAGTCTTGGGTCCGGATGCTGTGCCAGAATGGCATTCAGCTGGCGCTGAAACTCTTCTATGGAAGGAGGCGCTGTGCAGATACGGCGGCTGAGCGCATTGAGCTTTTCCAATGTCAGCAGGTCATTGCTGGCAGCGTGACGCAGGCGGCGGGTCTCGGTCTGCGGCGGCAGCGAGGGCATGGTAAGCGTGACCACGATGCTGGATGTGATCACGAATACATTCACATCTTCTGCCCCATAGGCGATTGCGATCCGGTTCAAAGTGTCCTCAACGCGGAATACTTCTGCGCCACTGTTTTGTAAAGCTTCGCCCATTCGGACCAGAATGTGGAGAAAATGACTGATCTCGGTCTCTTCCACAATATCACGCTCTTTTCATCTCGGTTTCTACATTATTATAGCGGGTGGACCGGCAGAACGCAAGACGCTGCAAGGACAGAGAGACTTTTTGATAACTGCATTGTTTACGCGGGCAATGGATCGCCTGGTTCTGAAGAAACGGCTTGCATCCGTTCTGTCACAGCGAAAGACTACGATCAGAGAAGAAAAAATTGAATCCAGTGCAAACGATTTTGCCGAGAATTGCATGAAATATTATAAAAGTATTATTCTTTTATGAATTTTAGCGCTCTACTATTGACACTGCTAATAAACAGTGTTATAATAGTGGCGTGCTCAGGAGAAAGGGGCATGAGGGAACCGCAAGGCTCCCGGGAAGACTCCGCTTCTGATGCACGATCTTGATTTTATGCCCGACCCGAACGCCGGGATTGGAGGGTTGTTTTATGTTTATGCCTGCTGTTTTCCATGAAAATCTGTTTGATGATTTCTTTGATCCGTTCTGGAACGACGGTGCGCTGGAGCGTGCAATGAATCGTGAAGAGCGTGAAACCTTCGGCAAGCGCGGCGCAAACATGATGAAAACCGATGTGAAGCAGACCGCCGATGGCAACTATGATGTGGCTGTTGACCTGCCCGGCTGCAAGAAGGAAGACGTTCAGATGGAGCTGAGCGACGGCTACCTGACCATTCAGGCCGTCCGCAACCACTCCAATGACGAGAAGGACAACAATGGCCGTTATCTGCGCCGTGAGACCTTCTCCGGTACCTGTGCCCGCAGCTTCTATGTGGGTGATGCCGTGAAGAAGGAGGACATCCACGCAAAGTTCGAGGATGGCATCCTGCACATCGTGCTGCCCGCACCGCAGCAGCAGAAGGCTCTGCCTGCGAATCCCAATCTCATTGAAATCGAATAACGTTTGTGCATCGGTGTGAGGAACACCGGCGCATAGAACCAACCCCCGGAGAACCGTAAAAAGCTCTTCGGGGGTTTTTATATTCTGACATCTTTTCGGAAGTGAAAAAGCGTGGTACCCACAACACCGACACGCAAGAGGACGCAGCAGTCAATCTTTTTGAAACCGCCGTCAAACACGCATAAAAGCGAAAAGAACCCGCTTTCGACATCAAATTGAAGTGAAAGCGGGTTCTTTATTGAAGTGACACCAAGTTGTCACAAAATCACAGTTTTAGAAGGCCTGTGCATCATATTTATAGCGATATTTCGCCGTAAATTCGTTTCTACTTGATGGGGTGAATTATTTCCGACTTGTCAGCCGGTTGAGCAGCATCACAGCCAGGACAATAACACCAATGACGAGAAGAATGCCGACCATGCCGATGAGCATCATGGGCAGGGTGGTCATCCACGAAGAAAGATGAAGCATAAGTGTACCTCCGTTAAGCCATCAGGGTCAGAATCAGGCCGCCTGCAATGACGGATGCGATCTGCCCCGAAACGTTGACGCTGATGGAGTACATCAGCAGGAAATTCTGGTTATCTTCTTCCAATCCCATCTTGTTGACCACACGGCCGCTCATGGGGAAGGCGGAGATGCCGGCTGCACCGATCATCGGGTTCAGTTTTTTGCCTTCGGGCAGGAACAGGTTCAGCAGCTTTGCAAACAGCACGCCGCCTGCGGTATCAAAAACGAAGGCTACCAGACCCAGTGCAAGGATGAGCAGGGTATCGGGCCGGACAAACTTGTCAGCGGTCATCTGTCCGGCCACGGTCAGGCCCAGCACGATGGTGATGAGGTTTGCCAGCACATTCTGCGCGGTTTCGCTGAGGGCGTTCAGTACGCCGCACTCCCGCAGCAGGTTGCCGAACATCAGAAAACCAACTAGAGCTACGCTGGCAGGAGCTACCATACCGGCAATGATGGTTACCACAATGGGGAACAGAATCTTCGTCAGCTGGCTGACATTGCCCTTTTCATAGGGCATCCGGATGCGGCGGTCCTTCTGGGTGGTCAGCAGTTTAATGACCGGCGGCTGCACGATGGGCACCAGAGCCATGTAACTGTACGCTGCCACCATGATGGCACCAAGGTACTGGGAGTTGAGGGTGTTAGCTACAAAAATGGCGGTGGGACCGTCCGCTGCACCAATGACAGCGATGGAAGCAGCATCCTTCAAATCAAAGAAGAAGCCTGCCAGAAACAGGGTGAAGAAAATACCAAACTGCGCTGCGGCACCAAAGAGCATGAGCCACGGTTTTTCCAGCAGGGGGCCAAAGTCGATCATAGCACCAATGCCGATGAAAAGCAGCAGGGGAAACAGCTCGTTGGACATGCCTGCTTCAAACAGGGCAGAAATGGGGCCTACGGTATCGCCCTGCGTGATGGCACCGGACAGCGGAAGATTGACCAGAATGGCACCAAAGCCCATGGGTAAAAGCAGGCTCGGCTCCATTTTTTTGGCGATGGCAAGGTAGATGAGCAATGCACCAATGCCCCACATCACCACCATCTGCCAAGTCAGGTTTCCAAAATTGGAAAACAGACTTGCGAATGTGTTCAGAAAGTTCATAGTTTTCTTGCCTCCTATTGTGCTCCGGTACGGTGACAAGAAAAAGAGACTCCTGCCACAGCACCTTGTCTGTGACAAAAGTCTCAAGCGAACACATGACATCGGGCATTTCTGCCGTGATGACGCTGCCATGCAGCAGTCTCCCGAAGAATAAGCCGGAATACTGCCCTTTACTCCCTTTTATCAGATGTATTAAAACAGAATATGGGAAAACTGTCAAGAAAAATACAGAAATCTTTTCTGTATCTTATGAGGGTCCTTCCGCTGTGGTTCACGCAAGCTGATTACAGCAAAGCATTTCTGAAAGCCCATCGAGAGAAAATCACTCTGCACAAGGCGGCCCCGGAGAGCTGCGATAAGCCCTCCGGGGCCATTTTTGTTTTCTGATATCTTTCCGACAGTGGGAAAGCGTGGTAGAATAGGAGCAAAGCTGATATATGATCAACAGGAGGAGGAAAATCAAGATGGAAACGGTCTATATCGCAGGCGGATGCCTTTGGGGCGTACAGCATTTTTTTGACACAGTGCCTGGTGTACAGATGACTGAAGCCGGCAGAGCCAACGGAACAACGAGTTCTCTGGATGGCCCATACGATGGATATGCAGAATGCGTAAAAGTGGTCTATGATGAGAAAAACACAAACATTTCAGAACTGATGGCACACCTGTTTGAGATCATCGACCCCTACAGCCTGAACAAACAGGGCGTGGACGTTGGAAAAAAGTACCGGACAGGGCTGTACAGTACAGATCCCAGACATCTGGAAGAAGCAAGAGCTTTTATAAACGGCCGGGAGGACCGGGACAAGATCATGCTGGAAGTGCTGCCGCTGACAAATTATGTCCGGAGCGCTGAGGAGCATCAGCACCATCTGGAACGGCACCCTGAAGACTGCAGTTACTGCCATATCCCGGATGCTGTCCTGAATAGATACAGAAATCAGTAAATATGCGATCCTACCATTGCAGTAACACCAATGGAAAGTATCAGGAGCAGGAGAGTGCTCCGCTGGTGCGGAAATTTCTGGCGGATACCGGCATGACGGCGGCGCAGATCGAACGGGTGGCCTATCTGGTGGGGCACCACTGATGGTTCTGGATGCGGCGCTTGGCTGAGAGAGCGAAGCAGCTTCTCAATGGTAAAATAACGGAAAACACCCCTGTGAGCTTTTTAAACTCACAGGGGTGTTTTTAGGCGTTGGGGTCGGTCAGCACAAAGGTCAGCTCGGCGGTGGCGGCGCACTTGCCGTCCACCCACGCCGAGGCTTTGCCCACGCCCACCGGGCCGTGCTGTTCTACCAGTTCACAGTGCAGGGTGAGCATATCGCCGGGGGTGACCTGCTTGCGGAAGCGGGCATTCTTGATGCCGCCGAAGAGGGCCAGTTTGCCCTTGTTCTCCGGCAGGCTGAGCGCCGCAACGGCACCGGTCTGGGCCAGTGCTTCCAGAATGAGCACTCCCGGCATCACCGGCTGGCCGGGAAAATGTCCGCAGAAAAATTCCTCATTGCGGCTCACGCACTTGCGGCCGATGGCCCACTGGCCCGGCTCGTAGTCCAAAATGCGGTCCACAAGGGCAAAGGGATAGCGGTGCGGCAGAAGCGCCGCGATCTCCTCACTGTTCAGGGCGTTTGCGTCTGCACGCACGGTGCGGGGTTCTGCCATGGGTCAGCCCTCCCATCTGCGCAGGGCGATGCAGGCGTTGTGCCCGCCAAAGCCCAGACTGTTGCTCAGTGCGTAGGTCATGGCCTGCGCACGGCCAGTGTTCGGCACATAGTCCAGATCACATTCGGGATCGGGCTGCTCATAGTGGATGGTGGGCGGCGCAAACTGGTCATGCAGGGCCAGCGCTGTAAATACGGCTTCAATGCCGCCCGCACCGCCCAGCAGATGGCCGGTCATGCTCTTGGTGCTCACCACAGTCAGCTGCTTTGCGTGTTCGCCGAACACCGCATGGATGGCGGCGGTCTCGCAGGCATCGTTCATGTGGGTGCCGGTGCCGTGGGCGTTGATGTGGTCCACCTGCTCCGGTGCGATGCCTGCATCCGCCAGCGTCAGCGTCATGCAGTCG
>OGQL01002725.1_pt1 | contig 10932 bp, 8 predicted proteins | sample 1553211 | NCBI WGS metagenome assembly OGQL01 (sample SAMEA2579942, study PRJEB22360) | human gut metagenome
AAAGCCCCGCCTCTCAGCTTTCTGTCACATTCAACAGCTGCGCCGCAGCAGCTCGCATACCAGTTCATAGGTGCGCTCCGTGGAGGGCACGCTCAGCCGCTCCCGCACGGAGTGTACATCGTGCAGCTCCGGCCCCATGGACACCGCGTCCAGACCGGGGATCTTCTCCATCAGCAATCCGCACTCCAGACCGCCGTGGGTGGCCTCCACCACGCCGTCCTTACCGGTAAGATCCTTATACGCCGCCAGCAGCGTATCCCGGAACTGCGACTCCCTCTTGTACTGCCAGCCGGGGTATACGCCCCGCTCTGCCACAGTGCCGCCCGCCAGCGCCGCCACAGCCCGCACGCGCTGCGCCAGCATCAGCTTCCGGGACGCGATGGACGACCGGATGGAGAACGCGATGTGCAGTCCGTCGCCGCCCAGCTTCACCATGCCCATATTCAGGGATGTCTGCACCAGACCGGGGAAATCCGTGTCCATAGCCTCCACGCCCTGCGGCATGGCCGTCAGCGCCTGCCAGCGTCATGGTGCGCTCTGCGGACACGGCTTTTGCCGTCTCCGCCGCCGCGCAGGTCAGCGTCACATCGGGGTCGGTGACGGCGTACTCGTTCTTCAGCACCCCCTCAAACTCCCGGATAAACGCTTCGAACGCCCGGCCGCTGCCCTTGGGCAGCGCCACCGCCGCATCGCAGCGGGAGCAGATCACGTTGTCGAACTGCCCGCCGGAGAAGGCCGCCAGCCGCAGGCCGGGGAACTTCTCCAGCGCTGTGGCCAATACCCGTCCCATAAGGCGGTTGCCGCTGCCGCGGCCCAGATGGATGTCCGCACCGGAGTGACCGCCCCGCAGGCCGGCCACGGTGATGCCGAAGCCCTCCATGCCCGCCGCATCGGTCAGCGCTGCGGGCAGCAGGCAATCGGAGCGCATGCCGCCTGCGCAGGACACGGTGAACACGCCCTCCAGCTCGGAGTCCAAATTCAGCAGCTTTTTGCCCTTCAGGTCAGAGCAGTCCAGCGCAAAGGCGCCGTCCATGCCCACCTCCTCGTCCACGGTGAATACCGCCTCGATGGGCGGATGCACCAGCGTATCATCCGACAGGATCGCCAGGATCATGGCCACGGCAATGCAGTTGTCGCCGCCCAACGACGTCTTGTCCGCCCAGACCCACTCCCCGTCGGTCATCAGGTCAAGTCCCTCGCGGGTCATGTCCTTGGTGCAGTCGTCGGTCTTGGCGCACACCATGTCGATGTGTCCCTGTAGGATGATCGGCTCGGCGCTCTCATGGCCGGGAGATGCCGGCTTCCAGATCACCACGTTGTTGCACGGCTCCTGCCGGTACTTCAGTCCCAGTTCCTTGGCAAAGTCCACGCACAGATCGCTGATGATCTTCGTGTTGCCGCTGCCGTGGGGCACCGAGCACAGCTTTTCAAAATATGCGAACACCTTTTCCGGCTTCAAGCCTTTCAAAACAGCCATTTTGATACTCCTTTCCCATGCGGCCGCGGTCTCCGCGCCGCCCATTCAGTATAGCATATCCGCCTGCCGAGCGCAAGCAAGTCCCTATGCGCCCACAGCCCATGCTTTCGCATGGGCTGTGTATGCAGCACACATTATCAGAAGTCGCCCAGACCCATATCGTCCTCGATACCGGGCGCTTCCTCCTCGTCGTCCTCGGTGGGAGGCGCGGGGATGAATTCCTCCAGATAGGCCTCCTCCGGAGGGGGTGTCCTCCTCGACGATCTCCGCGTCGGGCGACGGGATGAACTCCGTCAGATAGGCGTCCTCACCCAGTCCCGCGAGGTAGGCGGGCAGGTTGATGATGATGCCGTCGATGTTATGGGGCAGCGTCATTTGGTACGTTTCCGTTGTCTCGCTGCCGCCCTTCTGCTGCATGACCTCCACGGTCAGCTCCAGCTTGTCGCCGATGACGGTGGTCAAGCAGCGTTCCTTTTCGTACAGCTTGGAGATCTGCTCACCGTTCACGTACACAGTGATCTTATAGGGCGCCTCCACAGACTGGCCGCCCTTGTCCACTGCGCGGTTGTCGAAATAGACGGTGTGGCCGCGTCCGATGCGCAGCATCAGCACGGCGACGAGCACCAGCACCAGAACGAAGGCGATACGGATGAGCCACGAGCGTTTCGTCGTTTTCATGCGGTTCTCCCCTCCTCCTCGGCCTTCTGCTCAATGGCCAGCTGCTGACCCAGCGTGCGGTTCTCCTTGCGCTTCTTGGCCTCGTACATGACCAGTGCCACGGTGATAACGGCGTAGGACACGAACACGCGGAAGTACTCGCCGATCATGGAGTCGCCGGTGATCTTGGTTCCGGCGGCCGGCGCCACGATGAACATGGTATGGAACAGGAGCACACCCAGGAACACGTTGCCGATGGACGCCTTTTCCACGGAGGCGCCGCCCACCAGTAGCGCGGCGATGCAGAACATGCCGACGTTGGTATGCGCCGTATAGGTGGGGAAGTTGCCCATGTTCTGCAGGTAGATGATCATGCCGAAGCCCGCGAACACGGTGGACATGACGATGGAGATCAGGCGGGTGCGGTCCACGTTGATACCGGCGTCCCGCGCCACATTCATGTCCTGTCCCACCGCGCGCATGTCCTGTCCCAGCTTCGTGCGGCGGAACCACACGATGAACAGGCAGGCCAATGCGATGATGATCAGCGTCAGCACGGGGATCTTCACGCCGCCCACGTAGACGGCCAGCGCATTATCGACGCTCTGCCGCATCTGCAGAAGGCTGACTGTGTTGCGGATACCAAAGCCGCGGGGCAGCTTCAGTGTGTTGTGGAGGATGGGGATGATGGGCCCCATCATATACAGCACCACCAGCTGGTACACACCGGTCATGCAATAGGCGATAAAGTAGCTGGTGACCATCTCGCGGCCCTTGGCGCGGTTCAGGATGCTGCCGCACATAAGACCCAGCAGAATGGACAGGGGGATGGACAGGATGGCCGCCAGCACCAGACCGGGGATACCCCAGATCTGCCAGTCCGCCACCAGGATCAGCGCGATCTCGCCGGCCATAGCGCCCAGCGTCATGGCAAAGTTCAGACCCATACCGGCCATAATGGGGATCAGCAGGCTCAGGATCAAAAAGGCGTTGCGCCCCAGACGGGTCATAGCCTCGTTAAGTATGTAGCTCACCGGCAGGCCGGACACGGGAATGAGCACGGCGCAGATGATGATAAACAGGACGGGCACTGAGTTTTTGCCCAGGAATTGCTTTACGTCGAATCTCTTACCCTTCATGTCAGCGCCCCCTTTCCGTCTTTCTGGTCAGGGCATAGAGGATCATGCCGTTGGATACCACGATACGGATGACCTCGCTCATATCCATCTGGAAGGCGGCGCTCATCACGGTGGGGGTCATGGTCACCACGCCCTGATACAGGATCGTACCGATAATCACATTGCCGATGGATGCCTTATTCACCGACGCGCCGCCGATAAGGATGGCGGCCACGGCGGGCATGGCCATCCAGAAGGGGCCGTTGTACAGCTGTATGAAGCCGAAGCCCTGCTCATACACCAGAATACCCACAGCACCCAGCCAGGTGGACATGATCACGGAGATAAGCCGCATCTTGTCCACGTTGATGCCCGCTGCGCGGGCAAAGGCGGGGTTGGAGCCCACAGCGGTCATGGCGGTGCCGGTCTTGGTGTGCAGGAACGCCCACATCAGCACGGCCATCAGCACGAAGAACAGCAGCGTACCGGTGGGGATCACCAGATTGATGCCGATGCTGTTCAGGTCGATGGTCAGAATGTTGGCCAGCGCCTTGTCATAATAGCCCTCCAACGAAATGACGGTACGCAGACCGCTGGCGGAGAAGCCCCACACCATGGTAGGGTGCTTGTACGGCAGCAGCAGCCACATCATGCACATGAAGGACACGGACGAGAAGCCCACGTAGGTGGCGATCATCATCTCGCCGCCCTTGATCTTGTTCAGCAGCCAACCATAGCCGCCGCCGAACAGCAGGGCAAAGGGCGTGGCGATGAGGATGGCCATAAGGAAGCTGGCAAAGCCGGTGTAGCCCAGCTCGATGGACAGCGTGGCACCCAGCAGTCCGGACACGATACCCAGCGGCAGACCGAAGTTCAGGCCGCAGCCGGAGTGTACCATGGGCACCATGGCCAGCACCATCACGGCGTTCCAGCTGAAACGGGTGATGATATTGGTGATCTGTGTTGGGAAATCCAGCCCCACGCAGGGCGCGGCGATGAGCAGCAGCAGCAGGAAGCACGCGATGATCAGACGCGGCAGGCCGAAGCTGTCCAGCAGCTCTCGGAATTTTGACTTGTTTCCAAGTGTGGTCGTATTGCCCATTTCTTCCTCCTTACTTCACCTGACTGACCATGAGCATACCGAACTCCTCGGAGGAATGGTCAGCAGGCAGGATACCGGCGACCCTGCCGCCGGAGACGATGGCGATGCGGTCGCAGATCTGGCGCAGCTCCTCCAGCTCGGAGGAGATCATCACCACCGTGACGCCGGATTCGCGGTTAAATTTCTTCAGCGCCTCCAGCACCAGCGCCTTGGCGCCCACGTCGATGCCGCGGGTAGGCTCGGACACGAAGAGGAAGCGGGGCTCCAGCGCGAACGCCTTGGCCAGGCACACCTTCTGCTGGTTGCCGCCGGACAGCTCTCTGGCCTTCTGGCCGGAGCCGGTACACTTGATCTGCAATTCATCGATATACCGGTTCGTCACCGTGTGGATGGCCTTTTCGTCGCGCCATGTGAAGAAACCCATTCTCTTCAGGAACTTGTTCTGCACCTGCATGGCGGGGAACGCCACGTTCCACTCCAGCGACTCATCCAGCAGCAGACCCACGCCGCGCCGATCCTCGGACACAAAGGCCAGCTGGGAGTCCAGACACTTCCGGGGGCTGTTCAGCGCGATGGGCTTGCCGTCGAACTCCACGGTGCCGCCCGCCTCGTACAGGCCCATCACACCGTTGGGAATACCCAGCTTGCCCTGGCCGGCCAGACCGCCGATGCCCAGGATCTCGCCCTCCTTCACGTCCAGATCCACGTTGCGGACGATCTCGCCGGGCATATCCACCCACAGCTTGCGGATGGACAGAATGGTGCGGGCATCGGAGTGGTCGCGGATGTCGTGGGCAGCGCCGCCGGCAGCCACCTCGCGCCCCACCATGTAGTGGGTGATGTCGCGGACATCCGTCTCGCGGGCGGCCACGTCCTTGACCACATAACCGTCCCGCATGATGACCACCTTATCGCACACCGACAGGATCTCCTGCAGGCGATGGGTAATAAAGATCACGGCGATGCCCCGGGAGGCCATGCCGCGGATGGAGTCCAGCAGGGCCTGTGCCTCCTGCTCGGTGAGCACGGCGGTGGGTTCGTCCAGGATCAGCAGCTTCAGGTTCTCCTTGCTCAGCTCGCGGGCGATCTCCGTGAACTGCTTGTGCCCCACGGGCATGCTGCTGATGACCATCTTCTGGTCGATAGCCACGCCCATCTTCTCGATGGCTTTTGCGGCGCGGTTATCCATTTCCTTATAGTCGAGAGTGTCCAGGCGCGGGCCGAACACTTCTGAAATGACGCTTTTTTTCTTGGGCTCGCGGTTGAGGAGGATGTTCTCCGTGGCAGTAAAGCCGGGGATCAGCGAGAACTCCTGATGCACCATGCCGATGCCGGCCTTCAGCGCATCAAAGGGGGTGTTGAACTGCACTTTTTCTCCGTCGATCAGGACATCCCCCTCGTAGCCGCCCGTCTCACGGATCACGTCCATGCCAAACAGTATTTTCATCAAGGTGCTCTTTCCGGCGCCGTTTTCGCCCACCAGACCCAGCACCTCGCCCTCTTTCAAGGTGAAGTTGATGTCTGTGAGCACCTGATTGCCGAAAAAGCCCTTTTTGATATTCCGCATCTCAAGCAGCGGAGCATTGTTCTTTTCCATATTCATCCCTACCTATAGCAGCGGAGAGGGAGGATGCCCTCCCTCCCCGCTTTAATGGTTGCTTCAAAAGCCTGTCGTCAGCTGATGGTGAAGTATTTTTCCGGGATCTCCACGGTAGCGTTGCCCATGAAGTGGCCGGGATCACCCATGATATAGGTATCCTGATAGATCAGGAACACGTTTTCAGACTTCGCGCCGGTGGTGGCGTTGGTGTAGCTGGCGCCGTTCCAGGCCGCCTTGGGAGAGTAGACCTGCAGCGCGGCAGCCACATCGTCCATGTCCTTCAGCTCGCTCTTGCCGTCCAGCACGTTCTTGGCGTGCAGAGCAAGACCGGCGGACAGGGTGTAGCCGTAGGAGTAAGCCCAGGTGCCGAAGTGATCGGCGCCGCCCTTCTCCACGATGGCGGACTCGACCTTGGTCAGAATCTTCTCGAAATCACCGGCTTCCTCGGTCAGATCCAGACCCAGCGCGCCGGGATAGCCCATCAGGGGGGAGGGCAGGTCGGCCTCGATGAAGTAGCCGCCGCACTCCAGCAGGCGCTTCAGCAGAGGCTCGGTGTGCGCATCGTTGGTGCAGAAGTAGGCAGCGTTCTGGCCGTACTTCTCGACCCAAGCGGGCACCTGCTCCAGAATGTAGGCCTGAGCGCCGGAAACGCCCACGTCAGAGGTGGGATCGGGAGCCGTCTCCAGGACGAACTTCATGCCGAACTCCTCGCAGGCGGCCTGCATGATGGCCACGCGGCGGCTCATGGTCTCGTAGGACATGTGGCGGGGGAAGGAGATATGTACGAAGGTATCGCAGCCCAGCTCGTGCGCGGTGCGGATGATCAGGTAGCCGCGGGAGACGAAGTCATTGTTGGTGACCAGGTCGGCAGCGGAGCCGATCTCGGGCAGATCCTCGTGTGACTCACCTGCGATGCAGATGATGTCGGGGCGAGTCTCTTTGATCTTGCGGAAAGCCTCGGTGGTGCCGGGGACAGCCTGATTGACGATGATGGCCTTCATCAGGGGGTCGGCGGACAGGTTCACGATGGACTGGATGGTGGTCTCGGTCTCCTCGGTGAAGTTGTCGGGATAGATGGCCAACTGGACCATATCCTCGCCATACTCCTTCTGGAAGGCCTCGGCGCCGCGGCGATCGTCCTCGGACTGAGAGACGGAGCCGGTCACGATGCCGATCTTGTAGGGCACGGTGTCGGTGTTGTCATCGGTCTCGCCCTTCTTTTCGCCGCAGGCGACCAGGGAGAGCGCCATGATGAGAGCCAGCAGCAGAGAAACTACTTTTTTCATGTTTACCTCCTAATTCCTTTACCATAGTTTGTTGTTTCCTCCGCCAGAAGGAAACAGCGAACAGGGCGCGCCCCGTTCACTTCTATGCATTCGGGTGCTGTGCACCCATTTGATTTTACCAGATAAGTTCACACTCTGTCAACATATTTGTGTCTCGGAATGGTGTCCAATCGTGCATCTCCTTGTTTTTCATCCACACACTTTCCCCGTTTTTTGGCGCATTTGTATCATTTTCATGTATTTTTCATGCGGTTTTCTGTCAGAAGTCTACTGTTTTGCCACAATAAGCTTTTCTTTTGGCGAAATCTGTTTTTTGTCTGACTGCAGCAAAAGAGACAGGCTTCCGCCTGTCTCTCCCGCTTACCTTATGACTTATGGCACTTGTCAGATCTTCTGCTTCTCATCCACGATCTGGCGCAGCTTGGCGGAGAAATCCTCCAGCGTCATGGCGCCCAGGTCCTCGCCCTTGCGGGTACGGACGGAGACGGTGCCGTTCTCCATGTCGCGGTCGCCAACCACCAGCATGAAGGGGATCTTCTCCAGTGTGGCCTCGCGGATCTTCTTGCCGATCTTCTCGTTGCGGCTGTCCACCTCCACACGGAAGCCCTGCTTGCGCAGCTCCGCGGCCTGCTGCACGCAGTAGTCGGCAGCGCGGTCAGTAATAGGCAGGAAGCGTACCTGCTCGGGCATCATCCAGGTGGGCAGCGCGCCGGCGTACTCCTCGATCAGGTAGGCCAGTGTCCGCTCATAGCAGCCCAGAGACGTGCGGTGGATGATATAGGGCAGGGCCTTGTTGCCGTTCTCATCGATATAGTACATGCCGAAGCGCTCCGCCAGCAGCATATCGATCTGGATGGTGACAAGGGTATCCTCCTTGCCGTACACATTCTTGTACTGGATGTCCAGCTTGGGGCCGTAGAACGCAGCCTCGTCGATGCCCACGGTGTAGTCCACGTTCAGATCCTTCAGGATGCGCTCCATGGCGGCCTGGGCGTGGTCCCACTGCTCCGCCGTGCCCTCGTACTTGTTGTTGGGGTTGGCGGGGTCCCACTGGGAGAAGCGGAACGTGCACTTTTCCAACAGGCCCACGGTGCCCAGGCAGTACTTGGCCAGATCTAGGCACTGCTTGAACTCCTCCTCCAGCTGGTCGGGGCGCAGCACCAGATGTCCCTCGGAGATGGTGAACTGGCGGACGCGGATCAGGCCGTGCATCTCACCGGAGTCCTCGTTGCGGAACAGGGTGGATGTCTCGCCCAGACGCATGGGCAGGTCGCGGTAGCTGCGGCCGCGGTTCAGGAACACCTGATACTGGAACGGGCAGGTCATGGGACGCAGGGCAAAGCACTCCTTCGTCTCATCCGCGGGATCGCCCATGACGAACATGCCGTCCAGATAATGATCCCAGTGACCGGAGATCTTGTACAGCTCACGCTTGGCCATCAAGGGCGTCTTGGTCAACAGATAGCCACGCTGCTGCTCGGTGTCCTCCACCCAGCGCTGCAGCAGCTGGATAACGCGGGCACCCTTGGGCAGCAGGATGGGCAAGCCCTGGCCAATGCAGTCCACAGTGGTGAAATATTCCAGCTCGCGTCCCAGCTTATTGTGGTCGCGCTTCACGGCCTCCTCCCGCTCCTTCAGATAGGCTTCCAGCTCGTCCTTGCTGGGGAAGGCCACGCCGTAGATACGCTGCAGGGTCTGCCGGTTGGAGTCGCCGCGCCAGTAGGCGGCGTTGCAGGCGGTCAGCTTGATGCCGTTGCCCTTGATGCGGCCGGTGGAGTCCACGTGGGGACCGGCGCACAGGTCCACGAACTCGCCCTGCTTGTAGAAGGAGATGTGGGCGTCCTCGGGCAGATCGTTGATGAGTTCCACCTTGTAGGGCTCTTCCTTTTCCTCCATGTACTTGACGGCCTCGGCGCGGGGCAGTTCGAAGCGCTCCAGCTTCAGCTTCTCTTTACAGATCTTACGCATTTCAGCCTCGATCTCGCCCAGGTCGTCCTGGGTGAAGGCGAAGGGCGCGTCCAGATCGTAATAAAAGCCGTTGTCGATGCTGGGGCCGATGGCCAGCTTCACCTCCGGGTGCAGGCGCTTGACAGCCTGGGCCAGGATGTGGGAGCAGGTGTGCCAGTAGGTCTTGCGGTACTGCTCGTTTTCAAACGTAAATTCCTTGTTGACTTCGCTCATAGTCTGTTCCTCCTTGTGATCGGGGCGGGATAAATAAAAATCCCCACCCCTGAATGGTATCAGGGGTGAGGTAATAGGCATTACTCCACGGTTCCACCCTGCTTACGGCCTGCGCAGCATTTTTACTGTCCGCTGCGGATGGCGGGATATCTTTCGTCGAGACAAGGCGCAGGAGCGCAGGAATACGGTCTGTATTTCAAGCTTCTGCAACGCAGTATCGGCGGAAGAGATCCGGCATACGCCGTCGCTTTCGATCGCTGTAACGGGCGATACCCGTCCTGCTCGTCGCAGGCGGCTCGGAAGTGGTACGGGCCGTGTCCTTGGCGGGGTGCTTTCAGCCGGGGGCGCCCCTCTCTTTGGCCGCGGAAAAACAGCTTCTTCTTCGTCACTGCCTTTTTGATGGCAATAAGTATAAACCGTTCGGCGCGGTTTGTCAACGGGTGGTTTTCACGGGGGAAGGGCAAAATCAGCCGCGTGAAGCAAAAAGAGACATCCTTTCGGATGTCTCTTTTTGCTGGCGCGGAAGGAGGGATTTGAACCCTCGCGCCGCTTTTGACGGCCTACTCCCTTAGCAGGGGAGCCCCTTCGGCCACTTGGGTACTTCCGCAGGTCGATGGAAAAATTCAGTTGGCGGAGAGAGTGGGATTCGAACCCACGGATGCTTTCACATCGCCGGTTTTCAAGACCGGTGCTTTCGACCACTCAGCCATCTCTCCGTGCGTAAAAGCGTCTCTCGTGCCAAACGCGAGTATTATATTACCATGCGCCGACGCCTTTGTCAACAAAAAGCCTCGGAAGAAATTTGAAAAAAATTCAAAATAGGACTTGCAAACCGCCGAAAACTGTGGTATTCTAAGTGGGCTGTTTGAGGCACAACAGAATATCCGGGTGTGGCGAAGTTTGGTATCGCGCTTGAATGGGGTTCAAGAGGCCTCGAGTTCGAATCTCGACACTCGGACCACGTCGGAGCAGGTTTGTATGCTTGCTCCGACTTATTTTTTACATAGCGGAGAGGGAGATGGTGTTGTCATCTCCCTCTTTTTTGTCCGGCGAAGGACGCGAAAAAGCGCGGCAGCTGCCGCGCTTTTTCCTCTTCCTCCCTGCTCGGTCCTTCCTGAAAGAAGGTCCCCCTCGCTGTTAAGTGAATTTAGTATACCATGAATACGCCCGTTTGTCTATCCTTTTTGCGCGCCGCATCCAGCATTTGCCACTGTTTTTCATGCATATCGCGCTGTCGCGCGGCAAAACTACCGTTGCGATACCCAACAAGGGCATTTGCCCCACAACATGAAAGGAGAACACAACTATGTCTACCAAGAACAGCAACAAGCTGAATGTCCCCGAGGCCAAGGCCGCTATGGATCAGTTCAAGATGGAGGCCGCCTCTGAGGTGGGCGTCAACCTGAAGCAGGGCTACAACGGCGACCTGACCAGCCGCGAGGCCGGCTCCGTGGGCGGCCAGATGGTCAAGAAGATGATCGAGTCCTACGAGAAGAATCTGTAAGGCAGAA
>OGQL01002741.1_pt1 | contig 10891 bp, 7 predicted proteins | sample 1553211 | NCBI WGS metagenome assembly OGQL01 (sample SAMEA2579942, study PRJEB22360) | human gut metagenome
TTTCGCCTATCGAATTTCTTAATAATAGTGTCCAATATGATTGACAAACCTACAGTATATAAAAAAAGTTGCGGTAAAGGGACTCAGCAATTTTGCGGCAGACAAACCATAGCATAATTGTAGGGGAAGGCGCCCTCGACGTCCCCTACATGGGTAGTGCAATATTTATGCACGGATATGGCAGACTTGAAGAAAGATTTAGTGTACAAAAAAACAGACAGCAAAAGCCGTCTGTTTGTGTTTGATATATTACTTGTTAAGATATTCGAGATTTTTTCTGATAAGCTCGCATCTCTGCTTTACGCAGTCAACAGAACGCAGTGGGTCTGACGGAGTGTTGAATGTGTAATCCATAAGCTTGTCGATCGTTGTTGCCGCAACGTGAAGTCTTGTGTCTGATGAAGCGTAGTAAATATACACGTCACCGTTTTCACGAACGATCGCGCCGTTTGTGAATGCAACGTTTGATACGTCACCCACTCTTTCACTGCCGTGTGGTGCAATGAAAAGTCCTGACGGCGAAGCGATTAGCTTAGAAGGGTCTTTAAGGTCAGTTGCAAATACATAAATTACGTATCTAAGACCTGCGGCTGTGTTTCTTACGCCATGTGCAATGTGTATCCAACCCTTTGGTGTCTTGATAGGCACTGCGCCTGCACCGTTCTTTACCTCTGTGATTGTGTGATACTGCCTTGGTGAGATAACAACTTCGTCTGTGCAGATAACAGGGTTTGTGATGTCTTCGCAAAGACCGAAGCATACTCCTCCGCCTGAGCCAGTTTCGATAAAATCGTCCTGTGGACGTGTGTAGAATGCGTACTTTCCGTCAACGAACTCAGGGTGAAGTACAACGTTTCTCTGCTGTGGTGACTTGGACTTGAGATTAGGAAGTCTTTCCCATGTCTTAAGATCCTTTGTCCTTACGATTCCGGCCTGAGCTGTAGCGGCGGAAAGATCGTTTGAAGTCTTGTCCTTGCTCTCTGAGCAGAATACACCATATATCCAGCCGTCCTCATGCTGTGTTAATCTCATATCGTATACGTTTGTTTCCTCCGGTTCAGTGTCAGGAAGCTGAACAGGGAAGTCCCAGAAACGGAAACCGTCAACAGGGCTGTCGCTCTCTGCTACTGCAAAAAATGACTTTCTGTCATTGCCCTCAACTCTTGCAACAAGGTAATACTTGCCGTTGAGATAAATAGCGCCTGAGTTCAGTACTGCGTTTATGCCCAATCTCTCCATGAAGTATGGATTTGTCTCAGGGTTCATGTCATATTTCCAGATAATAGGTGCGTGCGCGGCTGTCAGAACAGGGTAAACGTATCTGTCATAAATTCCGTTATAGCTGTCGGACACAATGTTTTTTCTGTTGATGAGAGCCTCGTATTCGGCTGTCACCCTTGCTTTGTTTCTTTCAAAATCTGTCATATCAAGCAATTTCCTTTCGGTAAAAAATCTTCTTAAACAAGTATACTATAATAATTCGCTAATTACAAGTACCACTGAAAACATCAAACGATTACATGAAAAAAGTTTTACGAACTGCATAAATGCTGTACATATTTTGCTGTTTTGGTTAATGTTTTCTACAAAAAGCTCTTGTATCTGTTGTATATTCATTCAAAACGGGCATATTGAATATTTGAACTTTATGCGCATATTTTAAACGATACCGATTGTAATATTGCGCTTTAACAATACATATGGATTTTATTGTGCAAAGTGTACAATGAAATTGCTGATAATTGTGCTATAATGGTGATTGACAATAGCTTTATATGTGTTGTATAATTATAGCAAGATTTAATATATGAACTCATCAACTACATACGGACAGCTTTGATGCTAAAATATTGAATTATGGAGGAATATTTTATGAATTACAAAAAGTACATAGCGGCTGTAATGGCTTTGTCAATGGCAACAGGAGTAGCGGGTTGCGGAAGCTCATCAAACTCTTCAAGCAATGCGGAGGACGATTTTTCTGCAACAGAGAACGTTGCGGTAGCTGACACGGAATCTATCGAGGCTATCCCTGAGGGTGCTGAAAAAGAGATACTTTATCTCGGTGAGGGCGACCTTAACCCTACTAAGGGCAGTCCTGAGAAGAGCACAGAGCTTCAGCTTTTTGAGAGCAAGGGCGGAAAGATAAGATTCCAGCAGACTTCAAATGAGGACAGATTTGATAATCTTGCTGCTGCTATCACAGCTAACAAGGACATTCCTGATATATTCAAGTATGAGTGGCTTGCATTCCCTTCACAGGTAGTAAAGGATATGTATCAGCCTATCGACAGCATAGTTGATTTCAGCCAGCCTTTGTGGTCTGCAACAAAGGATACAGCAGATCAGTTCATGCTCAATGGAAAGCACTATGTTGCGCCTCTTGGCTATTCTGCTTCTGCTATGCTCTGCTATGATAAGGATATCATTGACGCAGAGGGCCTTGACGATCCATATGAGCTTTATGTAAACAATGAGTGGACTTGGAAGAATTGGGAGGATATCATGTCCTCATATGTTGGCAACGCACCGGCTGATACTGAGCGTTACGGTGTAAACGGCTTCTTTAGAGCGCACGTTGTTCAGCAGACAGGCAAGCGTCTTGTAAACTATGATCCTGCAACAAACGAGTTTTCAAGCAATCTTAACGACCCTGATATAGAAAAGGCTCAGAACTTCCTTTATAATATGATGAAGGACGGACTTATCCTCAACGGCTGGGGAGGGTCTGCAAGAGAATGGTTTAATATTGTTTGGCTCTGCAAGAGATTGCTTCAATCAGAACTGCTTGTTCTATGCAATGGGCGAGTGGGCTTATACAGGCAACCAGACTCCAAAGGAGGGCGAGAACTGGGGCGTTGTTCCTATTCCTCAGTATGACGATAATCAGCAGAAGATAACAACTTCTGATATGACAGCTTTCATGTGGGTAAAAGGCTCAACAAGAAGCGAAGCTGTTAAGTGCTGGTTCGAGTGCGTAAGAGCCTCAAAGACAGATCCTAAGTATGAGCAGACAAACAAGGACAAGTTCATGGAGAACAACCCTAATTGGACAGACGAGATGTATGATGTGAAAATGGACGTTGTTTCTGACGATTACCTTATGCTCTTTGACTATGCTTACGGTATATCTTCCGCTCTCGGCGACAGAAAGCAGTTTGACGGAAACCAGTGCCTTGTTGACGCACTCTACAGTGATGCTTCAAATGTTAATGAAGAGGGTGTACAGTCCACATGGACGCAGGTTCGTGAGAAGTATTCTGCAACTGTAGATTCCGAGATCAAGGAACTCAACCAGAAGATCGCAAGCCTTAAATCATAATAAATAACTCCTGATAAAAAATAACGCAGGCTGTAAAAAGTCTGCGTTATTTTTATGCGTATTTTAGAATAGCCCAAGACCTAAAGCTGTGCGGACTGTGATGAAGATAAGCCCGGCAAAGGCGAGTATGGTAACAGGTGCGGTGAGATAGATGACTATCTTTTGGCCTTGTGAAACGTCAGGGCAGAAGTTTATGAGCCTGAAGCTGTCACGATGATACCTAAGCTCTTTTACAAAAAGCACAAGACCAGCTATCATAAGACCGAAAGAGAGAAGAGCGACAGCAATTATTATCATTGGTGCTGTGCCTGTGATCTGACCTTTTTCAAGGTCTGCGGCAAACTTGTCAAAGTCTATCGAACCAAGTGCGACGCTTTGAATTGCTCCGATAGTGTTCATGGTGAAGTGAAGTATCAGAGACGGGAAGATAGATCCTGTTTTTGCAACCATAAAGCAAGCACACATTCCCATAACAGCCGCATAGAGTATCTGCTGATAGCTTCCATGCCAAAGACCGAATGTCAGCCCCACCATTATAATGCCTGTGAGCTGACCACACTTTTCGGCATTTCTGAAAAGCGTACCTCTGAACATAAGCTCCTCAAAAAACGGTGCAAGCACTGACATTGCCAGCACGCTCGTTACGCCGCCCAGGGCAGTGCCGCTTGAAGTGAAGTCAACGCCTTTAAGGCTCGTTCCAGAAGCTTTCTGCACATATGAGAAAATAAATGTGTTGATATAATTTGAGGCATAGATAAGTCCGAATGATATGACAATCCACTTTGCTACCCATTTTGCAGGCATTGAAGACTTTCTGAAACAGGCTGTTATTTTAAGTCCCTCTTTTTTGCCACTCACAAGTCTGAATACCACAAGAACTATTGGCACAACTACTAGATACTGTATGCAGTAGCTTACAAGCTGAGCGATATCCTCATAGTAGGCGGACTTTCCTGCGATATGGTACACCGCCAAGTCGCCAAGTCTTATAAGTGCGATATCAAGCATATAGAAAATTATCACCATAAGTGAATTTACGTTTGAGGTTTTGCGTATAAGTTTTATTGTATCGTTATTCATTTTATGATCTCCATATTTGCGTTATGTGTTTTACAAGAAAATTATATCACAGGTGGAGTTTTGTGTCAATCGAAACGTTGTACTACTAGTGAGGAATGAGGAATTATGGTATCGCCTGCGGCGATGTATTTTTTGTATGAAAAAAGACCGCTTTTTGATGAGCGGTCTTTTGGTTGAAAGTTTTTAAAAGGTGGGCGAACACTGTTCGCCCCTACAAATCAACAGTTGTATGTACTGCGATATTAGAGCTTAACTATCTCGCCGTACTGCTCTCTGCCTGCGCCTACAGCGTTTGACTCGTCTGTATCAATGTGCATAGCAAGAGCGAACTTGTCGCTTACTCTGATAACAGTGTCGCAGAGGATAGCTGTTCTTTCTGCAGACTCTATCTTTACTGCAACGATATCCTTATCCTTTACACCGAATGTTTCAGCGTCAGCAGGTGTCATATGGATATGTCTTTTAGCAACGATAACGCCCTCAGAACACTCAACTTCGCCACATGGGCCAACAAGCTTGCAAGCGCCTGAGCCTGCTGTGTCGCCTGACTCTCTGATAGGAGCGGCAACGCCGATAGAACGTGCGTCTGTAGCTGAAAGCTCGATCTGGTCTGCTTTTCTTACAGGACCGAGGATAGATACGTTTGCAAGCTCTCTCTTAGGACCCACAACTGTAACTCTCTCCTCACAAGCAAACTGACCAGGCTGTGAAAGATCTTTCTTCTTTGTAAGTGTTGCACCCTTTCCGAACAGCGTTTCAAGAGTTTCCTGAGTAACGTGAACGTGACGTGCAGATGTTTCAACGATAAACTTTGGCATGATGAACATTCCTTTCAATTATTGTATTTACATTTCTATTTTACTACTATTTTCGCCACAGGTCAAGGGGTAATTTAACTTTGGGTAACAAATTTTTTGTCATGTTGATCAAAAAAACAGCGGCTGCCGTTTGAGACAACCGCTGTTTTCAGTTAAGAGATCAGTTATTTCTTGTGCTTTTTCTTTATTCCCATTGCCGCACCGCCGCTTATCAACAGCATTGCAAGCCAAAGGCTCATACCACTGACGCTTCCGGTCTGTGGATTTTTCTGCTCGCTCTTAGGCTTATCAGCCGTGGAGCTGTCTGCCTTGATTTCGCTTGAATCGTTTTTCGGCTTTTCTGCTGTAGAGCTGTCTGTTTTGCTCTCGTTAGTATCGCCTTTCGGCTTATCTGGCTTTGAGTTATCTTTTTTGTCATCACTTGGAGTGTCTTTCAGCTTATCTGTAATAGTGTCTGCCTTTTGTATCTCCCTTGTGCCGTCCTTGTCACCGAAATACTTGCCGCATTCTTCGCAGTACCAATACTCGATATTTCCCTCTTTGTCATGTGTTGCGTCAATTTTATCTATATGTGTGAGCTTTCCATGATTGTTCGGGTCGATATCGCCATATTCACTGCCGCAGATATCGCAGGTGGCTTTCTTTGTGCAGGTCGCCTTGCCGCCGGAATGTGTACACTTGTATCCACACTCTGTACATTCGCCTGCGTTCCATTCGTGGGGTTCTCTCTCGATAGTCACCTCGCCGCAGCAATCATATTTTTTCTCGTGTTCTTTGCTGTCAAAGTCCCAAACAGGTTTGCCTGTGTGATTTGTCGGGTCAAGCTCGCCGTATTCTTTATTACAGAATTTGCACTTTGCTTTTTCAGTACAAGTCGCAGTGCCGCCCACATGGTTTTCCAGCACGGTTACTTCTTTTTCACCTGTGATGACAAAACCGTCTTTGAGTTTTGCCGAAGCGTAAACCGTCATTGTTCCGCTCTCAAGATCTGACGCACTTACCTTTGCGGTGTAAAGATCGTCTTTTGCGGTAAACGCCAATTCCGTACCGTCGCCTGCAAATCTGAAGCCTACTGTCACGTCAGTGCAGCCCTCAGGCAGAGCAAATGTAAATTCATAATCACCTAAAGGACAGGTCTCGTCAGTTCCGTTTATGGAAATATTCAAAATAGTTGATTTTTTCGTTTCATATCCGCAAATTGTACATTCCTGCCAATATTCGCCGTCTTCCGTATTCCACTTGTAGGCGTGAAGTTCCTTTTGGCTGTCAGTTCCGCACTCACTGCACTGCTTCCAATGTCCGTTTTCGTCGGATATATAATCGCCGAAGCTGTGTTCGATAGGCTCGCCCTCAGTAGCCTGACAGCGTTTGCAGGTCTTTGGAGCTGTGCAGGTCGCTTCTTTCCAATCATGTCCCAATGGGTTTATAGGCTCATCTTTGTACTGTGAACATTCGGAGCAATTAAACCTCTTCACACCCTTATCGATGCAAGTCGGCTCGGAGATTATCGTTCCCTCGTCAAATATATGTCCGTCTACTGCGCAGTTCCTTATTACTGTAAGCGTTGCTTTTTCCGATACCCAAGTACCCACATAGTCCGCATTTTCAGCGTTCTTGACTGTACATCGGTACATATATCCGTTAAAGTTTATGTTCGTTGCACAGGTGGTGAATGTAGTCGACCATTCTTCCTTGCCGTCCACGACTTTTGAATCAAGAGAGAACGTTCCGTCAGCTTCGGTAACGTCTGCAAAAGTCTTTCCATCGTCCTTGCTCACCTGCCACATCACCTCAGCTCCGTAAGGATTTCCCTGAGCGATAGGAAGTGTGAACGTAGCCTTTTCTCCGCTGTTTATGGTCTTATTGCCGAGTGAGGCTGTAAACTCAGGAGAATAATATATTGTAAGCTTTGCCGCATTTGAAACTACAGAGCCGTATTCATTTGATACAACACAGCGCACAAGCTTTCCGTTGTTTTCTTTTCGCACTTTTAATGAATGTGAATTGTCGTTGGTATATGGGATATCCACGAAAGTTTCTCCGTTATCGCTGCTTTCCTGCCACTGATATTGGAGCGGTTCACTGCCTGTTGCTTCTACATTGAAGAAATAGTAACGTTCAATTACGATAGTTATTTCTCCGGGCTTAACAGGTGCAGGCTGGCTGGGAGCGTTTGTTGAACCGCTTTGCGGGTGCTTTACTATGACCGGTGCTTTTTCGGAGAAGTTTATCGTAACAGGGCCGAAAACGGTCGGTTCAGTTTTCTGTCCGTCTCCTGTTGATACCCATGTTTTGCATCTTATCTGCCAGCCGTTCATTTGGCTTTCTATAGTAGGCTCGTAAACAGAAGAAGTTTCTCCGTCAATGGCGGTGAAAGTCTTTCCGCCGTCCTTGCTCACTTCCCATAGATATTTGAGCCTTACTGCGCCATTTGGCGTATTGTTTGTGACCTCGAATTTTGCCTTTTTATCCAAGTGGAATTTGTCAGGAGCAGTAAATACCGGCTCGTCAATGAAGATATATGCGTCATAGGTATATGAATGATTGAGCTTGGAATCCCAGCCTAAATAATATACATCTGCCTGATAATGCGTACCATTGTCACTGTTGCCCATACGCCCCACATACATGCTTGTGCCATGGGCATTTATTTTTGTGCGCTTGTCGTTTTCAACACTGTACCATTCTACTCGGATATCACTGTCTTGCAGTGAGGACGGCTCGTTTTCCATTGTTTTCAGCGTAACGACGTCGTTCTTTTTCACAACAAAGTATTTTAATGTTATAGGATCAAAAGGTATCCTATGCTCTAAGATATTCGTTCCATAACGTAGATTAAAATAGGTGTTCTCATCTTCAAGAGTGCCGTCAGCTTTTATTTTAAAAGCATTCACGCCATAAATGGAATCCTGTGACTTGAGCCAGAGATGAAGCTTGTTTCCGTCATGGAATATTTCTGAGCGGTTATAGCCATAAAAATCGTCATATGGCGGCTGACGTGTGTTAGCACTGCCTATAAACTCATTGCCATCTGCACCCCTTGCAACATAGGTGTACTTGTGTACCGAGTTTCCTTTTGCGTCCACAGCCTTGCCGTTGTCATTGAAGTCAGCGCTTCCGCCTGATATCTGCAAGATTACGTTGTCACCAAGCGTTCCAGAGTAGTTTCCGCTATCAATGATGACCTTGCCCTCTCCTACAATGTTAAGTCCTCGCACGATCGCACTGTTTGTAAATTCTATCGTGCCGCCTTTCAGCTCGATAGGATAAGTGAAATTATATGTTTTATCAGGGGAGGTCTTTAATTTTAAAGTTGCGCCGTCATAGACAATGATCTTCGGAAGCTCAAAACCGCTTTTGATATCTATGTTCATTTTGATATCGCCTGAAAGTATGTTTACATCAAATGGAACGTTGGTGTCCAGATCGATTTCATATATATCTTTTAGATCTATTCCGCTTGCTAAATAAAATGTTTCATAATCATGCATATCCTTGAAATATGACATTTTACCACGGCCATTATCATCTTTTATATAGATGTCATCCATGTTTTCTGTATAATACTCTGTATACCCTCCGAAGCCATACTGCGCAAACTTCTTGAAGTCAGCGGGACAAGTATCGCTTTCATAGAGTTTCAGCCGTCCCGAAACTGTTATTTCGTTGCCGCCTGATTTACGGAAACCACGATTGACGCTTTCATAATCCACATACTCTGTTCCGGCACGGACACGTCCTCTTCCTAAAAATTTTATGGCGTAATGGTGAACTTGTACGCCATATTCCATGAATCCCGGCGTGGACGGATTAATGTTTCTGCCTTCTACTGTGGCGTTGTTCTTTATTACAATACCGCCTGCTTCAAGGCCTGAGGTGTATTCTGAATCATACTCTTGTGGTTTGTATATCTCTTTAAAGACGTTACCTTCGACCTTACTGCCGTCAACTGTCAAAATTCCATATACCATTATTCCTGCAATAGTTGAACCTGCATTGTTGAAATATCCGCCTGAAGTGAGATTTTTTGGTCTGTAGTGTGTGTAATTGGTGCACTCTCCCTTAACAGGTCTGTATGTAGCACGACCCTCTACGGTGGTATTAGTGCCGTTTACATAAAGCGACCCCTCAACATAAATGCCGTTCATGCCCACAGTTGGTCCGTTTGCGCAAGCCCAAACAGTACTGTAGTCATTAACTATCATATTATACTTTACGATAATGCAAGCGCCGAAGCTTTCGCACGATACATTAGTAGCATTTTGTTCAGTTCCGTCGCCGATAGTAAGATTTGAGCAGTATATTGCTGCGTCATGTGTTACTGCTGAAAACGTTCCGCTGCCAATGATAGTGATATTACTGTCAGGAGCATAAATTCCGCTGTAGCTCTCATTGTATTTGGTTGCAGCTTGGCTTGAAAACGGGCTGTCACCAAGATCAATGCTGCCGACAAGCTTTATGTTCAGATCTTGTTCGCCTTCAACGTATATAAGACCAAATCGGCTGGGCCTTTCGCTGTTGCCGTTTATACGTTTGCCTATAGTCGCCATGTTGTAGCCAAGAAGCGTCAGAGTCTTGCTTTGTATATCGTATCTCCAGCCCTGTTTGCTCCATGTTTTATCAGATGTTACCTGTTCGTCGCCTATCCATATGCCATATTCTGTGACCGCAAATGCGTTCAAAGGTGTAATGGACATTACCATACATAGAGTAAGTATTATGCTCAATAACCGTTTTTTCATATTGTTTCCCCCTCTTCGTCATCTTTTGAAAGTTTAAAATCGAATGTCATTTCCAGCATTGCAAACAGCTTATACATGACCTCTGTGGCGATAGCTCTAATATCAAGCGATCTGATAAATGCAAGCACTTTTGCCTGTTCTTCCTCTGGTACTTTATACACTCGCATTGCCGCCGTCAGAAAACGGCGAAGCTTGTGGTCAAGTGGGAAATGGATATCGCATTTTCTTGCCATATAGTTGCGCATTATTCCTGATGTTCCGATTTCCATTTCATAGAAATCGCTCTCGGTATAGCCCGGAAAATTCGAACCGAATATCTGCTTCAGTTCCGACGTAGTGTGAACATAGATATACTCAGCCGTTTCAGGCATAGTATAAGCTTCAATGTAGATCTCTCGGAGATTTTCATTCAGCTCAGTGAGGGTTATCTGTATGGCAGTTTCCACAGCATATGTGTATATCGGCGACATATTATCACCAACAATGTTCTTAGCCACTCCAAATTGTCCGCTGAACATCGTGCCCACAAGTTCCATTAGAATAGCGTCTTTTGTGGAGAATAAGTTCTGAAAGCTTCCTCTTGCAACGCCAGCTTTTTTCACTATCTGTGAGATAGTTGTCTGTTTATACCCCTGTTCCAGAAAAAGTTTGACGCATACAGTGAGTATCTTTTTTTTCGTTTCGATACCATCTTTTCTTGTAGAAATATGTATCACCTCTTTTCATTGTTTATTAATAATGATTCATAAATTAGTATGTGTATTAGTTATAACATATATAACACAAATTGTCAAGTATCAGAAAGGGGTAACAGCGAAATTTTACAATGGGCAACGATTTTTTGTATTATTTTTGCCTTAATGATTTAAAGCAAATGTAGGTTTGTCAATCATATTGGACACTATTATTAAGAAATTCGATAGGCGAAA
>OGQL01002743.1_pt1 | contig 10881 bp, 10 predicted proteins | sample 1553211 | NCBI WGS metagenome assembly OGQL01 (sample SAMEA2579942, study PRJEB22360) | human gut metagenome
CATTTCTGCGTGGACGGGGCCGGTCTGCGCCGTGCGGCGGTGCTGCGGGGCGACAGCAGCGGCATCGCCATGACGATGGACACCACCTCTCCCGGTGTGCAGCTGTATACGGCCAACTGGCTGTCCCGGCGCGACGGAAAGAATGGGGCGGTATATGAGCCCCGCTGCGCCGTGTGTCTTGAGCCGCAGTTCCCGCCGGACGCGGTACATCACCCGGACTTTCCCCAGCCGCTGCTGCGGGGCGAAGTATACCGGCACTGCACGGTATACTCCTTTTCAAAATAACAACACATCCCCCGTGCAGCGTATCTGCGCGGGGGATGTGTTGTTATTATTGCGCTCAGCCCATGACCACGCGTACCTGCACCTCTGTGCCGGGTGCGGCCGGGGGAAGCACATTCCCGGTGATGGGTGTTCCATCCACGGCGATGGAAGCGATTCCCTTTTCTACGTGGTGAGGATTCTCTACAGTGATGCGGTAGACTGCACCGCGGTAGCGGCGCTTGACGGTATAGCCTGCCCATTCCGCGGGGATACAGGGATCGATGGCAAGGCCCTCCAGCGTGGGCTGCACGCCGAGAATGGCCTGCGAGATGCTGACGAACGTCCAGGCTGCCGTGCCGGTGAGCCAGCTGTTCTTGTCCTCGCCGAAGGTGGGCGCGTCCAGAATGGTCCAGTCGCCCGTCTCGCGGAGGTAGGCGTCCGTTCCGGCAATGAGCCACAGCGGGTCATCGTTAAAGCCGCTGCCCACAGCCAGGTTGCCCTTCTTGGTCAGGGGCTGGTACTGGTGATAGGCGCTGCCGTCGGGGAACTGGGTGGCGGCAATGTCCAGGATGCGTTCCCTCGCCCGCTGGGGGATCATGTGGACGACGCCCAGCAGGTCCTGACAGGAGTCACGGAAGCCCATGCCCAGGCCCAGCAGCAGGGACCGGGATGCGCCGGGGGCCAGCGACAGCGTGAACTGCATGGCGCCTACCGGTGCCCAGCCGTGAGCCACGCTGCCGGTGCAGGCACCGTTTTTTACCGCCTGGGGCTTTATCCTGGCGGTGATGATGGTGCCCACGCAGGTGTTCGCCATCGGCTATTATAAGTTTATGATACAGCTGAAGCTGATCGACACCTACTGGCCGCTGATCATCCCGGCCATCACCACGCCGGTGGTGGTGTTCATCATGTATTTCCTCCTTTCCCGCTATATCGTGGAGGGCGTGTCGCTGGGAAGCGTCAAGGGATGAGCCGTACCGTATTTCCGCCTTCCAAATGTCCAAATGGATAACTGCAAAAGAGCCGCTTATTCCGGTCTGGGAATAAGCGGCTCTCGACCTTTTCACGCGCGATGAATTTTCAGCGTGCCCCGGTGTTCTCTGTGCTCATATCCGGATGTCCCCGTCAGCGGCCTGCGCCTGCCGAAGCAGCGGCGTGCAGGCATCCAGAAATTTCCGTACCTGCTGCGGGCACCGCCCGATATACAGCCGCGGCTCCATCAGCTGCTCCAGCTCCGACCGGCTCAGTCCGAAGACCGGATCGCCTGCCAGCCGGTCCAGCAGGGCGCAGGGCAGACCTTCCTTCATGCGCTTTGTTGCTGCCATAGAGTGTCTCCGAATGACCTCGTGCAGCTGCTGCCGGTCGCCGCCCCGCTTCACCGCCTCCATCATCAGGTCCTCCGTGGCCAGGAACGGCAGATATTCCCGCAGGGTGCGATTTACGATCGCCTCGTTGACGTGCAGACCCGCCGTCACGTTTTGGCACAGCCGCAGTACTGCGTCGATGCACAAAAAACCCTCCGGCATGGCGATGCGCCGGTTGGCAGAGTCGTCCAGCGTTCGCTCCAGCCACTGGACGGAAGCGGTCATAGGCGCGTTCATAGCGTCGGCTATCATATAGCGGCTGAGAGAGCAGATGCGTTCACACCGCATGGGATTGCGCTTATAGGCCATGGCGGACGAGCCGATCTGATCCGCCTCGAAGGGTTCCTCCAGCTGCCGCGATGAACTTCAGCTGCCGGTCATGCTGCAGAAGGCGGATATCGTTGGCCATACGATAGGCGCTCTGGGCGATGCCGCTGAGACAGCCGAGGATGCGGCTGTCCGTCTTCCGGGGATAGGTCTGTCCGCATACCGGGAAGCAGGCGGAAAAGCCGAACTCCGCCGCGATGCGGCGGTTCATCTCGTCGATCTTTGCCTCATTGCCGTCAAACAGGTCCATGAAGCTGGCCTCTGTGCCCGTGGTGCCCCGGCAGCCCAAGAACCGCAGTGCGGACAGTACATGGTCCAGCTCCTCCACGTCAGCGAGAAAGTCCTGCATCCACAGGACAGCGCGTTTGCCCACGGTCACGGGCTGTGCCGGCTGGTAGTGTGTATAGCCCTGGGCAGGCGTGTCGGCATATTTTTTCGCGAAGGCCGCCAGGTTGTTCAATACGGTCAGCAGCTGTGCGCGCAGATAGACAAGGCCATCCCGGTACAGGATCAGGTCGGCGTTGTCGGTCACATAGCAGCTGGTGGCCCCCAGATGGAGGATCCCCGCCGCCGACGGCGCCGCCTTGCCGTAGGCGTATATGTGTGCCATCACATCGTGGCGTACCTCTCGCTCCCGTTGGGCGGCTACATCATAGTCGATGTCGGTGATATGCGCCTCCAGCTCGGCGACCTGCGCTTCGGTGATGGGCAGACCTAACTGGCACTGGGCGCGGGCCAGCGCCGTCCACAGCCGCCGCCAGGTCTGATAGCGGCTGTCGTCGGAAAACAGGTGCAGCATATAGTCCGAGGCATAGCGGGATGCCAGCGGGGAGCTGTACATATCGTGAGACATAACGGTCCTCCTTGTTTATCGGATGATCAGGCTCTCTCGCTCGGCGCCCACGGAGACATACCCGATATGGCAGCCGATGGCCTGCTCCACATACTCCACATAGTCCCGCGCCGCCTGGGGCATATCCGCCCATGTACGCACGCCGGAGATATCGCAGCCCCAGCCCGGCAGGTATTCCATGACAGGCTTGGCCCTCTCCAGCACGGCAGGGAAGGGGAATTCGTGGGTGAGCTCGCCGTCGATCTCATAGGCGGCGCAGACCGGGACCTCGTTCATGTAGCTGAGGATATCCAGCTTGGTCAGCGCGATATTCGTCGCGCCCTGTACCTCCACGCCATAGCGTGTGGCCACCAGGTCAATGGGGCCTACCCGGCGGGGGCGGCCCGTCTTGGCGCCATACTCCGCGCCGGCCTCCCGCAGCTTTTCCGCGTCGGCGCCGAACCACTCGCAGGTGAACGGCCCCTCGCCCACGCAGGAGGAATACGCCTTCACCACGCCCACCACTTCGTCGATCTTTGCTGTGGGCAGCCCCGCGCCGATAGGCGCGTAAGCGGCGATAGTGTTGGAGGAGGTGGTATAGGGATAGATACCGTAGTCCAGGTCGCGCAGCGCGCCCAGCTGTCCCTCAAACAGAATGGCCTTGCCCTCTGCCTGCGCCTGCCGCAGATACCGCCCGGTGTCCGCTACATAGGGCCGGACCTGCGCGGCATACGTCTCCAGCCACGCGGTCATCTCCGCCATGGTATAGCCCTTGGCACCATAGACCCTCTGCAATATGAGATTTTTCCATTCCAGCAGGTCCTGTAAATGCGCCATCAGGCGATCAGGATACAGCAGCTCACCGGCCTGAATGGTCTTTTTCTGGTACTTATCGGAGTAGAACGGCGCGATGCCCTGCTTGGTGGAGCCGTACATCTTGTCCTTCAGCCGCGCCTCCTCCAGCGCGTCCAGCTCCCGGTGCCACGGCAGCAGCAGGGAGACCCGGTGGCTGACCATCAGGTTTTCCGGGGAGATGCTGACGCCCGCCGCGCGGAGCGTCTCCATCTCCGTCACCAGGTTTTCGCAGTCCAGCGCCACACCGTTGCCCAGAATATTCATCACGCCGGGGCGGAACACGCCGGAGGGGAGCAGGTGCAGGGCGAATTTGCCCATATCGTTGATAACGGTGTGCCCGGCGTTGCCGCCGCCCTGATACCGCACCACCACATCATACTGCCCTGTCAGATAGTCCACCATGCGGCCTTTTCCCTCGTCGCCCCAGTTGATACCTACGATCGCGCAATTTGCCATGTTCGCTGCCTCCGTTCCGTGTTATTTTCAAACGACGGTTCATTATACGCGCAGCAAGATAATAAGTAAAACATCGATTTAATATATGGCGTATAAGCGAATTTAATAGCAAGCCGCACCCAGCACAACTGTACTGCGCCGGATCAAAAGCTGAAAGGCACACCCCATTGGGGTGCGCCTTTCGCATTTACTTTTGCAGGAGCTGTTCCAGCGCGGCCATCCGCAGGCATACGCAGAATACCTCCATGGCCTTCTCCAGCTCCTCCACCGGCGGCAGGGAAGGCGCGATGCGGATGTTGCTGTCCTGCGGATCGACGCCATAGGGGAAGGTGGCGCCCGCGCCGGTCATGGTCACGCCGGCCTCCTTGCATAGCGCCAGCGTCCGTTTGGCCAGCCCCGGCAGGGTGTTCACGGATACGAAATAGCCTCCGGTGGGCTTTTGCCACGCGGCGATGCCCAGCGGCGCGATCTCCCGCTCCAGGCAGCGCAGCACGCACCGGAACTTAGGCCGCAGTATGGCGGCGTGCTGCTGCATCAGCGCCAGCGTGTGTGCCTTATCCTGCAAAAACAGTACGTGGCGCAGTTGGTTGACCTTGTCGTAGGAGATCATTTGGATATCCATCAGCTTTTCCATATACGCCAGATTAGCCGTCGACGCGGCCATGACGGATATGCCCGCGCCGGGCAGGGTGATCTTGGAGGTGGAGGCGTACTCGAACACCATGTCCGGGTTCCCCGCCTCGCGGCAGAGGGTCAGTATGTCGTCAAAGGGCACGAACGGGCCCTCAAACTCATGCACGCAGTAGGCGTTGTCCCACATCAGCAGAAAGTCCGGCGCCGCGGGCTTCAGTGCGGCAATGCGCCGCACCGTTTCGGCGGAATACACGATGCCGTCCGGATTGGAGTATTTGGGTACGCACCACATACCCTTCACGGCGGGATCCCGCACCAGCGTCTCTACCAGGTCCATGTCCGGGCCGGTGGGCGTCATGGGCACGGTGATCATCTCCGCACCGAAGGACTCTGTGATCTTGAAATGCCGGTCATAGCCGGGAGCCGGGCACAGCCATTTTACCTTGTCCAGCCGGCTCCAGGGTGCTTCGCTGTGGAGCAGTCCGTGGGTATATGCCTTGGCGATGGTGTCATACATCAGCGTCAGCGAGGCGCTGCCGCCGATGAAACATTCCTCTGCCCGGCAGCCCAGCAGCTCCGCGAACAGTTTTTTGGCACTGGGCAGACCGGACAGCTGCCCATAGTTGCGGACATCCATGCCGTCCGCCTGGCACTGCACAGGGTCGTGAAGTATGGTCAATATGTCGGATACGGCGTCCAGCTGCGCCTTGCCGGGCTTGCCCCGCGCCATATTCAGCGCCAGCCCCAGTCCACGCAGGGCGTCGAACCGGGCGGAGACCTCTGCGTATTCCCGGCGCAGTGCCTCCGGGGAGAGGGAACGATAAGTGGTCGTCATGATCGTTACTCCTTACTCATTGTTTGTGTGCGGCACCGCACAGTTCGCGGACAGAGGCGATGCCATTACGGTGCAGATAGGAATCAAGGTCATGGATGATGTTGTGCATGGTCATTGGATCGTTGAAATTACAGGAGCCCACCTGTACGGCGGAAGCTCCGGCCATCAGGTATTCCACCGCGTCCCGCCATGAGGCAATGCCGCCGCAGGCGATGATCGGAATGTGCACGGTCTCATAGGCCTGCCACACCAGAAACATATTCATGGGTTTTACCGCCGGGCCGGACATACCGCCGGACAGATTTCCCAGGTAGGGTCGCCGTTTTTGTATGTCGATGGTCATGGCCCGGAAGGTGTTGGACAGTGTCAGCGCGTCCGCGCCGGCGTCCTCCGCCGCCCGGCAGCTTACCCGGATATCCGTCACATTGGGGGACAGCTTTGCGTACAGAGGCAGGGTGGTGCGCTGCCGCGTCTGACGTACCGTGTCGTACAGCAGCTGCGGGTCGGAGGAGAAAGGGAGTCCGCTGCCCACGTTGGGACAGGACAGGTTCATTTCCAGGGCGGCGATCCGGGGATCGTCGCCTACCAGTTCCGCGATCTCGGCGTAGTGCACCGGCTCGGAGCCGGAGATGCTCAGGATGACCTGGGTGCCGATGTTTTCATACCGGGGCAATTCGTCCCGCAGAAAGGCCTCGATACCCACGGAGGGGATGCCCACACAGTTGAGCATTCCGCCGCAGACCTCGGCGATGCGGGGGCCGGGATTGCCGGGCCGCCGCAGGCGGTGAACGCTCTTGATCATAACCGCGCCCAGCTCACTGACGGGGAAGCAGTCGGCATTGTTTTCAAAATAATCATAGGTGCCGGAGGCGGGCATGACGGGGTTTTTGAACACCGCGCCGCCCAGCTCCACGGATAGATCAGTCAGGTAATTCACAACGGTGCAAAGGCGCGGCGAGAGGTGTACGCGCCTTCTCCTTTCCAGTGTATTTTGCGCGTCAGACAACTGATGTCCGCCGTAGGCGTCGGTACAGGACCAGTGCTACGATCAGGGAGATCAGGTCTACGACAGGCTGCACCAGCGCGCAGCCATACAGGGGGTATAGGCGGTCCAGCAGAAGCAGCAGCGGGATATCCAGCGAGCCCTTCCGCAGGATGGAGCAGATCAGGGATTCCCTGGTGCGTCCCATCGCCTGGAACTGTGTGATCATGGGGTGGCATATGGCCACGAAGGGCATACACAGCACCATTCTGCGTAAAAAGGCGGCGGCGTAAGCCACGGTCACGTCATCCTGGATGAACAGCCGCGCCAGCTGCGGCGCGAACAACTCAAACACGATAACGCACGCCAGCGAGAAGCCCACGGTGATGCTGACGCCGAAGACAAAGCCCTGCCGCTGCCGTTCCCGGTCGCCGGAGGCATAGTTGTAGGACAGGAAGGGCAGCAGCCCCGCCGAGGTGCCCAGCGAAAAGTACAGCGGCAGATTGTCCAGCTTTTTCACGATACCGTAGGCCGCTACGGCCTCTACCGCGTATTTGGATACGAATAGGGACAGCACCGCTAACGACACCACCTTCAGTGCGTATTGCAGCGCGGAGGGAAAACCAATGGACAGTATCTCCCGGATATAAACGCCGGTATGCTTCAGATGGCATGGCCGCAGGGACAGCACCGTGCTGCTCCGCCGCAGCAGACACAGCAGAAAGAACAGCGTGCCTGCCGTGTTGGATATGGCGGTGGCCAGTCCAGCGCCGGCCGCGCCCATATTCATATACTGCGGCAGAATGAAAAACGGGTCCAACACGATGTTCAGCACGCCGCCCAGCGTCACACCGGCGAAGGCCAGCGCGGCCCGGCCTTCGGCACGCAGCAGATTGGACAGCAGCAGGTTCAGTATCGTGCCCGCGCCGCCCCACAGCAGCGTCCAGCGGGCGTAGGCCGCGGCCACGGGATATACCTCCGCGTCCGCGCCGCAAAGAGAGAGCAGCGGGTGCAGAAACGACCCGCACAGCAGGCTGAATACCGCCGCGCTGGCCAGGCTCAGCCAGAAGGAGATGGCGGAGATGCGCCGTGCGCCGTCCATATCCCTGCGTCCCAGTGCGTGAGACACAGCGCTGGCGCCGCCAATGCCGAAGAGGTTGCTCACGGCAGTCATCATCAGGAAGGGGGGATAGGCTACCGTAACGGCGGCTGTCTGTATGGGTGCATTCAGCAGGCCCACAAAAAACGTGTCCGCCAGGTTGTACAGCAGCGCCACCATCTGTCCGGCGACGGTGGGCAGCATTTGCTGTAATACCGCCCGCCGGACGGGGGCTTTCTCGAAGATATAGATGCGTTTTTCCGTGGAAGACAAGGCGGCTTCCCCCTTTACCGGTGTGCTGCTATGCGATGTGCGTTCCATTATAGCACACGGTCCACGTCAAAAACAGGGCCGCTTTTGCATACACGGACGTAGGATGCTTCACCGCTGTCCTTGTCGTGGGCGGTGCAGATGCAGCCCTTGCATGCGCCCACACCGCAGGCCATGTGCTCCTCCAGAGACACATAGGCCGGGAATCCGTGTTGTGCGTGCAGCTGCTTCATGTGAGCAGCCAGACGATTGGAGCCGCAGGAATAAGCGGCGTCAAAGGGCAGCTGCGCCGCGTCTGCGGCAAAGGCGTCGGTAATGCGCTCATTCGGCGCGGTGGTGGTCCTCACCACGGCGCCCAGCGTGCGGAACAGCTCCTGGTGGAACAGATCGTCCTCACTCTTGGCGCTGAGATAGGCATAGACCTCCGTGCCCTGGGCACGGAGCTGCTCCACCAGCGGGCGCAGCGGCGCAATGCCGATACCCCGGCCGATGACCGCTGCCCGGCGGCAGCTGCCGTTGATGGGGAAGCCCTTGCCCAGCGGTCCCAGCAGCTCCAGCGTGTCGCCGCCGCGCAGGTGCGACAGCAGCTCCGTTCCCCGCCCCACCACCTTGTACAGGAAGGTCAGTGTCCCCGCCTGCACATCGATATGGTCGATGCTGATGGGCCGCATAAGGAACGGGTCCTGCTCCCGCCAGCTCTTCAGCATGTAGAATTGGCCCGGCGCGCTGGCGGCCGCCATCTCGGGAGCCAGGACCGTCAGTGTCATCACGCCGGGAACGACAACGTCCTGGGAACGGACGGATACAGTGTTGTACATGGTGTCCTCCTTGCAGAAGCTGTGCAGGCGGGATAGCCGCGCCTGCACAGCTTTTGCCGTTGTGTTCTGTCAGATCCGACCGGTGATCAGGCCCAGCAGCGCCATACGCAGGTACATACCGTTGTGTGCCTGGCGGAAATAGGCCGCGCCGGGGTAGCTGTCCACCTCTGTGGCGATTTCATCCACACGGGGCAGCGGGTGCATGATGGTGATATCTTTCTTGGCGCACTTCAGCAGCTCGTTGTTGACGATATAGCTGCCCTTGCACCGCAGATAGGACTCCTCATCCGGGAAGCGCTCCCGCTGTACGCGGGTGACATACACGAAGTCGGACTGGGAAAGCGCCTCTTTCACATCGGAGGTCTCCACGATGTCGGCGCCCTTGGCGCGCAGGTCGTCAGTGATCTCCTTGGGCATTCTCAGCTCCTCGGGTGAGGCGAAGATCATCCGGTTGCCGAACTGCTGCATGAAGTAGCCCAGGCTGTGTACGGTGCGGCCATACTTCAGGTCGCCCAGGAAGGTGATGGTCTGGCCGCCGATGTGGCCCTTTTCCTTCCGCATGGTATAGATATCCAGCAGCGCCTGTGTGGGGTGCTGGCGGGGGCCGTCCCCGCCGTTGATCAGGGGATGCTGCGCGATCTCGGCGGCCTCGATGGCCGAACCGGCCACGGGGTGCCGCATAACGATGGCGTCCACATAGCCGTCCACGGTGCGGATGGTGTCCTGCCATGTCTCACCCTTGGACTGGGAGGAGGCGGAGGCACTGCCCAGGTCGATGGTGCTGGCGCCCATGCGCTGGATGGCGGAGTTGAAAGACAGCCGGGTCCGGGTGCTGGGCTCAAAGAACAGCGTGGCCACCAGCATACCTTCCATGTCTTTGATGGCCTCACCGCTTTTTACGCGCTTTTCATAGATCATGGCTGTGTCCATGATGTGGCACAGCTCCTGCGTGGTAAAGTCATAGCCGTTGATAATGTCGCGGCCCTTGAAATTGAAGTCCATGTTTATGTTCCTCCATATGTAAGATTTCCGTTCCGCGGGCCTCTGTCAGCGGAGGGCCCGCCCTTCAGCCGCGTAAGATCACTGGATCTTCGGTGTCTGCCGCTTGCTCAGCGTCACAGCTATGATGACACAGGCGGCCATCAGCACCACGCCGATCACGTCCGTGAGCGCGCCGGGGATCATCAGCGTAATGGCCGCGCCCACCAGCACAAAGCGCAGGGGCATGGGCATCTTTGCGCCCAGCCAGCCGATCATGCCGCCGGCCAGGGCCACGCAGCCCAGCGAGGCGCTGAGGATGGCCAGCAGGATAGAACCCAGAGAACCATACAGCAGCAGTTCCTGCCCGTACACAAAGATGTAAGGGATCAGGAAGGCCACCGAAGCCAGCTTCATGGCGTAAATGCCCGTTTTCATGGGCGAGCCGCCGGAGATACCGGCCGCCGCGTAGGTAGACAGAGCCACCGGCGGGGTGATGGTGGACATACAGCCGAAGTACAGGATAAACAGGTGTGCGGGCAGGGGATCCGCGCCCAGCTTGATCAGGGCGGGGGCGCCCAGCACCGCCAGCAGCAGATAGGCCGCCGTGGTGGGCAGGCCCATGCCCATGACCAGGGATACCAGCATGGTCATCACCAGCGCGATCATCAGGTTGCCCTGCGACACGGTGACGATCAGACCGGAGAGCTTGATGCCCAGGTTGGTCAGGGAGGTGATGCCCATGATGATACCGGCGCAGGCGCAGGCTGCCACAATGGGACGCACCTGCTTGGCCACGTCGGTCACCACCGCACCAAAGTCCTTCAGGTGGAAGGCGGTGTCCTTCTTCACATAGCTCAGAGCGATGGTCAGGATGGCGGCATAGGCGCCGGCACGCAGTACGCTGTAACCGCAGATAATGAACACGATCAGCAGCGCGATAGGCAGCAGATAGTAGAAACCGGACTTGAACACCACCCCTACGCGCTCATACTGGGCATTGGGATCGGGGCGCAGGTTCAGCCGCTTGGCCTCAAAGTACACGGCGATACCCACGGCAAAGAAGTACAGCAGCGCGGGCACAGCTGCGGCTTTAGCCACGGTGAAGTAGCTTACGCCGATCATCTCGGCCATCAGGAACGCCACGGAACCCATGACCGGCGGCAGG
>OGQL01002753.1_pt1 | contig 10838 bp, 15 predicted proteins | sample 1553211 | NCBI WGS metagenome assembly OGQL01 (sample SAMEA2579942, study PRJEB22360) | human gut metagenome
TTCACTTGAATTAAGAGCTATAAAATTATACATTTCTTGTATAGCTGTTAATAAATCAGATTTATAATTATCGTCTTTATAAAATAAATATAATGCTACCTGAGTTTTTTCTTGGTCTAATAAATCAGGGTCATTTAAAGCTTCAAATATATGCAGTATATCTCTGAAATCTGACCGAAACTCACAAGTTATACCATTTATTTCTGTGCTTGTTGGTAATATATACTTATTCATAAATAACTCCTTATATAAAATAAACGGAGAGCAAGTATTAGCCCTCCGTTGAAACATACATATTATTTAGGCTGTATGTACTTTGCCATTCTTTCTTTACTTGCTTTTTCGTAATATGGTGTGATGCCATCAAAGAAATCATAGAACATTTCTACTGACTTATCATTACCAAATAATACCTGGCTTGAACCCTCTCCAAAGCAATCGTCAATTACTTTTTTAAAGTATGTAACCAGTTCATCTAATATGGTAATTTTTTCTTCCATTGTTTCAGCTGCATTAATACGTTTCTGAAATTCAACATTCTTCATTTCAAAGTCTTTTTGAATTTCAATAATACGTTTTGCAGACTCAATATCTGAAGGATTGAAAGTAAATATACCCCTTTGGTTGCCATCTTCGTCAAGTATCTGTAATCTGACCTTACCAGTATTAATCTTTAAACTATCCATATATTCCTCCTAACTTAAACTGCCTTTGTGAATGTTATCGCTGTACCATATTTATAATTATCTACTGTGCCGTGTATCTTATCATTTGAGTAGTTAATATCAATAGGCATATCTATATAAGAATCGCCACCAATAGACTGAGGTGTTATAGTACAATTCTTATGTACTTCGGCTTCATAATCTCCATCACTTCCAACATATGCGTGAATTTGCATAACTTCAAACATTGAAAGCTCTGAAAGTCTCTGATACTTAACTATATTGTAAAGTTTTATAGCTAATTCAGAACCACCTCTAACTGTCATTGGGTCTAATGATTGTGCAGTTTCAAGCTTATTAACAGTTGTTTCTGTAATACCTAAAATATCGGTTACAGTCTCAGTATCTGGGTTGTATTCAATTGAAGAATCTTCAACACCAACACCGACTATTTCCCACTTAGGTGTTCCTGTATCACTTGTTATACTGTCACCAACATTAATAGCGGTTACTAATAATTTTCTTTCAGCTTTCTGACCATCTTTTAAATTAAATTTTGTTGCGTCTGCCATTATGGTTCCTCCTTATAATCAATTCTAACTCCTAACATATATTTAGCAAGCCCATCATCTTGAATGGTTGCTAAATTAGCTATATCCTGTATAGGTATTATATCATATTCGCTACAATTTTGTCCAAAATCTGGAAAATTTTCTGTTTCTTTTTGAGTTTCCAGCCATTCTGTAAACTTATCCATTATATACATATTAGTAGTATTTACATCTGATGTACCTGTATCAATTTGTTCATATCCTATAAATATAAATGAGTATGACTTGTACTTAAATCCACATATATCTGTTCGTGTGACATATTCACCATACTGTGGCGTAATAGTACGAATTCCAGGATAAGCATCTGCGGACTCAAAGTATAAATGTTCATCCTCTAAAAAAGTCTGTACCCAATCTTGAATAATTTTATGTTTATTTACTATCATTATACGCCTAATCGTTTCCTTTCTTTTCTAACTTTCTGTACTATAATTTGTTTGCTATTAGCCCAAGCTGCCTCAACCCATTTTCGGGTAGCTTTTGGATGCTGCTGATTAATATGATTAAAATATCCATTATACTGAATACTTGCATACGATTTTTCGTATATAATAAGGGCATAGTTAGTATATACACGAATTTGCTTTAAATCAGCTAAGTGCAATGGTCGACCTTCATAGTTATTATTTTCAGGATAACTATATGGTATATAATCATAAGCATAGGAGGCTAATGTTTGTGCGAAAAATCGGTTAAGGTCGGCTGTAAATCCCTTATCTGTTATAATTTTAGCGTGACTTTTTAACCATTGAAATTGTATGTTTCCCCATTTAAGATTTTTTCTAGCCATTATACTCCCTCAATCATTAGTTGAACTCTCGCTCCGAACCTATTATAATTTTCTTTATGATGTTTTACCTGACAAACATTTTCACCATATTTCTGTAAAGTTTTAACTATGTTATCAGCTGTAATATCTTCTGGAACTTCACCTAAAACTATATAATCACCAGTTGACATTGTATAATGCTCATCTTGATTACTTGGTTTTCTCCACTCGAGATACGTGAGATATTCGTTGTGAAATGGTATTAATACTTTTATATAAGTACCGATATAAACTGCAGAGTTAGTCGCAGTACGCGTGGAGTCCGTATACCACGCTACATCATCCAATACAGTTTTATACCAAACATCACGCTTAGTTAAACTATCTGTAGCTTTAAGTTTATTAAGTACTGTTACTGTCTGATTGTAAATATTTTCTAACATCAAAATTCACACTCCTGCATACAAGATAATTAGGTAACCAATCGTTTGCAATTTCTGATAGCTCTTTTTTAGTTTCAGAATCAGTTTTAAGCTGATAGTTAATAGTTTCTACTCCATTTGAATAGCTAGTAATAACATCACCGCTTTGTCTTTGAGACTCTAAAATATTAAGCCTAGAGATAAATTCAACTAAACATTCTTTTACTACAATAGGTATTTCTGGTAATAAAGGTATCCTGTCAAACGTAAACTGGTCTAACCAGCGTTGTGCTTTCCTTTCAAGTAAGTTGAAACTGTCTTCCGGCAACTTGCCACCCAGTTCTGAATATTCTTCATATGTTATATAAGCAACAAAATCCATCAGACATTCACCTCCTAGTTAGTTTCAGTTTTTGTTTTAGCTTTTTCCTTCTTTAAATCATTTTTAAGTTTTGAGTTTTCTTTCTTAAGCCGTTCATTTTCAGTTTTTAATGTGTTTATTTTAGTAAGAAGGACACCTACATCTTCTGTAAGTGCCTCTTCTACTAAATTATCTCCATTATATACTGAATAACCAAGCTTAAGGTATCTTTCTTTTTCGTCTTCTGGTACATGTAATTCTACATTACCTTTTCTAACTGTTATAGAATTCATACCTGCTCACTCCTTATTATTCGTGCTTCTTGATGTTAAACTGTAATGCATCTGCAAGGTTGTTAAGAATGAAGCAATCTTCAAATGACTCTTCATAGTAAACATATTTGCCTTCTGATAATGCACTAGGTGCTTCAAGTTGTGCAAATGTGTATGAGATTGGAGTGATGATAGCTGCTGGGTGAACCATAAACATATTAATCTGGTCTGCTGAAGTGGATGGTTCCCAACCTGTTGTAAAGTTATACATAGTTTTCATAAGTTCTGCAGGAACTGCCCTAACAACTACACCATCAATAGACTCTACTGCTCTGCTAAGATTAGTTGCACCGCTCTGAACATCCCATCTCTTCTGTACAGATGCTACTGCCTTGAGTGCTGTTTTAACTTCATTAGTCACATATAAACGTCTACCTGTAAGCGGTACTCTCTTATTATCCATTTCAAGCATAAACTTGTCGAATACTTCAAGTACTTTATCGCCGTCAATACCACTTGGTGAACCTGCTTTTGCTATATCAGTTTCATCTGCTGTGTGTGCTGTATACTTTTCAGTTACAACTGCTGTTGTCCATCTTGAATAAAGTTTTGAAATAAGGTATGCGTCCATTTCTGGGAACTTCTGGAACTCGTTAAATGTCTTTGTGATATTAACGATTGAAGCTACCTGGTTTGTCTGGTCGATATCTTTAGGGTGTACAAGAGTAGACCACTTTCTCTGGTTCTCAAGTGTCTTTGTTTCCCAAGAGTTATCATAGTTTCTAGATGCCTGTGCGATTGTGTCTCTGTCAGCATTGACACGACCTGTTGTTGTAAGTCTTGGAATCTGAATTGTTTTTTCATCAACCCATCTATAATTTCCCTGACTTGTCTGATTCCATAAATCTCCAAAGTAAAGAGAATATGGAAATGCGTTTGCTAACGCTTTCTGATATTGCTGTGCATAATTAAGTGCTTCTGCCATTTTTTATTCCTCCTAAATATTATTTATTATATTCCCTGAAAGTTAAAGTTAAATGGATTACTATCAGGTTCTGGCTGTGGTGGAGTTGGTTGAATAAATGTTGGTTTATTCTCTGGCTCCGGTGTTGGTGGTGTTTCAACTACAAAAGCATCTGAATTAGATTCCTGATACTTAGTTGCAAAATCTTCTGCCCCCATAATTGTTTTATCTTTCATTGTGAGGTTTGCTGAAATCATCTCTTTAATGAAATCTCTCTTAGCTGCATTACTTGAAAAATTCTTTGTGCCTGCAAAGTCTCTAACCGCAAATTCATATTGCTGTGCTGATAACTTGCTTTCATAATCATTTTTCTGTGTTTCATAGTTATTCTGTAATGTAGCAATCTGTGTAGTTAAATCAGAAATCTTTGTTTCACTATCTTTACTACCATCTGCAAGCTGCGTCTGTAATGCTGCTATATCATTATCTCGGGTACTAATCTGTGCGTTTAAATCAGATATTGTTGTTTCTCGTGTTTGAATTTCATCATCGAACTTTTTCTTTGAAACATAGTTACCTGTTGATAAATCAGCTATTTTGTAGCCTTTCCCATTTACAGCTTCTGAAAACTGTTCCCACGTTAGTGCTCCTGCATTAAAAAGAGCTTTTAAAAAATCCATAATTTCATTCCTCCTGTTACATTCTTTATGGTTTATTTTATATATCCGTATTCCCATCTACGGCGAATGTTATGCTGCATAGGTCCGCATATGACAAAAAATCATAGGGAATTTCTTCCCTATGATTATTATACAATAATTATTCTGTGTTGTAAAGTAGTTTGACCTAACTTTCTTCAGTTTTTGATTTTGTAGTTTCAACACTTTCATTTGCACGTTTACGCTTTTCGTTCTCTGCCTGTGCATCTGTACCAGAGCTGGTATTTTTATTATCAGTTGACGTATTATCAGTACCTTGTTGAGCTGATTGAAGCATAACCGATTGCTGAATAAGCATTGTTTCTGTTTTTTCTTTATTAATAGTAGAAATTGCTTCTTCAGCTTGCTTTCTTGTTTCGCCCATCCATTTCATACGATATTCAACCTTACCTAATAATCCTTTATCAACATCTAATAAATCAACTTGACGTTCAGCATCCTTATCAACAATTATAGAGTCATCCCAAGAATAACCTATTTCATATTCACCAGAAGGTACTATATTGTATAAATCGCAGTAAATGTCAACAACTTTTATTGTATCTTCAAGTGTATGTTCAAGTTCTTTCTGAATATCGCAGTTTGCTGAATAACTACGCTGTTTTAATATTCGTAATTCAGTAGCAGTTCTAGCTTCTGCATAAGACGCTTCTGATAATGTACCTCTCGATAAATCACAAACATCTTCAATCCTCATTAAAATAGCATTAAGACCGTTGAGTATATTGGAATCACGTAATTCAGGACTATATATGTTATACATATTATCATCACCCAAATCTAAATTACGTCTAAATAATCGGTCTTCAAGTTCTGGTAACATATCTGGCAGTTCATTACCTTTAGGGTCACGGACTGGAATTAGTGCAGTCCTATCTACATCAATCGCAAGCTGTCCACCTTTAAATTCCCATAATAGGTTTGAATACTGTTTATCAGCATCTCTTATTAAGTCGATTGCACGAGCATAACCACTTACACCTAATGGAGAGTTGATGTCTATGCAGTTCGCTTGAGGCATTTTAAAATATGCGAACAACTGACTATCAATATTATCTATCGGTGTCTCTGGTGCAAGAGATGCCCACGCTGGTACTTCTGTTAATGGTATCGGTGTACCAAGTGTAGATGTGAGTGTATTTAATGAATGAGATATACCATTTACAACTTCTGATTTAAAAGCCATATTCTTTACAATAAGTCTTGTACCCTGAATACTATGATATTCAACTTTTGTGTAGATAGCATCTTTAGTGGTTATTCTATCTAAGAAAGCACACTCTAAAATATTACCTTCGCTATCAAAAGATAGTGGATAAAAGTCTGTTGCTTTTGTAAATGAAAAGTTTATAGTAAGTTTTCCGTCTAATCCTGTAACTACATAGGGCTTTATAATCAATGAACCCAATGCGATACCATACTCTAAGTTTCTTCTAACAAGTGGTAACAGTTTCTTTACACATTTTTTAATAAACTCTGCTCTTTCTCCTTCACCCGTTACTTTTACTTCCATCTCAATAGTAGCTGTTCTTGCTTTTTCGCTTGCAATACTAGCTGCAAGTCCAAGTGATTGAGTGTTTTTATCAAGCCAAGGACTTTTATTTTTATACATATCCTCCCAAAGTTCAATGGCTGTTTTCATCTCACTTGATATTGCGGGAGTTATATTTAATACATTCTCCAATGTTTTAGGTCCTATCATACGTTGTAATACTCCTTTCAATTTGTCTATGAGGAACATAATTAACCCTCCTTATTTTCTAATTTTTCTATCTCGTGACCTAAATAATCGTATGCTTTCTTTAAGTCTTTGAGTTTGTCTTCACCGGGCTTATTGCCTGCTCTTAATACATATTTGATAACATTACCTAAATCAAAGTTTAAATCATAGTGGTCTATGATTTTAATAGGTTCACAGGGGTTATCTTTTCCATAATATTCTGAATTGTGCATAATCAGTTACCCTTTCTTTTATAAAATCTTTCAAGTCCATATCGTACGCTGTCGATATTGTGATTGTCTCTATCAGGAAATGCACTAATAATGTTGTTATTCTTGTCTCTGTCATACTCATAACGTGTAAATTCACGATATGTATTAGGGCATCTACGTCTGTCTATGTAAATATGACGTAATCCTTGTAGATATTTAATACCATATCGAATACTATCAGGTCCTTTTTCCGCAGGTCGCATAAAACAACCCCAAGCTCTAAAATCTGCTATTGATTTTGGTTCTGCAGAATCGGCTGTAACCAGCTCATTCTTATCCATAAGTGGTATTTCTACAAGTTTTGAGTATTCTTGTCCATTTTCATCAACACTCCATTCTTTTCTGTATATACCACCTGGTTTTTCATATAATTCTTCGTGCAATACTTTGTTGCTCTCGTGTGTCATAACGTGTTCTGCATAAATATATAAGTCCATTCTGGTCTTATCAAAGTGCATTTTAGTAAATGCGTTAGGGTCGTTAGCAAATCCCCAGTCTAAACCATTGTAGATAGAGTCAAATCCAGCAATCATTTCATTAGTCATTACCATATCTTCTACATTATCGAATACATTACCGCCTGTACCGACAGGAATACCCATATATTCATTTTCATATGCTCTTGGATTAGTTTCTTGTAAGTATTCAGCTTCTTCTATGAACTGCTGCCCTAACCAAGCAACTGGAACATCTTTGTAAGTAGTCCTTACAACAAGTGTATCTTCTGCTCTCTTTACTTCAGCTTGTTCTGTAAATTCATTAGCCCAGTTATTGATTGATACTGGTGGGTTAAATGACATAAAATTCCAATATTTATCGCCACCACGCATTGTAGACTGCTGAGCTTTACGAATTTGTAATTCTCCATCAAACTGGTCTAATTCCTCCCACCACGTTATACCTATATAGCCAAATGGTAATTTAATAGATTTTACCTTGCCAGGATCATCCATACCTAAAAATAGTATTTTTTGACCCGTTGGTTTATATATGATTTCAAGTGGGTTTACGTGGCATACAAAGTAATCTTGAAGTCCTAAGTCTTGAATACCCCATAAAACCTGAGCATATACACTTGTTTTTAGTGTATTACCGAAACGTCTATAACATACTGCGTGGCATAGTGGGTTGGCTATAATTAGTAATGGTATATCTCTACCACCTATAAATGATGATTTTGTACTACCTCTACCACCTGGGAATATATAATGTGTGTGTTTATGTTCCATTATGTCTTGAAATACATTATCAAATTTTTCAATCCATAATTTATCCACTTCAATATTTAGCTGTAACATAAAAATTCCTCCTATTAATTATGTTATAACATAATAATAAGAGGATTTCAAACTATAAATTTACCTATGATGTTTTTTCTTAATGTTTTTGTGTACTATATCACTTTTATACTCATTATAATTAGAATCTAATAATTTGAGTTGTTTACCTTGTTCCCGCATTTGTTTAAATTCTAAATATTCTGTGCAATCATTATGACACCCAACACTTCTTTTATTACAATTCATACACACCATATAATCACTTCCTTATGTATAGTATATATAATATAATACGATATTTTGACATAATTTGTAAAGGCAGCACGAAGATTTTCGATTATCTCGCCTTCAGTATATAGCAAAAATACCTCTGTGTAGATTTGGATTTTGAGTGGGCTTGGATTTTTTGGTGGGCAATGTTCCTATAGCCGTTTATAATTCTTCCGGATTCAGTAATACCAAAATTTATAGCGTGTATAAGTTACTAGAGGTCCCCCCCTGCCTAACCGAAGTTCGGGGTACCGTACCGCAGTACGGGATGCCTAACTGTGGTTAGTTGCAACTAACTGTTGTTTGAAAAAACAAACAGGAGTTAGTCCTGTTGAACTCAAATTAGTTTGAAGTAACAACTGTTTGATATGATTAATTCCTGTTAGTGTATATGTACTGTAGTTAGTTTGAAGTAACAAGTATTAGTTATCCCGAACAATATTAGTAAAATAATAAAAAATAAAATACCGATATACTATACTATTACTGTATAGTATATCGGTATATACACCGCACACTGATTATATTATGTATATATATTATACTCACTTTTACATTAACTTAACGCATTTAGTGCATTTTTACTTATTGCACTAAATACTTTTTTCAAAGTTGCGGTTGTACCACATATTATTGTATGTGGGCGTTTTGTATCAACCGCATTATCATTTTTTAACAACTGTAAATCATTTGACTTAATATTTTCGCATAATTCAAAATCAACAGTTGTTGCATATATGCGGTACTTAGTTTTTAAAACGTGAATACTTGAACCACCATTTATTATGCGGTAGTTTTTAGTATTCGATTTTGAACCGATACCGCAATCACGCATTAATTGCATAGTATCGTCAAAATTCAATAACTTATTAGTTATTGACTTATTTGCAACTGGTTTACTTTCAACAACTGCGGTTGTTGTAACTGGTGTTACTTTTTTACTATGTGACTTTTTAACAACTGGTTTACTTTCAACTACTGCGATTTCATTTTTTACTGTATTACTCATAACTTTAAATCGGTTTGATTTATTATTCGCATTTTAACCGACTATGCGACTACTTGATTAATAGTTACTTATTAATGACTATATATTTTGCAATATAGTCATTAAGGTATTTTGTGCGTTGTACACAAAATACGTTGATTGACAACCATAGTCGTCATATTCAATCACAATACTATATATATTGTGATTATTTATTGTTAAATACGCAGTATCAATGACACTGCGTATTGATGTTTTAGTTCGTAAGTTACGAACTAATCGTTTAATAGTTGCACCATTTGCAACTATTAACTTAAAATTTTTAAATTTGATATTTTTCATATTTTTCATATTTTTTATACTGTTTTTTTAACTGGTGTTGCAGTATCACCATAATATATTGTTTATGGTTACTTATGTACTTGTAAGTACATATTTATTATACACTATATTTAGTGTATTGTCAACAACTTTTTTTTAATTTTTTTGAAGTTGTTGTTTGTAAGTCGTATTCAACTTACAAGTATATAGTACACTATATTTAGTGTATTGTCAACAACTTTTTTAAAAAATTATCAAAATCGAATTACTACTATATATATGTAAAAACTCATTCGACATTTGTGGTTAATTCAAACTAACTATAGTTTTACAAAAATAACTTCAATTCACATCAACTAACTGTTGTTAGTTCAAAATAACTATAGTTCATAGTGACTAACTAAAATTAGTTTGAACTAACAACTGTTTTACTTAACTAACAGAAGTTAGTGAAAACTAATTCTATCTATCTATCTAGAGAGAGCGCTATCCAGAAATAATTTGTTAGACAGTTTTCGTTAGACAAGATAGCAAGCAATCTTTCTAGATAGATTATCCAACCCATCTGGAAAGAATTCGTTAGACAGTTCTGACCAGAGTCCTCTATCTAGATAGACCGAGTCTGCTTATATTCGTTAGACAAGACCGTAAGACTTCCAGATAGACCTCTATCTAGATAGATTATTGGAAACTTTTCGTTAGACAAGATTTTTGTGCAATTTGACGAAAGGTTTTTCTTCGATAAGATTTTTCTTTAAAATTTTTAACTCTCCGCCGGTAAAAAATAAGACTAATTTCTTCGAAGAAAATAAAGAAATCCGCCAAACCGCACCGCTACTATGTTCTAAGTATTTGTGCAATTTGACGGACAAAGAAGAATTCTATCTAGATAGACTAATTATTCTGAATATTCTGTGTATTTCTTGGTAGAAAATTAAGCTGAATAGTGCCAATATTATTAGTTACGTTCTTCTGCTCAAGTTTTAATGGCATTTCTATTTGATGTTTTGCAAGCTCATTAGCACTCTTTATACGTGTATCTAACGAAGCCTCTATACCAAATTGGTCTAGTACCTCGCCACGCATTACTGAGGTATAAAACTGCAAGATCTCGGTAGCTGACGCAATTCTCTGGTCCTCAATCTGTTTCATTCGGTATTGGATTTCTTCCCGAATAAAGTCTCTATCCAGCAAGGCCCTC
>OGQL01002760.1_pt1 | contig 10814 bp, 2 predicted proteins | sample 1553211 | NCBI WGS metagenome assembly OGQL01 (sample SAMEA2579942, study PRJEB22360) | human gut metagenome
CCCCAGCTCCCGGAGCTTGCAGTTCAGATCAATGGACTTGAGGAAGCACTCCACCGCCTCCGCGCAGTCGGTCTCGTCCTTGCCGCCCAGCAGACGGGCAACATACCACCCACCGCCCAGCGTCGACAGAACCAGGCACACCGGGTGCATCAGCAGCATCGCGCAGGCGATGACCAGGGCGAAATAGGCAAAGCTCACCGCCGGATGGCAAGTGCGCAGCGTATCGTCCATGGGATCACCTCCTGCATACATGATGTCTTAACCTTTTGATTATACCCTGCCGCCAGGGGATACGTCAATCCTAAGGGCGGAAAAAGCCGCCCTTTTGTCAGCCCATGTAGGTATTGCCCACGTCTGCACCCATATTACAGGTGTAGAGCCACTGAATACTCTCGCCGCCGGAGAGCGTATAGCTGTCCGCGCCATAGTTGGGGAAGGTTCCCCCCACGCAGTACATCCAGCCGGAGCTCCTGCCTACGTTCTTTTCGAACAGGCCGTTGATGCCCTTGACATAGCTGCCGCTGGAGCTCACCGGGATACCCGCGTCACCGCAGGCCCGCTTCAGTACGGACATGACAGACTCCCCCTCGGTGATGGTCACCGTGGTGGACAGGATCACGCCGTCGGCGGGGATAAGGCCCTTCACGCCGTCGGAGCACTTGTCCATATTATTGAGCACCGTGGCGCAGGAGATGTACAGCGATACGGATGCCGCCGGCGCAGGGTCAGGTGCAGGCGCAGGGTCCGGGTCCGGCGCAGAAGGCTGCTCCTGTTCCTGCTGTTTCTTCTCTTCTTCCAGCCGCTTCTGCTCCTCCAGGCGCTTGGCTTCCTCCTGCTTTTTGGCGTCCTCCTCGGCCTTTTTGGCATCATCAGCCGACTTCTGCTTGTCAGGCTTCTTATCGTCCGCGGTCTTATCCTCAGTCTTTGCCGCGTCCTGCTTGCCGTCAGCCTTGGTGGTGCCCGTTTCAGCTGTGTCGTCCTTCCTGGTGTCCGTGGTCTGCTCCTGCTTTGCCGTGGGAATGTTGCCGGGGGCGTACGATACGGTCTTTTTTCCGCAGGCGGCGCAGGTCAGCAGCAGGGACAGTGCCAGCGCCAACAGCCAAAATCGGTGGTTTTTCTTCATATCTCTCATTCCTCATAAAAGCGCCATACGCAGAGGCGCTTTCGCGCCCCTGCGTCGGCTGTTCTGTTGTTACTTGGAAACGCGCTTCTTCCGGGTCAGCACCACAACGGCTGCCGCCGCCAGGACCGCGCTGCCCAGCCACAGCACCATCTGACTGTCGTCCGCCGTGTTGGCGGAGTCGGTCTTGTCCGGCGTCGCGGTGGGGTTGTAGTAATAGTGGTTGGTGGACTCCGTCCAGCTGATGGCCACAGGAGACAGGCCGGTCAGCGTCACCAGCAGACCGCTGGGGGTTTTGGTGACAGCGGGGAATTCCACGGTACCCACATCCAGGCCGCAGTCCGCCATGGCGACCATGTGCGCCACGGTGAAGTTATACTGGCCGTACTTGGCGGCCACGGCCTCCGGGTAGGGCAGCAAAACTGTGATCTTGCCGGCTGTCAGGTCCTCCTTGGTGGCAGGACGCCACTCGTTGTTCTCGAATACGAGCAGCGACACATCCATGAAAACGGTGTTGTCCTTATTGCCCTTGCTGTTTTTCAATGTGATCTGCAGCTGCAGCTCGGCTTTGATCCTTTCCACGCTGTTCAGCTTCTCGTTATCCCGCAGGGTATCGGGCACTGTAATCGTGTCAGATACCTCGATGCGCTTCAGCGTACCACCCTCGGACTTCACCGCACCGCAGACGCACTGGATGCCGTTCACATAGGTGTGCCCGGTCTTGTTGACCACCGCATGGCAAACCTTGCAGACGTTCCAGTGGCCATCTTTGTCTGCGAGCATCTCCGTGCCGGGGGTGTGGCCCAACGCAGCGATAACGCGGGTCTCCTCCTTGGAGCAGACGGAGCAGGTGCGCTTCTCCGTGCCGGTCTCGGTGCAGGTGGGTTCCTTGGTGGTCGTCCACGCGCCGAACTTGTGGCCCGGCGCGGGAACGGACTTTTCCTCCACGGCGCCGCAAATGGAGCAGATCCGGCGGCTGACGCCGTCCTTGGTGCAGGTGGCGGCCACGGTCACTTTCCACTCGCCGAAGCGATGGGCGCAGGCGGCGTCAGTCATATCGTAGAGGGCGTTGGCCTTCTCCGTAAAGCGCGCATAGGCGGCCATGGCGCAAAGCGCCTGCTCCGTGGCCATCTCGTTGACGGCCTTGTCTGCGAACTGATGCTTAAAGCCGCCGTTCTTCGCCACGCGGTACTGCAGGAGGTTCCCCAGCACGCTCAGGGTCTTCCCCTCCACGGTCTTGGTAAAGCGCGCGTCCGTGTTGGCATCCAAATTCAGGGCGGAAAGGGCGATGACCACCTGTGCGCAGCTCTCGGAGGAGTCGTAGCCGCTTTGATACTTGCCGGAGAGCCAGTTGAGGGCTTTCTCCACGGCGGTGTTCACGGTTTCATTGCCGCCGTCCTTATAGTAGGGTGCCAGCGCCTGTAGCGCCATGGCGGTCATGTCCACGTCGCCGACAGATTTTCTGTCGGCGCTGGCGCTCCAGCTGCCGTCCGCATTCTGCTGGCCCAGAATGGCCTGCACCAGCCAGGAGGTGTCGGAGGTGTAATTGCGGCTGTTGAGCGCCAGCAGACCCATGACGAGACCGTTGATATCCGTGTAACTGGTATCGGTGACCTTCATGATATCCTTGTCCTGTAGCGCTGCCAGCAGGTTTTTGCCACCCACGTTGGCGGGGTCCTTGCCGATGGCGGTAAGGGCCAGGGCAATACGCTCATTGTCGGTGATGACGGGGGTGTTTTTATCATCGGGTTTCCGGAGGATGCCGTCAGAGCCGATGTTCGCCTTTACATAGGCCACAACCTTATCGTAGTAGGCCTGAATGTATGCATCGGACAGCTCCACGCCGGCGCGAGCCTGTCCCAGTACCGCCCATTCGCCGAAGAGATAGCTGACGACCGGGGTGCTCACCGCGCTTTGGATATACGCCTTGGCGCCGGCATACGCCTCATCGAAGCCGGGCACTTCCGTACCGGGCACCGTGGGATCCGTCGGGTCCAGCGGAATATAGGTGTCGGTAAAGAACAGGCGCAGGGTGTCGCCGTCCTTGAGATAGGTGTTATCCAGCGTGGTCTTGGGCAAGGTCTCGGTGCCGCCCTTGACGGCGAGGCCGAACATCCAGCCGGAGGACTTGCCGTCGCCCTTCTCCTTGAGGGTGTGGCCGCTTGCATCGGTGATGCTCTTGATGTAGGTGCCGCTGCCGGTATAGGTGTAGTTGGCACTGTCCAAGCACGCCTTCACAGCGTCCCAAGCGGTGGGATCCTCGTTGACCTTGCCGGTGAAGGTAAAGTCGGAGATTCCCGTGAAGGTATGGCCGTTCTTGTTGTATCCGTCCACCTTGACCTTCACGGTGAGGGTCTGATTTTCGTTGGGGTCAGCGGCGTTCTTCTCGCCGATCACCGTCAGATCGATGTGGATGGGCTGCTTGTAGAATTGGGCAAAGTCCTTGTAGCGTTCCTTGGTCTCCTCGGTGCCGTTGATGCCGAACTTTTCCCAATACTGGGCGTACTTGGTGTAGGTCAGAACGCTGTCCAGCGTAACTGTCGTATTGTACTCCGGCTGGTGCACACGCAGGAGCTCATTCTCGATGACGGAGGGTCGGGAGGATCGGAAGCAGCGGTACTTCTCCGTATCGAGCCAGCCGGGGATATCGTCGGCCTCGATGCCGTCGAAGGTCATATTCACCGTGCCGCGGACGTATTCCAGCGTGCCGTCCTTGTTTTTGCAGATCTCAGCGAAGGGGTACAGGTCAGAGGTGACCTTGGTCTTATCCGTATTCTTGTTCTTGATACCGTCCCAGTAGACATCCCCGGTCAGCGCCTTGGTCATAAAGGCGGCGGCATCATCCAACTCCTGCTGGGTAAAAGGCTGAATGGTGAAGCTGAACTCCTGCCGCGCCAGCAGAAGGCCAGAGCTGCGGGTGGTGATGGTGACCACATACTTCGCCTCCACCGGCTCCTCACCGGGCAGCGGGCGGTAGACCATGGCGTGATAGCCGTTGAAGTCCAGCACATCGGGGGTGCGGCTCACCATCGTGACCTTCTGGTTATAGCTGTCGCTCATGATGCCCGCTTGCTCCAGAAGAGCGGGTCTGGGCATCTGCATATCGTCGCTGACGGCATCCAAATTCACGGGCTTTGTCTTATCCACAAAGTCACGCAGGAGCCCCTGATACTTCTCCGCCAGAGCGTTTTGCATCTCGCTGGTCACGCTGCTGTCGAAGGGCGCAACGGTGGCATCAAAGAACACATCGGCATAGACCTCCACGCCGTTGTCGCCGGTGATGTGCGCCAGCGTGTAGTCATCGAAGCCGTCATAGGTCACGCGGGCGATCAGCCGGAACTTGCCGGCCTTCTCGGGCAGCGCCGTGCCGTCGGCGGGCTGCAGGGGGCGGTTGACGGTGCCCACGCCGGTGCCGTTGGTGCCGTTGGTGATGTAGAGCCACTCGGTGTTCCGGGTGCCCCACTGCACCTTCACATCATAGCGCCCCGCAATGCCGGAGGGAAGCGTGAGGTTGGAGGTGATGCGGTCGTTCACGGTGTAGAGCGTCCAGCCCGCCACCTCGCTTTGGGTGGCCCCGTTGGTATTCTCGCCGCGGATGAGTTCCCAGTTCAGGGACTCGGCGGCGCTCTCCACCAGCTGCTGCACAGCATCGGCGCTGCGTCCCACGGTGCCTCGCAGGATGATCTCCTTGGTGACCCCGGCATAGGCGATGCGGAACTTCAATCCCGTGTACTGCACGGTCTGGCGGGCGGTGCCGTCACCGGTGAAGTAGGTGATGTCGCCGTTGTCGGCAATGTACTGTACCTTGGTACCGTCAAAGCCGTTGGCCTTGGCGCTGCCGTTGACATAGGTGATCTCGGCCTTGTCCGCCACATCCGCATAGCCCTGTTCCCTCAGCAGGCGGCAGAAGGCGTCGGTGATGTTGGTTTCATCATAGAGTCCCACACCTTGCAGGGGCTGCACGGCAATATTCTTGCGCGTGAACTCGGCGGCAATGTCTTCCAGGGTCTGCACCTTTTCCGCATTCTCGGACCAAAGGCACAACTTGAAGGTCTTGACCTTCGCGGCCGCGCCGCTTCGGAGCGTGGCGGTGAGGGTCACCGTGACCTTATCCTTCGCAGGCGCGGTGAGCGCGCCGGTGGCGGTGTTCACCAGAGCGTTATCCGCCGTCCATGCGAGGGAAACGGTCTTTTCCTCGCCCTCCACGGAAACGGTGACGTTCGCGGGCAGGGTCAGGAAGCCGGTATAGGTCTGCGCACTCTCTTCCTCCTCCGGGTCGCCGCTCACCGGGGTAAGGCCGCGGAGCTGATAGACGCCGGAGGCATCGGCCTTCAGAAGGTCTGCATTCTCGGCATCGAGCCCCAGTTCCTTATAGAAGTGCTTTTGCAGGGCGGTCAGGAAATAGTCGTGCGGGTTCGTGACCGCTTCGCCGGGCTCTTCGATGCCGTATTTCTCGCAGAGGTCGGCCTTATCGTTATAGTTCTCAAGGTTATAGAGTCCCAGCACATTCTCGGCGTACCAGTCGGCCTTGGCTTTCTTGGCGGCGTCGGCGGCGCTCATGCCGCGAAGCTGCAAGGCGTTGGCGGCGGCGGCAGCGGCCTTGAGATCGGCATTGTCCACGGGGGTGCCGCCCTGCCAGGGCAGCACCGGGAAGCCGCCGTTGCTGTTGTCGCTGTCAAGGTGCATCCCCATCTCCGCCGCAAATTCCGGGGTGCGCATATAGTCCGCGGTGCGGGCAGTCATACCGCTGGTGCTGCCTTCCGCCACGGCCTGTGGTGCGATGGTGTCCAGATAAGCGCAGTTGGTGATGGTGGCGCTGCTGGCAACCACGCCAACTACCGCACCGAACTTACTCTCATCTGCTATTGCGAACTCTCCTGCCACATAGGAACCCTTGAGCTCTGCATTAGCTTGCAGTTCGCCTACAAGTCCGCCGCGTTTTTGATAGATAATCTTATTCGGCTGCGTCTTCTTTACCGCGAGAGTACCGGTAAAATAGCAGTTCTCGACAACACCGTGTGCATATCCGGTAATGCCTCCCAAAGGTGCGGTTGTACCATATGTGCTGTTATCGTAAGCATCCTTGACGACAGCCCTACTAACGCAGCCACTAATCACGCTGTTTCCGGTGGTCCGTCCAACAATGCCTCCGATTGCTAATGCAGCATTAGGGCCATTGCTGGAGAATGTGATACTACCACTGACCATGCAGTTCCGTATCGTTCCTGCACTGGAATTGGCAACACCTCCCAAAAGCGACGAGGTACTGACAATCGCGCAATTCACACGCAGATTTTCAACTACGCCGCCCTCTGCAAGTTCCCCCACAAGGCCGGTTGTAACGAGTCCACTAACGGTGTAATTATCGCCGTCCAAGGTGCCGGCGAACTTATTGCTGCTGGTGCCGATGGCCGTCCAGGTCTTGTCGTTGAGGTTGATGTTGGCGGTGAGTTTGGCGCTGATATCTCTCTGCCCGCCGTTGACCGCATCGGCAAACCATGCCAGTTCCGCGGCGGTGCCGATCTGATAGACACCGTTTTCTGTTTTGGGCGCGGTCTTGGTCGTGCCGTCCCAGCCCGCACCGGCATAGGTCAGTGTTACCTTGATGGTGTCGTTTTTGGCAGCGGTAAAGCTGCCGCTGACCGTGATATAGTCCGCCTTGGCGATGGTATAGGCATACGTCTCGCCGGCGTAGACGATGTATGCGCCGTTCTCGTCTGCTGTGATCGTGCCGCCCACGGGGTGGGTCAGCGTAACAGACGCATCCGCCGGATCAGCGGCAAACTTCACCTGGTACGCCGTCAGGGCAGTGAGGGCCACATCCTTGGACACGTCCCCGCCCTCAACCTTGATGGTTCCTGTCTTAGTCTCGTAGCCGAACTTGCTGACCGTGTAGGTGTACACTCCGGCGGGGACCGCATACTTACCGTCGGTGCCGGTGATGGCTGCACCGCTGGCATCCTGCAAGGCGACCGTGCAATCCTCCGCGCCGGTGACATTGAGAGAGACGGTGTAGACGGGGGAAACGGTAAAGTTTTTCAGATCGACATAGCTGTTTTCCCCATATCCTTTGTATGTCAGCGTCAGCACATCGCCCGCAGCCACTGCCACACTATATGTCTTCCACTCATTGCTGTTATATGACTTAAAAATCTCGGTACTTCCCTTTTTTACAGAAAAATACTCGCTGCTGCTATAATACGTACCTCCGTAATAATCAAACTGCAGCACAAGCGATTTATCAGCTTTCAGGGTAATCGTGGCTGTATTATTGCTGTAACTTACGCTGTCATTTCGATGCAGGTAGTTCCCGCCAGCAGCCCGTACCGGTTCAAAGCCATATCGTGTGCCGTTCTCGGCGGTGATACCGTCCAGGCCGGCAAAGAAATCGTCAAAGGTCAGCGACTTGACGAACTCCAGGCCTATGGTCTTGGCAGCCTGGACCACAAAACTCCCAGACAAGGTATCGCAGCCATCCAGGGTGGCCGTGTAGGTATAGTTCCCGGCGGGGAGGGTGCAGTTCGTGCCGCTGCCCTCGTACACCTTGGTACCGTTGTACTTCACGGTGACGACAGGCTCGGCGCTCACGCCCTCCGGCTTGGTGATGTTGAAGGTCACCGTCTGCTTTGCCAACTCGGTCAGCGTGACGGTCTTGTTCACATCGGTGGTCGCAACACTGATCGTGCCGGTGGCCGTCTCATAGCCGAACTTGGTGGCGGTGTAGGTATAGGCCGTATTCTTGGCAGCGATATAGACATTCTTGCCTTTTTCGCTGTCCGCAGACTCCTTGTAAACGGTGGTGTTTCCCTGTTTCAGTGTTACCGCCGCATCATCGGGGGTAAACTGCAGGGTAATGACCGGCAGTTTGACAAGGGTAACATTGACCGTTTGATTTTCGGCGCTCATGGTCACCTTGCCGGTGGCGGGCTCATAGCCCTTTTTGGTGACGGTGTAGGTGTAGTCCGCCGCGGCTTTTACGGCGAATACGCCATTGCTGCCGGAGACGGCTTTGCCTTCCTTATCTTTCAGAGTGACCGTCGCGTCCGTCTGGTTCGGCGCTATGGTCAGCGTGTACAGCGGGGAGACGGTGAAGTTTTTGAGCTTGAGTCCGCTTGAGGAACCATAACTCAGCGTCAGTGTCTCCCCAATTCTCAGATCAGCAGAAAAATTCTTCCACTCGGAGCTATAATAGGAGGCTAACAGTTGACTACTGCCTTTTTTGACATAGAAGTCCGTATAACCTGTACCGCCGCAATAGTCAAAAGATACAGTTACATTCTTGATAGCCGCAATCGTTATCGTTGAGGGGGAATAGGAACTCGCGTTACTTGCCGGTTGTAGGCATCCCTCAGATTGTACCGGCTCAAATGGACGGGACGTACTATTCGTTGCCGTGACGCTGTCACTGATGGCACTAAAGAAATCGGAGAATTGCAGCTTGTCCTTGACCTCGATCGCAAAGCTCGCGGTCTTGCCTCTATAGCTGACGGTAATACTTTTCGATTCCGCCGGCTCGCTGGTGTCAAACCCTTCAAACGTCACACCGGCGGCGTCATAGCCATCGGTAATGGTGCGGGTTTCATTGGTGCCATCATAGTTCACCGTGAGGACCATGCCGGTCAGGTCAAGTTCGGCATCGCCCTTGTAGTACTCCGTCTTTGTGGGAGCCTTGGTCACCTCGATGCTCTGCACCTTTTTCAGCGCCACGGTTTGGGTGCTGTTCTCGGTGGGCGTCACGGTGCCGGCGGCGGGCTCATAGCCCTCGTCGTCACTGACGGCGGTATAGGTATACTCGACGCCCTTCAGCAGCTTATAGCTGCCGTCGCTCTGCGGCTCAACAGTCATGTCGCCCCGCTTGACGGTCAGGGCCGCACCCGTGGGCGTGACATTGAAGGTCACGTTCACCCAAGCAGAGGTGTCCTCCGCCAGCGTAACAGTAACATTGGCAGGATCAGCCACGGGATTATCCTTGTTCCTCACGGTCACGGTGCCGGTTTTTGTGGTGTAACCGTCACAGGACACGGTATAGGAATACGGTGCATCGGCGGCAGCCGGCGCCAGGGGGGTGGAGCCGGTATAAGTGCCGCCGTTTATCGTAAGCACAGCATTCTCGGGCTGAATGGCAAACGTCACCGCCGCGGTGGGGGTCTCCCAGCTGAGGGCGGGATAGTCGCCGGTCTTGGCCATGAAGGCGCTGCCTAACAAGGCTGCAAACGCGGGGGATTTCATCTCCTCGGCGGATTTTGGAGTAGACTCCGTTTCAGTACCATATACACCTTTTAGGTTGTCAACAGCAATAAAATAACAGTTAGAAACGGTAACGCCATAACCATAACCAGCAATTGCGCCATAATTTGTCGTGGACTTTGTTACTATCTGTCCAGCATTATAGCAGTTGCTGATTTTTGCACTGGGAGCATTTCCAGCAATACCACCCAAACACACACCCTTACCGCTTCGATCGCTGGAAATCGTGCCAATGTTGTAGCAGTTTAAAATCTTGGAACCATTGGAGGTTTCTCCGGCAATGCCACCTATCCATCTGCCATCAGCACTGGCACCTTTGATTGCAGCGGTATTCTTACAATTCTCAATGCTGCCCGCATTTTTTCCGGCAATACCGCCAACATATTTTTTCCCTGTAACGGTTCCCGCAATCCCAAGATTCTGGACTTTGCCGGAAGCCGCAATTTTTGAAAACAGCGCTTGACATTCGCCTGCTTCATTCTCAAGTGCCAGCGTCACGGTGTGGCCGTTGCCGTCAAAGGTGCCGGAAAAGTCGCTGGCATAGGGCTCGGTGACGATGATATCCTTCGTCAGCGTATAGCTGCCGCTGGCGTCCATCGCCGCAAACTCCTTCGCGGAGCTGACAGTTCCTTCCGCCAGCGCCAGCGCCGTGCCGCCGCTGCGGGCAGACCGGGACACAGGCGTTTCCGGAGCAGGCTCCTGCTGCTCCTGCGTCTCCTCATTCTCGGCAGGGACGGTGTTCTCCGTGTCCACCGGAGCTATCTGTTCCTGCTGGGTCTGCTGCTCCTGATCCGCGGCCAGCGTGTCGGCCAACACGGAGGTGGGCAGCAGGCTGATGACCATCACGACGGTCAGCAGCCAGCTTATGACTCTCTTCTTCATGTCTCTTTCTCCTTTATGTAAATTTTTTGTCGACGTGAGGGGGTGGGCGGGGATGCGGCAACATCCCCGCCCCACTTATGGAAAAGCACGCGGCCAATGGCCGCCTCAGCTTGACAAAGGGGACTCGTCTGCACAGTTTCACGGTCAGATGGGAAGCGCACGGCTCCTCAGCTTGACAGTCGAGTTTTCCGCACCGCTTCGCTGTGTATGGCAGCGTGTCAGCCTGGCAAGGAGAGTATTTTTCATGCAGGGCATGAAAAACAGGGCAGAGTGCACTCTGCCCCGCGAAAATGAAACGCTGCCCGGCGCAAAGCCGGACAGCGAACGCAATAGATACGACCCCTGCACCACAGAAAGACGCCGCCCCCGCCGCCCGCCCAAAAGGGCCGGCCGCGAAAAAGGCGGCGCAAAAAACACCGACCTCCCGTTCAGGAGGTCAGCGTGGTACATCTACATGGTGGTACAAGATTCCCGCACACGGAGAGCGCGCCCGCTGCAACTATGTCCTACACAATGCAATTCTCCTGGCTCCCCCCCCCCGGGGCAGACCACCCCAGGAGGGTTG
>OGQL01002763.1_pt1 | contig 10808 bp, 8 predicted proteins | sample 1553211 | NCBI WGS metagenome assembly OGQL01 (sample SAMEA2579942, study PRJEB22360) | human gut metagenome
ATGGAAAAGATAAAACAAAAATTAATAATTTTGTAAGAAAGGTGAGAAATTATGAATAAGAAAGCATATTATGGAGCGTTCGGTGGCCAGTTTGTTGCGGAGTCACTGATGAATACATTAGAAGAATTGGATGTGGCTTTTGAGGAAGCTATTCATGATCCAAAATTTATGGAACAGTATCATTATTACCTGAGTCAGTATGTCGGACGAGAGACACCGTTATATTATGCGGAGCGATTGAGCGAGAAATATGGAACGAAGATTTATTTAAAGAGAGAAGACTTAAATCATACGGGAGCACACAAGATCAATAACGTAATTGGTCAGATTCTTCTTGCAAAACGTATGGGAAAGACGAAAGTAATCGCAGAGACCGGTGCAGGACAGCATGGTGTGGCCACAGCCACCGGAGCAGCACTTTTTAATATGGAATGCACCGTTTATATGGGAAAGGAAGACATTGAGCGCCAGAAACTTAATGTCATGCGCATGGAGATGTTAGGAGCAAAGGTTGTATCTGTGGAGTCCGGAAGCAATACATTAAAAGATGCGACGAACGAGGCAATACGTACATGGGCAAAGACAGCAGAAGATACTTTTTATGTGATCGGATCAGCAGTAGGACCGTATCCATATCCGAAGATGGTAAAAGAGTTCCAGAGCGTGATCAGCCGCGAGGCAAAGCGTCAGCATATGGAAGTGGAAGGACGCAATCCGGATGTTGTTATGGCATGTGTGGGAGGTGGATCCAATTCCATCGGAATGTTTGCAGATTTTATTGATGAAGAAGATGTGGAACTTATCGGTGTAGAGGCTGCAGGACTTGGTATTGAAACAGGTAAGCATGCTTCCGCGATGGCACTTGGTGAGCCTGGTGTACTTCATGGCATGAAATCTTATCTGTTACAGGATACAGACGGAAATATCCAGCTTGCACATTCTATTTCAGCTGGTCTTGATTATCCGGGCGTTGGTCCGGAGCATGCATATCTGCGTGATAGTGGACGTGCAAAATATGTGGCAATCACGGATGTGGAAGCAATGGATGCGCTGATGGAACTGTGCAAGCTGGAAGGCATCATCCCGGCAATCGAAAGTGCACATGCAGTGGCCTACGCATTTAAGAAAGCAAAAAAAATGAATAGGAATCAGAGCATGATTGTATGTTTATCCGGCCGTGGTGACAAAGATGTAAATACCATTTCTGACTATCTGGCAGGAAAAGGATATTTGAATTAAGAATTGGAAGAAAGGGTGGAAGTGAGAATATGAACCGAATTGAGCAGACACTTGCAGCACTGCAGGAAAAAAATGAAAAGGCATTTATTACATACATTACAGCCGGACTGCCGGATTATACAAAGACAAAAGAACTTATAAAAGCACAGGAACAGGCGGGAACCGATATTATCGAACTTGGAATTCCGTTTTCTGATCCGGTAGCAGATGGTCCGGTCATTCAGGAAGCTTCTTATCAGGCAATCCTTGGCGGAGCAAACCTCGAAAAAACATTTACATGCATGCAGGAAATGCGTGGAGAAGGTGTGGAAATCCCGATTGTATTTATGATGTATTACAACACGGTACTGCATTATGGCGTGGAAAAATTTGTAAAAGAGTGCAATGCCTGCGGGGTGGATGGACTGATCATTCCGGATCTGCCGCTGGAAGAGCAGGAAGAACTCCAGACACAGTTACAGAAAGAGGATGGAACCATTCTGATCCAGCTGGTTTCCCCGGTATCCAAAGACCGTGTGCCAAAAATCCTTAAAAATGCAAGGGGATTTGTCTACTGTGTGTCTTCCATGGGAGTTACCGGACAGGAAGCAACCTTCCACCGTCAGATTTTAGAATATCTGACAGCGGTAAAGAAAGAGGCAAAAATTCCGGTTATGATGGGATTTGGTATCCGCACGGCAGAGGATGTACGTCCGATGAAAGAGATTATTGACGGAGCCATTGTAGGCTCTCATTTTATCACACTGATGCGGAAGCACGGTTTTGATCCGCAGGCTGCAGCAGACTATTGCAGCACATTCAAAAAAGAGTTAAATGAAATGTAACGGAAAAGCGAATAAAACAGGAGGATATCATAGATGAAAGAGATTCTGGCCAAACTGGTAGAGGGTAAAGATCTGACAAAAGAGGAAGCGATGAAAGCACAGGAGCTGATTCTGACCGGACAGGCAACAGAGGCGCAGATTGCATGTTTTCTGACAGCACTCCGCATGAAAGGGGAAACGCTGGATGAGATTACGGGATTGGCAGCCGTATTGCGCAACAAGGCAAATACGATCAGTCCGAAGGTAGAGGATTATGTAGATTTTGTCGGTACCGGCGGAGACTGTACCTATTCGTTTAATATTTCCACAACATCAGCGTTTGTTGTGGCAGGAGCAGGGCTTCCGGTGGCAAAACATGGCAATCGTTCCATTTCTTCTAAAAGTGGTGCCGGAGATGTGTTAGAAGCACTTGGCGTAAATATTTCCGCAGATCCGGCTGTGGTAGAAAAGTGTGTGGAGACGGTCGGGATCGGATTTATGTTTGCACCGCATTTTAATCCTGCCATGAAGTATGTGGGACCGGTCAGAAAACAGCTGGGCATCCGCACGGTGTTTAATATTTTAGGACCGCTTTCGAATCCATCCCGGGCCAGGGCAATGCTTGTAGGGGTGTATTCCCCGGCACTTACGGAAGTGATTGCGGGAACCATGATGAACCTCGGGGTAGAACGGGGAATGGTTGTCAGCGGAGAGGATAACATGGATGAAATCACACTGACCGGTGAGACCACGGTATCTGAAATTAAGGACGGAAAAGTAACCACCTATACAATCACACCGGAACAGTTTGGATTAAAGAGGTGTGAAATCGCAAAACTGCAGGGTGGGGATGGAGCCGTAAACGCACAGATCACCAGAGATATTCTTTCCGGAAAGGAACAGGGACCAAAGAGGGAGATTGTGCTTTTGAATGCAGGAGCCGCTTTGTATATTGGGAAAAAGGCAGACAGTATTGCAGATGGCATTGCACTTGCAGCAAAGACGATCGATTCGGGAGCAGCAGTCAGAACCCTTGAGGCAATGGTACAGGCAACAAACGCATAAGGGTTTGCCTGATACGGAAAACAAAAAAAGAGGCATTTCATGGCATAAAACATGGAATGCCTCTTTTCTTCGTCTTATTTCACAAAATATTGAAAAAAACTTAGTGATTTTTCCAATTTACAGATACATAAAATTAAAATATAATGAATTACGAAAAAAAGCGAAAATAATATATTTCAGGGAGGAGAGAGGGAATGCAGCAAAGGATTCCATATGATGGAAATGATCTGGGTGCTGTGTACACAAAGAAATATACAGCGTTCCGGCTCTGGGCTCCGACTGCGGATGCAGTAACACTGTGTCTGTATCGGGAAGGAGACGGGGACTGCCTGTCGGATACACTTCCGATGAAACGGGATGTACAGGGAACCTGGACGATTCGGGTAGACGGAGATTTGCGGCATGTTTATTATACATACCGTCTGGAGAGAAGCGGCAAGACCGTGGAGTCACAGGATCCATATTCGGTAGCTGTCGGTGTGAACGGGCAGCGGAGTATGGTGCTGGACCTAAAAGAAACTGATCCGGAGAATTTTAAGGAGGATCATGGACCGGTTTTTTCAAACCGTACGGATCTGGTGATCTGTGAGATTTCTGTTCTGGACAGTACCGCGGATGGCTCTTCCGGGGTAAAATATCCGGGAAAGTATCTGGGACTGGCAGAAAAGGGAACCAAAAACAAAGAGGGAGAAGCTACCGGGCTGGATTATCTGAAATCGCTCGGTATTACGCATGTGCAGATCATGCCAATGTATGATTTTGCAAGTATTGATGAGGCGGCACCAAAGAAGCGGGAGTATAACTGGGGATACGATCCGCTGAATTATAACGTACCGGAGGGATCTTTTTCAACAGATCCGTTCCATGGGGAGGTGCGTATCCGGGAAATGAAAGAAATGATTGCGGCTTTTCACAGGGAGGGCATCGGAGTGATCATGGATGTGGTGTACAATCACACCTATGATCTGGACAGCTGTCTGCAGAAATGTGAGCCGGATTATTATTACCGGATGAACGGAACCAGATATTCCAATGCATCTGCCTGTGGCAATGAAATTGCTTCGGAGCAGCCGATGATGCGCAAATACATCGTAGAATCTGTCTGTTACTGGGCAAGGGAATATCATGTGGATGGGTTCCGGTTTGATCTGATGGGTGTTCTTGATATTGATACCATGAATGAGATCAGCCGCAGGTTAAAAGAAATCAATCCATATATCATTCTGTATGGAGAGGGCTGGACAGGCGGTACTTCAACCATGCCGGAATTTAGGCGTGCCATGAAGAGAAACGCGCGTATGCTGGACGGCATCGGAATGTTTTCGGATGATATCCGGGACATGGTGCGCGGACATGTGTTTTATAACAAAGACTGCGGCTATGTCAGCGGAAAGGAAAAAATGAAAGTTGCGGTGCGTTACTGTGCAACAGGAGGTGTGTGGCATCCACAGGTAGATTATGCAGCTTATACCTATGCAGCCGGCGGCACATGGACGGATACACCGGAGAAAGTGATCAATTATGTTTCCTGTCACGACAATCTGACCTTGTGGGATAAACTGCAGATTTCCAGACCGGATTGTGATGCAGGCGAACGCCTTGCAATGAACCGTCTGGCGGCTGCGATGGTATTTACCGCACAGGGAGTTCCGTTTTTCCTGGGGGGAGAAGAGTTTGCACGAACCAAACCGGCCGGAAAAAATGGTGAGGTATCCGAGAACAGTTATAATCTGCCATATGAAACAAATGTACTGCGCTATGACTGGAGCGATGGACAAAAAGGGCTGCAGCAGTATTACAGGGGACTGATTGCTTTCCGGAAAGCACATAAAGGATTGCGTATGACAGACGCAGAGGAGATCCGCCAGAATATTCTGTTTATGGAAATGACATCCGAACAGACCATCGCGTTTACAATCCGCCAGCCGGAAGAGACACTTCTGGTGGCATACAATGCATCTGGCAGAAAAGAAACACTTCTGCTGCCGGATGACAGGACATGGACGCTATATATTGATGATCTGCATGCAGGAACCGAACCAATCGGTTCGGTTCATTCGAACATGGAATTGCCGGCGACTGGCTGTGTGGTTCTTGGAATCAGTGAGTTGTCTTGTTGATGTAGCTGGTTTTGTATTTGGAGTACACGATCTTCTGACTCCGGTACAGACCAAAGTATCCGGAAAGCATGTAGCTGAAAGCGGTAGCCAGAAGAAAATACGGCATGCCGTCATAACCGAACAATTCAAAACTGATTAACAGTGAAGTGATCGGACAGTTTGTGACACCACAGAATACGGCAGTCATGCCGACAGCCGTACAAAGTGTCGGGGATATGCCGGTCAGCGTTCCAAACAGGCAGCCAAAGGCCGCGCCGGTGAAAAAGGAAGGAACAATTTCTCCGCCTTTGTAACCGGCACCAAGAGTCAGTGCGGTAAAGATCATCTTTAACAGGAAGGCTTCCGGACGGACCGTTCCATCAATGCACATCTGGATGATGCCGATACCGGTACCGTTGTAATTCTGGTTGCCGACAAGCATCGTCAGAATGACAACAATACATCCACCGGCAAAGATGCGGATGTAGGGATTCTGGAACAGTTTGCGGTAAATTTCTTCACTTTTGTGCAGAAGAACACAAAAAACAATACTTACCAGTGCGCAGAGCACGGCAAGGATGGAAATCTGCACGGCAGGAAGAATGCCAAAGTCCGGGATGTGCTCGATGGAAAACCATTGGTTGGAAACACCAAACAGGTAAGCAACTCCGTGTGCGACAAGAGAACTGATCACACATGGAACAAGGGCGGTATAGTACATGACGCCGACACTTACAATTTCCATTGGAAGGATGGCAGCAGCCATCGGGGTACCAAAGAGAGCGGAAAACGCAGCACTCATGCCGCACATGATCATGACATGTTTATCTTTATCGTCAAAACGGAAGAATTTTCCGATTGCGTTTCCGATACTGCCACCCATCTGCAGGGCGGCACCTTCACGGCCGGCAGATCCGCCAAACAGGTGCGTGATCAGTGTGGAAATAAAGATCAAAGGAGCCATGCGAAGGGGCAACTCGTCATCCGAGTGGATGGCAGAGATGACCAGATTGGTCCCGGTATCTTTTTCGTCCCGCAGAAGATGGTAGGCACCGACAATGATCAGTCCCCCGACAGGGAGCAGATATAAAAGCCACGGATTCTGTCCACGCAGTACGGTGACAAATGTCAGGCAAAAGTAAAATGCCGTGCCGCACAGCCCGACGATACCGCCGACAAGAATTGCAAAAATTACCCATTTGACAGATACCAGTGCACGGTGTGCATTGTGTTTGATTTTATGTTTTATGACATCGTTCATAATTCTTCACCTCGTAATCCCTTTCTTTCATACTAGCATTGAAAAATGCTTTTTACAAGGGGACAAAAAGGTGGTATGATATAATTATAGATTATAGATTGGATCTTAGGAGGAATCACTTATGAGAACAAGTGGCGTACTTATGCCGATATCTTCCCTGCCATCACCGTATGGCATTGGAACTATGGGAAAATCAGCCAGAAAATTTGTAGACTTTCTGGTAAAAGGAGGTCAGACTTACTGGCAGATTCTGCCGATCTGTCCGACCAGTTACGGAGATTCACCGTATCAGTCGTTTTCCAGTTTTGCGGGAAATCCGTACTTTATCGATCTGGACATTCTCTGCAAGGAAAATTTATTAAAGAAAAAGGAATGTGAGTCATTTGACTGGGGCACAAGCGAGGAATACATTGATTATGGAACCATGTATGTATCACGCTATGCATTGCTGCATAAAGCATATGCCCGTTTTGTAAAAAATATGCCGGAAGATTTTTCGTCATTTTGTGAGGCGGAAAAAGACTGGCTGGAAGATTATACGCTGTTTATGGCATTAAAAGATGCAAATGACGGAAAAGCATGGGGGCAGTGGGATGAGAAACTTCGTGTGCGTGACGCAGCGGCATTGGATGAGGCAAGAAAAAAGTACGCAGAAGATATTGAGTTTTATAAGATGCTTCAGTATCTGTTCTTTAAACAGTGGAGAGAGTTAAAGGCATATGCCAATGAAAACGGAATCGAGATTATCGGAGATGTGCCGATCTATGTGGCCGGAGACAGTGCGGATGTATGGGCAAATCCGAAACAGTTTTATCTGGATGAAGATTTAAATCCGATTGAAGTGGCAGGATGTCCTCCGGACGGATTTTCGGCAGATGGACAGCTCTGGGGCAATCCGCTGTTCCGCTGGGATGAAATGAAAAAAGATAACTATGCATGGTGGACCAAACGAATCAAAGCGATGAGCGAGCTGTATGATATTATCCGCATCGATCATTTCCGCGGATTTGATTCTTATTATGCAATTCCGGCAAAAGATAAGACTGCAAAGAACGGAAAATGGAAACAGGGTCCGGGAATGGATCTGTTTAACCAGCTGGAGAAGAAACTTGGCAAGCTTCCGATCATTGTGGAAGATCTTGGATTTTTGACAGATTCCGTCCGCAAACTTTTAAAGGATTCCGGATTCCCGGGCATGAAAGTCATCCAGTTTGCGTTTGACAGCCGTGAGGGAAGTGATTATCTGCCACACACCTATACCAGTCACTGTGTTGTGTATACAGGAACACATGATAATGATACCGTGATGGGATGGATGAAGACGGCACCGAAAGCATCTGTCAAGTTCGCAACCGAGTACCTGAATCTGACCGAGGAGGAAGGATATAACTGGGGTATGATGCGTGCCGCATGGTCATCCGTTGCAGATATGGCGATTGTTCCGATGCAGGATCTGATCGGACTCGGCTCCGAAGCCCGTATTAACATTCCTTCCACACTTGGAGAAAACTGGAAGTGGCGTGCCCTGGAGGGACAGATTACCAAGGATCTGGCAAAGAAACTCTATAAATACATGCAGATGTATGGACGCATCAGTGAAAAAGTGCTTGCTGAGCAGGCAAAGAAAGCAGCAGAGAAAGAAGCTGCAAAGAAGAAGACTTCCGACAAAAAGAAGTCATCTGAGAAATAAATATACAACAGAGTATTTCTGTGAATAAGAATTCTCCCCTTTGCATATAGATTAGATAGATTAATCGAATATGCAAAGAAGGGAGATTTTTTTATGGAGTTTGATTTATATAAAGATATCCAGAAAAGAACGAACGGCGAAATCTACATTGGTATCGTAGGACCGGTCCGCACCGGAAAGTCAACGTTCATTAAGCGGTTTATGGATCTGTTTGTACTTCCGTACATCGAAGATGAGGAAGAAAAAAAACGGACGCTCGATGAACTGCCTCAGTCAGCCGCCGGGAAAACGATCATGACGACAGAACCGAAATTTATTCCGCAGGAGGCAGCAGAGATCACACTTGCAGATGAGAGCAGTGTCAGTGTGCGTCTGATTGACTGTGTCGGGTTTATGGTAGAGGGAGCAAATGGTCATCTGGAGGGGGACGGATACCGCATGGTACATACGCCGTGGTTCGAGGAGGAAATTCCTTTTTCGGATGCAGCGAGAATTGGAACAGAAAAAGTAATCAAAGACCATGCAACCATTGGTATTGTGGTGACAACGGATGGCAGTATCGGGGAACTTCCGCGGGAAAATTATGTGGAGGCAGAACAAACCGCGGTGGAAAAGCTTAAAGAGATTGGAAAACCGTATGTGATTGTTTTAAATTCCGTGCGCCCATACAGCAGTGAGACACTTGCACTGAAAGAAAGTTTAGAGCAGGAATATCAGGCGGTAGTGGTTCCGGTCAACTGTCAGCAGATGCACCGGGAGGATCTGGTTACGGTTATGAAGGCGATTCTGTTTGAATTTCCGGTTACCCGTGTGGACTTTGCAATTCCAAAGTGGACGGAAATGCTTCCAATGGAACATAAATTAAAGGCAGCCATGATTCAGACGGCATCCAGACTGATGGATGGAATCGGCCGCGTGCGGGATGCAGCGGCTGTGCTTGCCGGGCAGGAATGGGGAAAAAGGGCAAATGAGCAGATGGGAGAAGAAGTTTTTCGTGACATCCAGCTGCAGACGGCGGATCTTTCCAACGGAACCGTGACGATCCGGATGGAGACAACGGAACAGTGCTATTTCTCCTACATCAGTGAGATGACGGGAATACAGATCGAAGGGGAATATCAGATGATTTCCATGCTGCGTTCCCTCTCTCGGATGAAAAAAGAATACGAGCGTGTGGAAGATGCCATGGCAGCTGTGGAACAGAAGGGGTATGGTGTGGTCATGCCGGGACTTTCGGATATCCGGATGGAAGATCCGGTGTTGATCCAGCATGCCGGAAAATATGGCGTGAAAATGCGGGCAATTTCCCCGTCCATTCATATGATCAAGGCAGACATTGAGACCGAAATAGCACCGATCGTCGGCAGTGAGGAACAGGCAAATGATCTGATTGCATATATCCGCGAGGGGGAGGAGAGCAAGGAAGGAATCTGGACGACAAATATTTTCGGAAAATCGGTCGGGGAACTGATGGAAGACGGCATCCGCAGCAAGATCCTGCAGATGGATGACGAATGTCAGCTGAAACTGCAGGATACCATGCAGAAAATTGTCAATGACAGCAATGGGGGAATGATCTGCATCATTATTTAAGAGAAATAAAAAAAGTATGAATTTCAGTTGCTCTTGTTTTATTTTATTTTTGATTCTGTTATACTATTAGTTAATGAAATTCTGTATGTAATTGCAAAAAATAAGGAGAACAAATGAGCAACGAATATGAAACTCTCATGCGCTGTGTGCGCAGCGTGAGGACGAAAACAGATTTTGTGCCGAAAGTAGCACTGGTACTAGGGTCCGGTCTGGGTGATTATGCGTCGCAGCTTCGCGTGGAGGCCGCGGTGGATTATCATGAGATCGAGGGATTTCCGGTATCTACGGTGCCGGGCCATACCGGGCGCTTTGTGTTTGGTTATGTCGGGGGTGGGCCGGTTGTGGGCATGCAGGGACGTGTGCATTATTATGAAGGATATTCCATGACGGAAGTGGTACGGCCGATCCGGCTGATGAAACTTCTGGGGGCAGAAGTTCTGTTTTTGACAAATGCAGCGGGCGGAATCCAGCTGGGCATGAAGGCGGGGGATCTGATGCTTCTTACCGGGCAGATTGCAAGTTTTGTTCCGTCGCCGCTCATTGGAGAAAATATAGAGGAACTGGGACCGCGGTTTCCGGATATGAGCCGGATTTATGATTATGATTTACAGAAAATCGCAAGAAAATGTGCGGCAGAGACCGGGGCGGATTTAAAAGAGGGAACGTATCTGCAGTTTACCGGGCCGGCCTATGAATCTCCACAGGAGGTGGCAATGGCGCGTACACTCGGAGCAGATGCCGTAGGAATGAGTACGGCATGTGAGGCTGTGGCGGCGAATCATATGGGGATGCGGATTGTGGGAATTTCCTGTATCTCGAATCTGGCATGCGGCATTTCGCCACAGCCATTGTCCCATAAGGAGGTGCAGGAAGCAGCCGATGCGGTGGCTCCGGTATTTCAAAAGCTTGTAACACAGATGATAAAGGAGATAGGAACAACATGCAGGTAATTTTTATACATCACAGCTGTTTTTTGATTGAGGTGGATGATCTGGTGCTGATTTTTGATTATTTCGGTGGGGATCGTGTCAATGGATTCCATTTTACTGGAAAGATTC
>OGQL01002764.1_pt1 | contig 10806 bp, 10 predicted proteins | sample 1553211 | NCBI WGS metagenome assembly OGQL01 (sample SAMEA2579942, study PRJEB22360) | human gut metagenome
CGTCTTGAGCTTTTTTAAAAACAACAGGATGTATTTAAAAAAGCTCTTGTTCTTTTCTAAATACGTCCTGTTGTTTTTATGTATCAGTTTTTTGCTTGTATAGCCCGATATCTTGTTACAAGATTCGGTAAATGCTGCCTCTGGTTTCCGGAATTGTATAGCCAAGATTCGTAGATTCTTGTTATACGGTTTGTTTGCTGTTGCTGCTTATGTGATTAAAATGCAGTTGAAGAAAAAAAGAGGGAGCATCGTTTGTTACGATACCCCCTTCTTTAATTTATCAGAGTTTTATCAGGTAGCAATGATTATTTTACTTCCAAGATAACTACGCGGTTCAAATAGTTCTTACCAAACATGTTATCTGTTCCACCCATAGCAACTTTTTCAAGTTGGCTTTCTTTTACGCCTTCTGCAACCAATGCATCGTAAACAGCCTGAGCACGTTTTTCAGACAAAGTCTGGTTGAATGAAGCAGATCCTGTAGCTTTATCAGCGAAACCTGCGATTTTGTACTTAGCGTTAGGATTAGCTTTGATAGCTTTAGCCATTAACTGTACATTAACCATACCTTCCGGACTGATCTTTGCTTTACCGATCTTGAAGAAGATAGCAACTTCTGCAGCGCTAGGAACTTCTTTAATCACTTCCTTGACTACTTCTTTCGGAACTTCACGAACCACTTCCTTGATCACTTCTTTTTCTACTACACGGTCTTCAACTTTAGCAAACTTCTTGCCACCGAAGATGTAGCTGACACCAGCTGTCAACATACCTGTTCCTTCAGCTTTACGGTGGCTGCTGATATTACCAAAGATAGAGGGAGCAATAGCGCCGCGAGCTTCAACATCAATAGCCCAATATTTGTTAATGTTGAATTTCAAGCCTACACCGGCAGATGCACCGATACGTGCTCTTACTTTATTTTCACCTTCGGGAACCATTGTTCCATCATTTTTGATTGTTACATTCTGTGATTTAGCTACAGAAAGCATAGGACCGGCAAAACCGTAAACTTCAAAGAAACGGCTAGGATTAGCACCTGCAAACAGAGTTGACAAGTTTACCATAGCGTCGATATTAGCTCCTACATAATTCTTGTTGTGTTGGTAGTAACTGTTATCCAAGCACAAGTGTTGTGTGATACCATTTACTTGACCACGTATTCCCCATGTGGGAGTAATTAACTTACCCAAAGAGATACTGAAGTGAGGAGCCAGTTTATTGAAACCATCGTTTTCAATAGCGTGGATACCTCCACCTACACTGACAAAGATGTTATCGCTCCATTTCGGAGTATAATAATTAGTATCTTGTGCCATAACCGTAGTTGCACAAGCTCCTGCCAACAAAAGTGACAGTGTTAAGAATTTATATTTCATTTTTATTATATTTTTTGGTGAATAACTGAACAAATAACCGATAGATGATTAATTATTATCTTCCACCTGCACCACCACCTGAGTTGCTGTTATCTCCATGACCGTGATCGTGACCTGCGTGTGATTCTGAAGATTCAGAAACAACTGTTGCACCAGCTTTTCTAAGCTGTACATTAGGAATAGTATATTCTACTCCATCAACTGTTGCAGTTACAGTAACGACTGATTCAATAATTGTTGTTACAGGGCTGAATGTTACAGTAGTTTGAGCTTTGATAGTTCTTGTTTCTTTCTGCATTTCAGTTTTAATACCTGTATTGTAAGTACCGACTACTGCTTTTAAAACCTTGATAACATTTTCGTTACTCATTGCTCTTGAGTTAACAAGAGTTTCAATGTAACTGTTAATAGCATTAATATTAACAACTTCTGAACCTACTTTAGCTGCATATTCAATATCTATATTTTTGTCTACATCATAAGGTCCGTAAGTAACAGGAGTATTCTTAACTTCAGTTGTTTCAATTGTAGTTGGGTCTTCGCTTACTGTTACATTTTTAGCAGCAGAAACTATTTTCTGAGCATAGAAATTTACCGGAATAAGAGCAAACTGTCCTTTTGCTAGTTTAGGAATTGCCACAGTAATGGCTTCTACTGGCAGATAATATTCTGCATTGCTGAAAGAGGGGCAACTAATTTCTTTTGTAGTAGCTGCAATTGTTCCATCTGTACCTGCAGTGATTGTTTCAACAATTGCTTGGGGAGCAAGAACTTCACCCGTTGTCAAATCATATACGGTGGCAACAATCGTCGCACTAGCAGGTGATAGTTCTACCGGTTCTACATTAAATTCTTCTTTTTCGCAGCTTGTAAACACTACTGTTGTTAAAGCTACTGCAGCTAATGCTAATTTAGCACCAATACCGCTCAAAAAACTTTTCTTTTTCATCTCAATAAAATTAAAAATTTAATAATTCTGATTTAATAAAATATGGATTAAAACTATTTTGTTGCATTATATTGTCACTTGCATTACTATATGGCATTTTATAATAATATTTTTCATTTCCTGCATTATATGTTATACCCGTACCCAATGAGGTAGAAACCCTTGGTATATATTTATGTCTTTTATATTTATAAGGTGGTAATGCGACGATGAACTTAAACCCTCCATTACTATTGGCATGTTCTGCCTATACTGGCATAGCGGAAGTGTCTGATCATTTCAAATCTTACCCCTTTTTCTTTTAATAAATATTGTTCAGCTCTCAATTTAAACTGTGTATTATACCTTGGCCAATAAAAGTTTCCCCCTACAGACCAATAAGTAGTGTATTTATCATTATAGCGAAATTTAAAACCATGCCAATATCCAAATCCGACATAGCCAATTCTTCCTTCTAAAGAAAAACGTTCGTCTTTAAACGGATAAAACAAATTTAAATCTGCACCATATGTATTATAATCAAACATACCAATAGTTACTGTACTTTGTATATTATATGGTAATCTAAATTTTTGTGCTAATGTCAAATATCCTGGATGAATTTTTCCGGCTGTTTCTCCATATCCATCATTGTATACAGGAAATACAATCTGTCCGGTAAATTTCATTCCTGGCCAAAGCGACACCTCTACCGCCGGGCTAAACTCTAATAAAGCCTGATATATCTGTGTAATGATATAGTTCTTAAAGTATAGCTGCGGATATACCAATATATCTACTTTAAACAGCGAACTGTTCTTTTTCTTTTCTTTCTTCACCTTGTTCCAACTGTCACCTATATCATAACTGACTTTCCAGTCTTCACCGTTTACCACTGTTGTGTCACCGGCAAGAGGCTGATAGGTAAGTGAGACCTGAGGTATATTATAGTTGGTAACAATCAACTTACAAGATTTGTCCTTGGGTAATCCCATCGACTGTATGATATCTACAGCCTTTCTGATGCCCAACGCTTGAATTTTGTAAGCACTGTTTTCAACCACATAAACTCTTTCTTCAGGAGTATCTGTCCATCTTACATTTTCAAATCCCATTTTTACAAGACTGTCTGTTGTTAATTCTCCTGTTGATTGGCTGAAACTTTTTAATGGAATCATAACAAGCAACAATATAGCTATACAATACAACAAACATCTATATGAAACTCCTTTGGAAGAGCTCTTATTTTTCATTTTATAACAAATACTTGTTTCAATTTAACATTATGCGACCCTTACGCTAAGCCACATATTCGGTGCAAAAATAAGTATTATTTTTTAAATAGCAAATAAAATTAAACGAAATGAATCGTTTCTTTAGAAAAAACAGTTGAAAAAGCATATTTTAATCTTTATATATAAAATAGGTATGGAATAAATTTGTATTTTTGCAAACTATATGAGTAGAATATTAGCGATAGATTATGGTAAAAAGCGCACAGGTGTGGCTGTGACGGATGTTTTGCAGATTATTGCAAACGGGTTGACAACTGTTCCTACACACCAACTACTGGACTTTATTCTGAAATATGTGGAAAAAGAGCCTGTGGAACGCATCATTGTGGGGCATCCTAAGCAAATGAATAATCAGGAGTCGGAAAATATGCGTAATATTGCCCCTTTTGTCAATCAACTAAGGAAAAAATTACCGGATATACCGATAGAGTTTGTTGACGAGCGATTTACGTCCGTATTGGCCCACCAAGCCATGTTGGATGGAGGTTTGAAGAAAAAAGATAGGCAGAATAAAGCTTTAGTTGATGAAATCAGTGCTACGATAATCTTACAGTCCTATTTGGAGTCGAAGAAATATATTTAATAAATAAAAACAGATTAAGAAAAATGATATTACCTATTTATGTGTACGGACAACCGGTGTTGCGTAAAGAAGCAGAGGATATTACCCCGGATTACCCTAATTTGAAAGAGTTGATAGCAAATATGTTTGAAACCATGAATCGTGCAGATGGTGTGGGTCTGGCTGCTCCGCAAATTGGTTTGCCTATTCGTGTCGTAACTATTGATCTGGATGTGATGTCTGATGAATTGCCCGAATTTAAGGATTTCCGTCGGGCTTATATAAATCCTCATATTTTAGAAGTGGGTGGAGAGGAAGTCAGCATGGAAGAAGGTTGTTTGAGTTTGCCCGGTATCCATGAAACGGTGAAACGTCCGGACCGTATTCATGTGACTTATTTGGATGAGGAGCTGAAAGAACATGACGAGTGGGTGGAAGGCTATTTGGCAAGGGTCATGCAGCATGAATTTGATCATCTGGACGGAAAAATGTTCATTGATCATTTGTCTGCATTACGCAAACAGATGATTAAAGGAAAGCTGGGGGCCATGCTGAAGGGCAAGGCGCGTTGCTCCTATAAGGTCAAGACTATAAAATGATAACTCCGCAATTTTGATCTATGCGCCACCAGTGGCGCATTTGTGGGAAAACCGTATTTTTATAAATACAAAATGATAAAACGGATACTCTATACATTATTAATAATGTTCCCTGTAGTGGCTTCGGCACAGATAAATACGGACAGGGTGATGGCGATAGGGCGTAATGCGCTTTATTTTGAGGATTATGTCCTTTCGATTCAATATTTCAATCAGGTGATTAATGCAAAGCCTTATTTGTCTGATCCTTATTTCTATAGAGGTCTGGCGAAGATAAATTTGGATGATTTTCAGGGGGCGGAGAGTGATTGTTCGGAAGCTATTGAGAGGAATCCGTTTGTGGTAAGTGCTTATCAGGTGCGTGGATTGGCACGGATCCAGCAGAATAATTTTGCGGGAGCTATAGAAGATTATACCAAGGCGTTGGAGTTTGCTCCTGAGAACATAGGGGTATGGCATAATATGGCCCTTTGCCGTATCAGACAGGAGGATTATAAGGGGGCGAAGAATGATCTGGATAAGCTGATCGCCATTTCCCCCCGATATACAAAGGCCTATTTGATGCGTGGTGAGGTGGATTTGAAGCAGAAAGATACTTTGGCTGCCGAAAAAGACTTTGGCAAGGCGATTGAAATAGACCGTTATGATGCAGATACATGGGCCAGCCGTGCTATCCTTCGTCTGCAACAGCAGAGATATAAAGATGCGGAAGCCGATTTTGATCATGCCATCCGTCTGTCCACCCGGAATTCAGGTGTTTATATCAACCGTGCTTTGGCCCGTTACCATCAGAATAACCTGAGAGGAGCGATGAGTGACTATGATATTGCATTGGATATTGACCCCAATAATTTCATCGGCCATTATAACCGGGGCTTGTTACGTGCACAAGTAGGCGATGACAACCGGGCTATTCAAGACTTTAATTTTGTTATCGAAATGGAGCCCGACAATATGATGGCTATTTTCAACCGTGGTCTGTTGTTGGATCAGACAGGAGATTATAAAGGGGCAATTAAAGATTATTCTACGGTGATAAATGAATATCCCAATTTCTTGCTGGGATATCAGTACAGAGCGCAGGCGCGTAGGAAAATAGGGGATGTGAAAGGTGCTGATGCAGATGAATTCAAGGTGTTGAAAGCACAGCTGGATAAACAGAACGGAGTAGATCCTAATAAGCAGACTGCCGATAATACGGAGAATAATAAAACCCGTAAGAAGTCCGACAAGAACATGAACAACTATCGTAAGATAGTGGTTGCCGACAACGAAGAGGGAGAAGAAAAATATAAGAGTGACTATCGTGGACGCGTGCAGGATAAGAATGTGAATATTGTTCCCCAGCCCATGTTCGTGCTTACCTATTATGAAAAGCACGATGATGTGAAACGGCAGGTCAACTATTATAAGTTCATTGAAACATTGAATAATCAGAAAGTACTTCCCGGCCGTCTGATTATAACTAATGAGGAAGCTCCTCTGACGGAAGAACAAGCTACAAAACATTTTGCATCCATTGACGAACAGACTGCTGCCATTGTGGCTGATCCGAATGATGTGAACAAACGTTTTGCACGTTCATTGGACTTTTATCTGGTGCAGGATTTTGCAAGTGCCATTGAAGATTTGAATCAGGCTATTATTATAGAAGATCATTTCTTCCCGGTTTATTTCAACCGTGCTCTCATCCGTTATAAGCAGCTGGAATACCAGAAGATGGAAAAAGAGTATGATTTGAAAGCCAATCCGGGAGAGAAGAGTGCTGTGAAAGCTGCGGACTATGAAATGGTAAAGCGCGATTTGGACAAGGTGATTGAGCTGGCTCCGGATTTTGTCTATGCTTATTATAATAGAGGTAATGTGCTTTCTATCTTGAAAGACTATCGTGCGGCAATTGTTGATTATGACAGAGCCATCCAGTTGGACCCTAAATTTGCGGATGCTTATTTCAATCGCGGCTTGACACATATTTTCTTGGGTAACAACAGGCAAGGTATACAGGACCTGAGTAAAGCAGGTGAGTTGGGACTTTTCTCTGCTTACAATATAATCAAACGCTTTACGGAACGAAAAGAATAACATTTTTTTGCTAAAAAGAGGATAAGTCAAAAAGATTTCGTTATTTTTGCATCCTCAAGAAAGAATATAAATAGAAGATTATGATAAAGATAACATTCCCCGACGGCTCCGTTCGCGAATATAACGAAGGAGTTACTGGTCTGCAGATTGCAGAAAGTATCAGTTCACGGCTGGCGCAAGATGTTTTAGCTTGTGGCGTGAACGGTGAAACGATTGATTTATCTCGCCCTATCAATGAAGATGCAAACTTCGTTCTTTATAAATGGGAAGACGAACAGGGCAAACATGCTTTCTGGCACACTAGTGCCCACTTGCTGGCCGAAGCATTGCAAGAACTTTATCCGGGCATTCAGTTTGGTATCGGCCCGGCCATTGAAAACGGTTTTTACTATGATGTAGACCCGGGTGAAGCAATCATTAAGGAGGCAGATCTGCCAGCTATTGAGGCCAAGATGGCCGAGTTGGCTGCAAAGAAAGAGATATTGGTGCGTCAGAGCATCGCTAAAGAGGATGCGTTGAAGAAATTCGGTGAAAGAGGTGAAACTTATAAATGTGAATTGATTTCCGAACTGGAGGATGGACACATCACCACTTATACACAAGGTGCGTTTACCGACCTTTGCCGTGGTCCTCACTTGACCTCTACCGCTCCTATCAAAGCTATCAAGCTGCTTTCTGTAGCCGGTGCTTATTGGAGAGGACAGGAAGACCGCAAGCAGATGACACGTATTTATGGTATAACTTTCCCGAAGAAGAAAATGCTGGACGAATATCTGGTAATGCTGGAAGAAGCCAAGAAACGCGACCATCGTAAGATAGGTAAGGAAATGGATTTGTTCATGTTTACCGATATGGTGGGCAAGGGACTTCCCATGTGGTTGCCGAAAGGTACTGCCTTGCGTATCCGTTTGCAGGATTTCTTGCGCCGTATCCAGGCCCGTTATGATTATCAGGAAGTAATGTGTCCGCCTATTGGCAACAAGAACCTGTATATCACTTCCGGACACTACGCCAAGTACGGTAAGGACTCGTTCCAGCCTATTCATACACCCGAAGAAGGGGAAGAATATTTCCTGAAACCGATGAACTGTCCTCATCACTGTATGATTTATAAGAACTCTCCACGTTCTTATAAGGACCTGCCGTTGCGTATCGCGGAATTCGGAACCGTATGCCGCTACGAACAGAGCGGTGAATTGCACGGACTGACCCGTGTGCGCAGTTTTACACAAGATGATGCTCACTTGTTCTGTCGTCCCGACCAAGTGAAGGAAGAATTCCTTCGCGTGATGGATATCATCAACATTGTGTTCAAGTCTATGAATTTTGAGAATGTGGAAGCTCAGATTTCTCTTCGTGACAAGGTGAACCGCGAAAAGTACATCGGTAGCGATGAGAATTGGGAAAAAGCCGAACAGGCCATTATTGAAGCTTGCGAAGAAAAAGGCCTGACTGCGAAAGTGGAATATGGTGAGGCTGCATTCTATGGTCCTAAATTGGACTTTATGGTGAAAGACGCTATCGGTCGTCGCTGGCAATTGGGAACAATTCAGGTAGACTACAACTTGCCCGAACGCTTCCAGTTGGAATATATGGGCTCAGATAACCAAAAGCATCGTCCGGTAATGATTCACCGTGCGCCTTTCGGATCAATGGAACGTTTTGTTGCCGTATTGATTGAGCATACTGCCGGTAAATTCCCGCTGTGGCTGACTCCTGACCAGGTAGCTATTCTGCCTATTTCTGAGAAATTCAATGAGTATGCGGAACAAGTGAAAGCGGAACTGAGAAAATTCGATGTTCGTGCTATTGTGGATGACCGTAATGAAAAAATCGGCCGTAAGATTCGTGACAATGAAATGAAGCGTATTCCTTACATGTTGATTGTAGGCGAGAAAGAAGCTGAAAACGGTGAAGTTGCAGTCCGCAAGCAGGGCGAAGGCGACAAAGGAACCATGAAAATAGAAGAATTCGGAAAAAATCTTGCCGAAGAAGTTTCTAATATGATAAATAAATGGTAACTTTGCAGCCGTTTGCAAAAGAGCGCATTGTTAAACCTTTATGTATTCTTTTGCGTTAAGATAAAGAAATACTAATTAAAATAAGAAGAAACAAACAGGAACTAAAAGTTTTTTAATGAAGAATGACAGTTTAAAAGGGCAACACAGAATCAATGAACAGATTCGTGCCAAAGAAGTCCGCATAGTGGGCGACGATGTAGAATCGGCAGTTTATCCGATAGCTCAAGCTTTAAAAATGGCTGAGGATCATGAGGCTGACCTAGTTGAAATTTCACCCAATGCTGTTCCTCCAGTTTGTAGAATTATTGATTATTCTAAATTTCTTTATCAATTAAAGAAACGTCAAAAGGAACAAAAGGCTAAACAGGTAAAGGTAAACGTAAAGGAAATCCGTTTCGGACCTCAAACAGATGATCATGACTACAACTTCAAGTTGAAACATGCCATCGGATTCTTGCAGGACGGAGACAAGGTGAAAGCATATGTGTTCTTTAAAGGTCGTTCCATTCTTTTCAAAGAACAAGGCGAAGTATTATTGCTTCGTTTTGCGAATGACTTGGAAGAATATGCAAAAGTAGAGCAGATGCCCTTGTTGGAAGGTAAGAGAATGACTATTTCTTTGGCTCCGAAGAAAGCGGGCTCTCCGAAGAAGGCAGAAACGGATACTGCTAAAAAGGAAAATCCGAAAAAGGCAGTAGAAACAAAAGAATGAAAAAAGAGTGCGTAACGCGCCGGTATAGTGCGTTACCACCATTTGAATAATAATTTAAAATTAAAAACAAGATGCCAAAGATCAAGACTAACTCCGGTTCTAAAAAAAGATTCGTTCTTACCGGAACAGGTAAAATCAAAAGAAAGCACGCTTTTCACAGTCATATTTTGACTAAGAAGACTAAAAAGCAGAAAAGAAACCTTGTACACTCAGGTCTAGTAGCTAATGCTAACTTGGATCAGGTTAAGGAATTGCTTTGCATGAAGTAATCTAAAAACAACGAAAGCGTAAACGTATTATTTAAAGTATTAACCGAATGTCTTTAGCTTGAAGTTCACCGTGTGAAACAGTGGCGCTAACATTCAAAAAGAATTAAAACTATGCCAAGATCAGTAAATCATGTTGCTTCTAGAGCAAGAAGAAAGAAAATTTTAGGTCTTACCAAAGGTTACTTTGGTGCAAGAAAGAATGTATGGACAGTAGCAAAAAACACTTGGGAAAAAGGTTTGACCTACGCATACCGTGACCGTAAGAACAAGAAACGTAACTTCCGCGCTTTGTGGATTCAGCGTATCAACGCTGCGGCTCGTCTGGAAGGAATGTCTTATTCTAAATTGATGGGTGCATTACACAAAGCTGGTATCGAAATCAACCGTAAGGTGTTAGCTGATTTAGCTATGAACCATCCGGAAGCATTCAAAGCAATTGTTGCTAAAGCAAAAGCAGCTTAATTCTTCTGTAAACGGCGATATAAAGATTTATGAAAGAGCAATCTCTAAGGGGTTGCTCTTTTTTATTGCGGATGCCTTGTGATGTTTCCTTAAGAAATGGAAACAACAATAAGCAGAATTACAGAGAGTTATTTTCTTGCTTATTATTTTTAACAAACAAATTCTGCTATACTCTTGTTTATATCATAAAAAGGACGTATATTTGTCATACGGAAAGAGATGAAAAGCGAGCCGCATTAGTTGGATTGGGAAACTCATCAAACTAATCTGAAAACCGAGACATAGCTTCATCTTCCAATGGCGGGCCACGCCTTCGGGTAGCATTTATGCCGGTGGATTACAAAGGAGGAGAGCACTCAAAACCTGTCATTCGGAGTTTCATCGCATCACTGGTGCGGCTTCATTATAAGGCGATGCTAATTCAAAAGATTAGCATCGCTTCTTTTTTATAAAAATAATACGGATATGATATTTTATTTTTCAGGTACAGGTAATTC
>OGQL01002766.1_pt1 | contig 10797 bp, 7 predicted proteins | sample 1553211 | NCBI WGS metagenome assembly OGQL01 (sample SAMEA2579942, study PRJEB22360) | human gut metagenome
ACAGCCCCCATCTGTTTTCATCGCCCACTTGTCGCCTACACAGAGGCGAACCCCAGTGCAAAAGCACAATTTTGTAGAAAAAGCATATTGACAAATACCCTCATGGGGTATATAATCAACATACCCCATGAGGGTATCTTATCACAGGAGGAATCAGCCCATGGATTGCTGCAATCATCAATGTGAAGCCTGCCATAAGCATAAAGAGCGAACGCCGGAGGAAATGAAAGCCCTCATCAACCGCCTGAACCGCATCGAGGGGCAGGTGCGCGGCATTCGCGGCATGGTGGAGAACAGCGCGTACTGCCCGGATATTCTCACGCAGGTCGCCGCAACGTCCGCCGCCCTCAACGCGTTCACCAAGGAGCTGCTTGCCAGCCATATCCGCAGCTGCGTGGCGGACGACATCCGCGCCGGGCATGATGAAGCCATCGACGAGCTGGTGCAGACGCTGCAAAAGCTGATGAAGTGATAGAACCAAAGGAGTGATATATAATGAAGCAATATTGTGTCACCGGCATGTCCTGCGCAGCGTGTGCGGCGCGGGTGGAGAAGGCGGTCAGCGCTGTGCCGGGCGTGACGAGCGTCTCCGTCAGTCTGCTGATGAACGGCATGGGCGTCGAAGGCACGGCGGCGGACGGCGAAATTATTCGCGCGGTGCAGGAAGCGGGCTACGGCGCGAGCGTAAAGGGCACGGAAAGCAAGCAGAGCGCATCCGCCGCAGAGGAAGCCCTCGAAGACCACGAAACCCCGAAGCTCAAACGCCGCCTGTGCTGGTCGCTGGGCTTCCTGATTGTGCTGATGTACTTCTCCATGGGACACATGATGTGGGGCTGGCCGCTGCCTGCGTGGTTTGACGGCAACCACGTCGCCATGGGGCTGACGCAGATGCTCCTGACCATCATCATCATGGTCATCAATCAGAAGTTCTTTATCAGCGGCTTCAAGGCGCTGTGGCACCGCCGCGGAGGACGTGGCACCGCATCCCGAATATGGACACGCTCGTCGCGCTTGGCGCAACGGCGTCCTTCCTGTACAGCACTTACGCGCTTTTCGCCATGACCGACGCGCAGCTGCACGGGAATATGGACGCCGTCATGGGTTACATGCACGAGTTTTACTTTGAGTCCGCCGCGATGATTCTGACGCTTATCACGGTGGGCAAGATGCTTGAAGCGCGCAGCAAGGGCAAGACGACCGACGCGCTGAAATCCCTGATGAAGCTCGCACCCAAGACGGCGAACGTCCTCCGCGATGGGCAGGAAGTCTCCCTGCCGATTGAGCAGGTGCAGAAGGGCGATGTGTTCATCGTGCGTCCGGGCGAAAGCATTCCAGTGGACGGACGCGTGCTGGACGGCACGAGCGCGGTCAACGAATCGGCGCTGACGGGCGAGAGCGTCCCGGTGGATAAGGCAGCGGGCGACAATGTGTCGGCGGCGACGGTCAATCAGTCCGGCTTCCTGCGCTGTGAGGCGACCCGCGTGGGCGAGGATACGACGCTGAGCCAGATTATTCGCATGGTGTCCGACGCGGCGGCGACGAAAGCACCGATTGCCAAGGTTGCGGACAAGGTGTCCGGCGTGTTCGTCCCGGTTGTGATTTCCATCGCCGTGGTGACGATGATTGTCTGGCTGCTGCTTGGCGCGCCGTTCGGGGATGCGCTGTCCCGCGCGATTGCGGTGCTGGTCATCAGCTGCCCATGCGCGCTGGGACTGGCGACACCCGTCGCGATTATGGTCGGCAACGGCGTGGGCGCAAAGAATGGCATCCTGTTTAAGACGGCGGCTTCGCTGGAGGAGACCGGCAAGGTGCAGATTGTCGCACTGGACAAAACCGGCACGATTACGAGCGGTCAGATGCGCGTGACGGATGTGCTTCCGGCGGACGGCATCGGCGAAAACGAATTGCTGGATGTGGCGCTGTCACTGGAAACGCCCTCGGAGCATCCGCTGGCAAAAGCGGTTGTGCAGTACGCGCTGGATAAAGGGCGGAAAGCGCAGGACGTGGCGGATTTCGCCGCGCTGCCCGGCAACGGTCTGACGGCGAAGCGCGATGGTGCGGTACTCCTTGGCGGCAGCGTGAAGTACATGCAGGGGCAGTGCAAGGTGCCGGAAACCCTGCTTGCGGCGGCGGAAAAGCTCTCCGGCGAGGGCAAAACGCCCCTGCTGTTCAGCCGCGACGGCGCGATTCTCGGCATGATGGCGGTCGCGGACACGGTGAAGGATGACAGCCCCGAAGCGGTCGCGGAACTGCGCAAAATGGGCATCCGCGTCGTGATGATTACGGGCGACAATCCGCGCACGGCACAGGCGGTCGGGCAGGCGGCAGGCGTTGACCAAGTGGTCGCGGGCGTTCTGCCGGACGGCAAGGCGGACGTCGTGCGCCGCTTGCAGAAGGTCGGGCGCGTCGCGATGGTCGGCGACGGCATCAACGACGCTCCGGCGCTCACCTGCGCGGACGTGGGCATTGCCATCGGCGCAGGTACGGACATTGCCATGGACGCGGCGGACGTGGTGCTGATGAACAGCCGCCTCTCCGACGTTCCCGCGGCGATTCGCCTCTCCCGCGCGACGCTGCGCAACATCCACGAGAACCTGTTCTGGGCGTTCTGCTACAATGTCATCGGCATCCCGCTGGCGGCGGGCGTGTTCATCAGCTTGCTGGGCTGGAAATTGAATCCGATGTTCGGCGCGGCGGCGATGAGCCTGAGCAGCTTCTGCGTGGTGTCGAACGCGCTGCGGCTGAACCTCTTCCGCCTGCGCGACGGCCGGCATGACCGCGCCCTGCACCCGGTGACGCTGCCCAACATAGCCGCCCAGCCCGGCGCGAAGGTGCTGACGATGCGCATTGATGGCATGATGTGCGCCCACTGCGAGGCACGCGTGAAGGCGGCGCTGGAAGCGGTGGATGGCGTGCAGAGCGCGGCGGCAAGCCACGAAGCGGGTACGGCGGTCGTGACGCTGAAAGCCGATGCGGATGAAAACGCCTTGAAGCCCCTGCTCAAAGCGGTGGTCGAAGAAAACGACTACGAGGTCAAGGGGTTCGACAAGTAATTTCATAGCATTTCCCCCTTCATGCCTCATGCGGAGACGTGGAGGGGGATTTTTCGCACGGATTATCCACAGAAAGTGCACAACCTTGTGGATAATAATGTGCAAAAGCGGTGGATAACATCGATTCAATCCCTTTTTAATCACAGCAGTTGTAAAATTCCTCCCCTCCATTGACATATCACGGAAACAATGATAAAATAAACGCAATCGAGAGCGGCGTTCGAGAGGAAAAAACATGCCGCAAAATACACGGGGAAAATCCCCAAATAAGGAGAAAAGGCACATGAAACGGTTGACTTCCTTGGTTCTGGCGCTGTTGCTGGCGCTGACGATGATGGTGGGTGCGTTCGCGGAAACGGCGGATGTGACCGGCGAATGGTACGGCGAGCTGCTTGGCATTCAGGTGACGCTGACCATCAACGCTGACGGTACCTACAAGATGGACATTGCGGGCATGGATTCGGAGGAAGGCGTCTGGGAAAAGAATGAGGACGGCAACCTCGTGATGGACAAGGGAACGGACGGCGAAGGCCTTGTGACCGTGACCGAAACGGGCCTGAGCACCGAGCAGGATGGCATGAAGATTGACTTCACCCGTGAAGCGCCTGCCGAGGACGAAGAGCTGACCATCAGCACGGAGACGACGGAAGAACAGCTGCAGGGCAAGTGGCAAGCGACGAGCGTCATCATGAACGGCATGAGCGTGCCGATGAGCATGGTGGGTCAGGAGTGCATCATTGAAGTGAAGGACAGCAAACTGTATCTGCTGAATCTGGTTGGTCAGACGGCGCTGGCGGAGATTCCGATTCCGATGACGTTTGTGGATGGCATCCTCACTGTGACGCTGCCGGTGGACGAGAACACGACGCAGATGTTCGGCGTGGCGAAGCTGACGGACGGCACGTTGCTGTTTGAACTTGTGCAGGGCGACACCACAATGGACTTCCTGATGGAAGCTGTTCCGGAGGACGCAGAACCTGCTGCGGCGGAATAAAATAATATCCAAATCATAACTACCATTGGGGCGGAGGACGGGAACGTCTTCCGCCCTTGCGCGTTTTTTGGGAGGAAATTGTTATACCTTTGATGCTGTTGTTTCACGAAAACATGAATGAACTGGTAGAAGAAAAGAGCAGCTAACGATGAAGAGACTGACGAGCGTTTTCCTTGCCCTTCTGATGCTGAACTTATTTTCCGCGGCGCATTCTCATTTGGAAATAGTATCATCATGAAGGAATCGGACAACAATCAATAATTATCGTCGGACAGTACAAATCGATGTTCCGGATTTTTTGCGGAAAATGCAATTTTCGCGCAACCGATTCCGCCTGCCGCGCGTCTAATGGGTGAAGCGCTTCCGGAGGCGTGGAATTCGTTTATAGACAGGATAGAACGAAAGGAGTCAATATCATGAAGAAAGTCTTGTGCGCATGTTTGGCGATGCTGGTGCTGCTCTGCGGCGCGGCAATGGCGGAGCATTTCCGCTGTGAGCTGCCGGAAGGGGCGTGGCTGGGCGATACAACGCCCCTGCGCGAGGGGGATGCGCTGCTGCTTACGGGCGGCAAGGCACTCTACCGTGTGTCGCTGGCGGACGGCAGCGCGGAGAAGCTGGCGGATATGCCGGATAATGTGATGCACTCGGTGCTGCGGCGCGACGCGGAAGGGCAGCTGACGCTAACCGGCATCGGGTACGATGCCGACTGGAACGAACTGCTCGTGACGTACACACTGAATGCGGACAACGCGTGGGAACTGACGTCGCGCTGGGATGTGCGCGAAGCGTTGGATGACGAAAACGCGGGTGTCGGCGATTTGCTGGTGTCCGACAAGGCAATCTACCTTACTCTGCGTGTGGAGGGCAAGCCGCAGCAGCTGATTTACGAGAATCTGGAAACGAGCGAAGTGCGGCAAATCGGCAGTTTCAGCGATGAAGAGTGGAGTGAGGTGAAGCTGTTCCTCCGCGGCGATACGCTCTGCAATCCCGAAGGAGACTATGACAAGCAGATGCTGACGCTGCACACCTTTGACCCGGCGACGGGCAAAGTCGGCAAAGAAACGTACACGTCGGACACCGTGCCGCTTTGGACGGCGGACGATTTGCGCTATGTGAACGGGCACTATTACGCCCTGATGTATGACAACAATGTGCGCGGGCTGTACAGCGGCGAAACGCTGGAAACCATGACGTGCATCGCGTCCCCGCTGACGACAATGGACAGCATCCTGCTGGTGACGGATGATGACGTACTGCTCGCCAACGGTACGCTGCTGATGAGCAGCCGTATTGTCTCCGAGACATCCGTGACGCTTGTTCTGAGCCAGACGGAAGCGCACAACGCGGCTGACTACATGCTGCAGAACGGCGTTACCTTCCGCAGCGTCTATGATCTGACGACCGCGGATATCCTCAACACGAAAAACAGCGATGTGGATATCCTCTGCATCACGCCGTTTGATACGGTGAGTTTGAAGCTGCTGAAAACCAAGGGCTACTTCACCGATCTGAGCAGCAGTACAATCCTCTCCAAGCAGGTCAGCCGCCTCTATCCCGGCTTGCAGAAGGGTCTCACGACCGATGACGGCAAAATTATCGGCTGGTATGAGACGGTTGAAACCTATCTGCCTGATGCGGCAATGGATGTGCTGGAGCAGAACGGCATGACTTTTGCGAATACGCTGCTGGAGATGTTCCAGCAAATCACCCAGCTGGCGGATGAGGGCGTTTTCGCGGATGAAGGCATGGCACCCCTCGGCTACCCCGGTTACAGTCGCCTGAATATGCTGAACATGAGTATCGAGCGCTACCTGAACGAGCAGCAGCTGCTCGGCAATCGCATCACGCTGAATAACGCCGAATTGCAGGAGCTGCTGACCTACATCGTGGCGAACGTCCCGGAGGATGAAGACGCTTTCCCGCAGAATGAGGACGGGTATTCGCTCTACGAGATGGACGTCTCCATGCCTATCACGACGGATTGCCACATGCCGATGAAGGTCGGCGTATCGTCGCCCGCCGCGATTCCGGCATCGGTCTATGTGCTGGTGGTGAACCCGTACTCCCAGCACAAGGAGGAAGCCATCCGCTATCTGGAATACTGCGCGCAGAACGTCTACGATGAAACGCAGTACCGCATCTTCGCGGACATGACCGAACCGCTGGTGAACACCTATCAGCTGGAGCGGATTGCGGAGATGGAAAGCCAAATCGCCGCGCTGGAAGCGCAGGAGCAGACGGCGGAAGTCAAAGAGCAGCTGTCGGAGCTTCGCACAAGCAAGGCGGAAGCGGAGAAGTACCGCTACACGATTGATGCGGAGGACATTGCCGCGTGGAAGCAGGTTGCGGGGAATATCGTCGTGCCGGAGGAAAATTATTTCACGGCGGATTTAAAGAAATTGGTGGAGCGCCTGTCGACGGGGAATTTGACGGTGGAAGCGTTCACGCAGGAAGGCAACCGCTACTTTGAGATGGTTTATCAGGAGCGTGGTGAATAAGGACGGGAGAAAGGGAGAACATCCGAAAACCGTATAAAAGCGTCAGAATATACGCCAAACTTGTAAATTCTGCATCCGCCCCCTTGCCTGTCTGCCAAAGGAATGGTATAATGAGAAGCGGAAACTGTTTCGACAGGGGAGGATAACAGATGAAACGTCTGATGGCCCTTTTGCTGATGCTGTGCATTGCGCTGACCGGGATGGCGCTGGCGGAAGATGAGCTGTATGAGGAAGTGGACGACTCGGAGTTTAACGAGGATGCAGTTGTTCCGGTTGTAGGAGCTGTGTATCCGGATAAAGTGCTGTCGGATTTTGACAGCAATTCTCCAGCGCTCTATACTGCCCGCATGACCGCGTATACCAGCGGCTATGTGGAACGTGATATTGAGAGCGAGCGCGTTTTCCGCGTGGGCGACGCATCCGCGCGCGGCGAAGTGCTGTATATTGACCCGACGTGGGTCATCATGCGCTATCAGGGGAAGCTTGCGTATGTCAAACGCCACCGCATATTCAGTGTGACGCCGGTGGATTCTTCCACGACGCCGCCATACGGAACGCAGAAGCACGCCTATGTCGCCAAGACTGCCGCGGCCTGCTACGTCCGCAAGTCCATGAGCGATCAGGACGAAAGCTGGGTGGTGCTGAATCCCGGCACGACGATTTCCATCTGGTGCATGTATGACGGCTGGGCGGTCGTCAACTATATGCGCAGCTATGGCTATATCAATCTTGATCAGCTGACGGACTTGACGCCGGTGTCCCCGACGGATAATCCCCTGCGCGAGGATACCCCGATTGCGGCGTACACCTCGTATTATAAGATGGTGGACACGGAAAAAAACCATAACCGCATCTTCAATATTGCCCGCGGAAGCGAGCTGATTTCGGGTATTTACCAGCCGGGCGACATCTTTGACGGCAACAAGATCATGGGACCATACAACAAGGGAAAGGGCTATTTGCCCGCCGGCGCGCTCTCTGACGGCACGACCACGACCAGCTACGGCGGCGGCACCTGTCAGGTGTCTTCGACGCTGTACAACGCGCTGCTCCAACTGCCGGGGATTAACATCCTCTATCGCCGTGCGCACGGCGAGAATGCCGCACCGTACCTGCCGCACGGCGTGGACGCGGCGGTCGGCAACAAAACGCAGAACCTTCGCCGGCGCAACGACTACGACTTCCCGATTCGCGTCGAAGCGCACACCAGCGGCGACGGCGCGCTGTGTATGCTGATTTACCGGGTGTATGACGAGGAATAAGGCAATATACACACAAAGGGGCGAACAATCGCCTCTTTTTTGATGAAATCGGATGGGAAAAGCGGGAAATCCGGCGAATCAGCAGGAATTTCGCTCGTCAAGGTCGAATATTAACTTGTTACCTCTTCCGCTTGAAAGGAGAAATCACCCGATGAAACGCTTGCTGTCGCTGATGCTGACCCTGCTGCTGACGGCGGGGCTGCTGCTGCCCTGCGCGAAGGCGGAGGACACGGTGCTTGAACCGCTCTGGCATGTGCCGGACTATGTACAGTGGCTGCTGGACGTGGCGCGCGGCGAAATCGGATACAAGGAAGGGCCGCATGGGTACTCCAAGTACGGCGAATGGGCGGGCGATGCCTACGCGCAGTGGTGCGCCGAATTCCTGTGCTGGTGTGTCGATCAGGTGGATCAGCAGCACGGCACGGAACTGCTCCGCAATGTCTACCCCATGTATTCCGGACAGAACGTCGGGCGCGACTGGTTCATCCGGCAGGGGCGGTATGTCACCCGCAACGGCAATCTGGCGAACTGGGGATACCAGTGGATGAAGGACGACGACACCTACATCACCACCGGAACGTACATCCCGCAGCCCGGCGACTGGGTGTTCTTCACTTGGACGAGCAGCACGGACACCGACCACGTCGCCATGGTGGAATACTGCTCACAGGACGCAATGGGGAACATCACCGTGCATGTCATCGAGGGAAACACACCCGTTGCGGTTAAGCGCGCGGAGTACGCCTTGACCTACAACCGGATTCTGGGTTACGGCACGGTGCATGACGTCGCCGACTGGACGATGCGCAGCGGCAACAGTGGGCAGAAGGTACGCGAATTACAGGAGAAGCTGTCGTATCTGGGCTATCTGGCGGAGGACAAGGTGGACGGCGTCTATGGTGCGGCGACGGTGGAGGCTGTGAAGGCGTATCAGGGCAAGAAGGGCTTGAAAACGCTGGGCATTGCAAACATCGACACGCAGAAAGCGATGAACGACGAGTATCGCCTGCGCCTCTACACCGACCCCAATGCTTGGGCGGGAGTCGTGGATGACAACGAGGAAGATGACGATTTGGACTGGTAAGGGCAGAAAGTGCTTTTGACGACAGCTTTCCCCCGTGAAAGGAGAATACATAGATGGATCCGATTTATGTCTGCGGACACCGCAATCCTGATACCGATTCCGTGGTGTCCGCCATGGCGTTTGCGGCGCTGCATAATGCGCTGGGCGACAATGCCTATGTCGCCGCCATGCAGGGCGCACCGAACGACGAGACGCAGTTCCTGCTCGACCGCTTCGGCTTTCAGGCGCCGACGCTGCTCACCAATGTCCGCACACAGGTGCGCGATATTGACTACGACCGTCCGCCGACGCTCGGCACAAGTGTCCCGATCAGTCACGCGTGGGCAGTGCTGCGCGAGGATGAAAATCTGTCTGCGGTGCCGGTCACGAATGAGGATGGCACGCTCTACGGGATGCTGACCGCGGGCGGCATTGCCGAAAAGGACATGGAGAGCATCACGAAGCCCGAAGTCCGCGACGTGCCGATTTTCAACCTTCTGTCCGCGCTCGAAGGGCATATCATCAACAACGAGGAGGATACGTTCGATACCATTTCCGGCGAAGTCGTGATTGCCCTGCCGACACCCGGCGAATGCCTGAAGGGTGTCAACAGCGGCAGCATCGTCATCTGCGGGCAGCAGAAGGACGTGGTGGACAAGGCGCTGGAAATCGGCGCATCGTGCGTCATTATCTGCCAAGGCTCACTGTCGGAAAAGTACCTCGGTCTGTCCAGCAAGACGTGCATTATCGCCACGCCCTGCGACGCTTACCGCGCGGCGCGGATGATTTATCAGGCAATTCCCGTGCAGCGCATTGCCCAGCATACGGGGGTCGTGCTGTTTCACCTCAACGACTTCATCGACGACGTGCGCGAGACGGTGCTGCAAAGCCGCTACCGCTCCTATCCCGTGCTGGACGAAAACGAGAAGGTCGTCGGCACGCTGAGCCGCTATCATCTGCTGCGGCCGCGGCGCAAGCGCGTTGTGCTGGTTGATCACAACGAGAAGAGCCAGTCCATCCCCGGTCTGGAACAGGCGGATATTATCGCGATTATCGACCATCACCGGCTGGCGGATATTCAGACGGGCGCGCCGGTGTTCATGCGCAATGAGCCCGTCGGCTCGACAACGACGATTGTCGCGACGATGTTCCAAGAACGCGGCTTGCAGCCCTCTGAGAAGATGGCAGGGCTGATGGCGGCGGCGATTTTGTCCGATACGGTCATGTTCAAGTCTCCGACGTGCACGCCGCGCGACCGCCGCATGGCGGACCGTCTGGCGCGAATCGCAGGGATTGATTTAGAGACGCTCGGCCGCGAGATGTTCTCCGCCGGCAGCGGCGCGGACAAACCCGTCGAACAGCTGCTCAATACCGACTTCAAGGAATTCCACATCGCGGGGCACAACCTCGGCATCTGCCAGATTACTTGCCTTGACACTGACCGAATGCTGGAGCGTTTGCCGGAAATTCTGCCCGAAATGCAGAAAATCAAGGACAATAAGGGCTATGATATGTTCCTTATGATGCTGACCGACGTCTTGCGCTGCGGCACGGAGTTAGTTTTCCTTGGCGGCGACGACGCGGTGCGGCAGGCGTTTAACCTCAATGAGGACACCTCCAGTCACCATGTGTGGCTTCCGAAAGTTGTCAGCCGGAAAAAGCAGATTGTTCCGGCACTGGCGCTGCTATGGGGCTGATGCGGCGGCTGGCAGCGGCGGCACTGGCGGCGGTGCTCCTGCTGTCTACGGCGCTGTGCGAACGCGTCACATTCCGCCTGAGCGCGGACATCGACCCCGTGCAGTACCCCGCACAGGAGCGCAAGCTGGCGCAGGGGCTGAAATCGCTCTTCCGCCTGCTGACGGTGGAGGGCGACGTGGTGGCGTCGGATGGCAGCTTTGACGCGCGCATTGACCTTGGCCTGACGAAT
>OGQL01002769.1_pt1 | contig 10782 bp, 8 predicted proteins | sample 1553211 | NCBI WGS metagenome assembly OGQL01 (sample SAMEA2579942, study PRJEB22360) | human gut metagenome
ATCGAGGAAAAGGTCCACATCACGCCGCGCGACTATGTGGTCATCATGACCAACGGCCATGAGCACGACTTTCAGGCGGAGGTGCAGGTGCTGCGGGGCGAGACGGCCTATGTGGGCGTCATCGGCTCCCGGAAGAAAACGGCCTTCGTGAACCAGCGCCTGCGGGAGGCGGGCATTCCCGAGGAGAAGATCGCCTTTGTCCACACGCCGGTGGGCACACCCATCAAGGCCGTGACGCCGGAGGAGATCGCCGTGTCCATCGCCGGTGAGATGATCTGCGTCCGTGCCGCACGGCGCGAAGCGGCAGGGGAGGTACACCATGGCTGCCCCATGCACTGACCATCTGTTCCTCACCGGTGACAAGGGCGTGGGCAAGTCCACGCTGGCGCGCTGCCTGCTGGCCGGGCATACACCCTGCGGCTTCCGCACGGTGCGGGTAACAGGAGTGCTGGACCGGCCCTCTGTGCACCTGCTGCCCGCGGTGGGCGGAGTACCGTCGGCGGAAAATCTGCTGTTTTACGGCGGCGCTTATTCCTGCGATAGGTTCGACACGCTGGGCACGGCGGCCCTGCGTGACCGTGACGGGGACGTCCTGCTGATGGACGAGCTGGGCCCGGCGGAGTCCGGTGCCAAAAAATTCTGCGAAGCGGTGCTCGCGGCCCTGGACGGTGACCTTCCCGTTCTGGGTGTTCTGCAAAAAGCAGATACGGAATTTCTCCGGGCGGTGGCGGGTCATCCTCGGGTGCGTCTGGTGACCGTCACGGTGGAAAACCGGGACGAGCTGCGCCGTACCATGACCCTTTAACAAACGCTGCGCTATGGTGTACCGCAGGTGACAAAAAGGTATAAATAAGAGCGCAGGAGAGCACCAACAAAAGCAGCCTTAAGTAAACAAAAGTAACATACACCGTCAAAGGGCGCGGGAAGATCCCGCGTCCTTTTTTCGACTTTTACTTCCCATAAGGGACGGTTTGCGGTATACTATGGGGGAGAAAACAGGGGAGGTGACGCGGTGAAGCTGCGTATCATCACCGGCCGCGCCGGTGCGGGAAAAAGTAAGCTGGTGCTCGAAACCATTGCGGCACAACGGTTTGAGCGCCCGCAGATTTTGCTGGTACCGGAGCACGCCACCCACGAGGCGGAGCTGGATCTCTGCCGCGCGCTGGGGGATACCGCCAGCCGTGACGGGGAGGTGCTGAGCTTCCAGAGCCTTGCCACCCGCGTACTGTCACAAACCGGAGGCATATCCGATATAACGTTAGATAATGGTGGTAAAATACTGATAATGCGCCGCGCCTTGCAGGAAGTTTCATCATATTTGACGGTGTTTTCCAAGCCGTCACAGCGCCCGGCCTTTCTGCGGGAGCTGGTGGCCCTGGCCGATGAGTTGTACGCCTATAAAATCGCGCCGTCCCTTCTGCTGCAACAGGTTCAGGATATTCCGGGCGCCGCCGGAGATAAGCTGCGTTCTACGGCGCTGCTGTTCGGCGCTTATGACGCGCGACTCCACGGCGGCGACTTTGATGCCCGGTCAAAAGTGCAGAAACTCTGCGATAAACTGCCGAATTCGGACTATTTATGCGGAAAAGATATCTACATTGATGGGTTTTCCTATTTCAACCGAACGGAGGAGGATATCATTGCCGCCGCGCTGAAACAGGCCAACTCTGTTACAGTGACTCTGCTGGGCGATGACAGTGACCCTCAGCTCTTCCGCAACGGCATACAGCAGCGGGAACGCCTGCGCAGACTGGCGAAGGACGCCGGTTGTAGTTGTGAAGTAGAAAACCTTGTCAGGAACAGCAACACAGCGTTTTCGCACCTGGAGCGATACTTCCTCGGTGCGGAAAAAGCGTGGACGGGCGGCGCGCCGTCCATCACCTTGTACCAGGCCAATACCGCCTATTCCGAGGTGGAATATGTGTCTGCGCAGCTGCGGGCGCTGGCACAAAAGGGCGTTCGCTGGCGTGAGATGGCCGTGGCGGCGCGGAATATGGAGGTATATGGCCCGTTGCTGGAGGCCGTGTTCCGCCGCGATGATATCCCTGCCTATATCAGCCGCCGGAGCGACATTTTGGAGCAGCCGGTCCTGACGCTGCTGCTGTCCGCCGTCGACGCAGTGACAGGCGGCTTTGAGTATGAGGACGTGTTCCGGTGCCTGAAGACCGGCATGACAGACCTGACAGCGGCGGAATGCGATCTTCTGGAAAACTATGTGATCCGTTGGGAAATTCGGGGCAATATGTGGCTGCGGGACGCCGACTGGACGGCAGACCCGGATGGATACAGCGGAGAGATAACTGATTATCGCCGGGAACAGCTGGCCGAGATAAATGCGGTCAGAAGGAAAGTCAGAAAGCTGTTTCTTACCCTGAGTGATGGGATAAAATCCAATAAAACGGTAAGAGGTAAAGCTGAAGCACTTTACAGATTTGCGGAGGACGCCGGTACACCGGCCGTGTTGGAACAGCGGGAGAAAGAATTGCTGGAGCAGGGGCAGATGCAGGCGGCAGAGGAGTATGCCCAGCTGTGGCGGATATTCTGTGATGTGCTGGATCAGTTCGTGGCGCTTTTGGGTGACACGGAGGTGGACGGCGATGAGTTTGCGCAGTTGCTGCGGCTGACGCTGAGCCAGTATGCCGTGGCCACCATACCCGCTGCGCTGGACCAGGTAAAGGTAAGCCCCTTGACGCGCAATGACCGCCATACAGTGCGGCATCTTTTCTTGCTGGGCGCCAATGACCATGTGCTGCCCACGGTGGAGAAGGGCGGCGGTATATTGGACGAACAGGAGCGTGAGCTTTTGCAGCAGCAGGGGATACTGCTGTCCGACGCCACGTTCGACCCGCTGAGCAATGAGCTGCAGAATATCTATGCCGCCCTGGCCCAGCCAACGGAGACACTGACCGTGTCCTGGTGCGCCGGCGATGAGTCGGGGGCGAAGCTGCTGCCGTCCTTTGTGGTAGAGCGTATCCGCAAGCTGTTTCCGCAAGTGGAAATACAACGGGAAGACGGCGCGTACCGCTGCGGACTGCCTGCGGCAGCGCTGGCACTGGCGGGACAGCGGCCCGGCGGTGCGCTGTGGCGTTATTTTGAGATGCATGGACAGGGCGGTACGCTGGAGAAGATGGCAGCGGCCCGGGCTATGGGCCGGGGAAGGCTGTCACCCGGGGCGGTACGCAGCCTGTACGGCAGTACGCTGGCCATGTCCGCCTCGCGGCTGGACCAGGTGAAGAGCTGTCACTTCGGCTATTTCATGGAGTACGGCCTGCGGGCCAGGGAACGGACAAAGGCGGATTTCCAGGCGCCGGAGGTGGGGACGTTTATCCACTATCTGCTGGAGAATGTCCTTCGGGAGGTGGAGCAGCAGGGGAAGCGGCCGGAAAGACCGGCGCTGGCGGCGTTGGTGCGGCGGTATACGGATGAGTATGTCCGGACGGTCATCGACGGCTACGGCGAGAAGAGCGCACGGTTCCGGTATCTGTTTTCCCGGCTGCGGGAGACGGCGTTGGTCATTGTTGAGAACGTGCTGGATGAGCTGGAGCATTCGGATTTCCGGCCTGTGGCCTTTGAATTGGGCTTCGGCGGCAAAAACGGACAGCTGCCTGCCGTCACGGTGACGGCGGGAGATACCACGCTGTCCGTCACCGGTAAGGTGGATCGGGTGGACGGCTGGCTGAAGAACGGGAAGCTATATCTGCGAGTAGTGGACTACAAAACCGGGAAAAAGGCTTTTGATCTGGCGGATGTGCGCTACGGCATGGGTATTCAGATGCTGCTGTATCTTTTCGCACTGCAGCGGTACGGCGGAGACTATTTTGGGGCGGCGGTGGAGCCGGCGGGAGTGCTGTACCTGCCGGCGAGGGACGTCGTTAAAAAGGCGGATCGGGCCATCGCGCCGGACAAGCTGGCCGCGCTGCTGCGGGGCGAGCTGCGTCGGACGGGCATGGTGCTGTCCGACCCAGAGGTGCTGACAGCCATGGAGCACAGTGCGCTGGAGTCACCCTGCTATTTGCCTATTGCAGTGAAAAAGGACGGTTCGGTCAGCGGTTTGGCGGCCAGTGTGTTGGCGGATGCGGCTCAGATGGGCAAAATGGGTCGGTATGTGGACGAGCTGCTGCGGAAGGTAGCCCGGGAGCTGGGCGATGGCAATATTGACGCAGATCCATACCGCAGGGGGCCTCAGGAAAGTGCCTGCGACTGGTGTCCCTTCGCGTTGGCCTGCTGGTTTGACGAGAAACGGGACAAGCCCCATTATCTGCAAAAGACCACGCCGGAAGAATTCTGGCAGCTGGTGGACGAGGAGGTGACGCGCCGTGGCTGACATCCAACTGACGGCACAACAGCGTGGGGCAGTGGAGGACCGGGGCGGCAGCCTGCTGGTGTCCGCCGCCGCCGGATCCGGCAAGACGAAGGTGCTGGTAGAGCGTGTGTTCGCTTATCTAACGGAGGAACACTGCCACATAGACGATTTCCTTATTATCACATTTACCCGCGCCGCTGCCGCCGAACTGCGGACAAAGCTGGCCGCAGAGCTGGCGAAGCGGGTGGCACAGGACCCGGAGAACAGTCACCTGCGGCAGCAGATGTTCCGGGTGTATCAGGCGGACATCAAGACGGTGGACGGCTTCTGTGCAGGGCTGCTGCGGGAGCATATCCATCTGCTGGAGCCGGTGGATGGGCGGAGTCTGACGCCGGACTTCCGTATCCTGGATGAGACGGAGGCCGGCGTGCTGAAGCAGCGGGCACTGGAGGATGCACTGGAGGCGTTCTATCAGCGGATCGAGCAGGGGGACGAAGGCTGCCGGGCGTTGGCGGAGACGCTGGGCTTCGGCCGGGATGACCGGGCGCTGGCGGCGCTGGTGCCGGAGCTGCACGGAAAATTGCAGAGCCATCCCTACCCGGACAAGTGGTTGGAGAAGGCTGCGGAGAGCTGGGCGAACCTGCCGGAACGGCTGGGCGACAGCGTGTACGGCCGGACGATCATGGAGGACACGGTGCGCCGCGCCAGTTACTGGGCGGGGCGGCTGGAACGCGCCGTGAAGGATATGGAAGACTGCGAGAGCGTGTATAACGCCTATGGAGATCGGTTTTTGGAAACGGCGGCGCAGCTGCGGGAATACGCGGCCGCGGCCCGGGAAGGCTGGGATGCCATGGGCTGTGTGCAGCCGGCCTTCCGGCGGATGGGCGTGGTGAAGGGGGATGAATGCGCCGGGGCGAAGGACGCGGCGCGGGCGGTGCTGGAAAAGTGCCGTGACGCATTGAAGAAGCTGTCCGCGCCGTATCAGACGGCGGAGACGGAGTTGCTGGGCGATCTGCAGGTCATCCCGCCCCCCCCGCGGGGGGGGCAAAGATATTCTATGCGGGCGCTGCTGGCACTGACAGGGGACTTCGACAAGCGGTTCCGGGCAGAGAAGGTGCGGCGGAACGCTATGGATTTCTCTGACCAGGAACACTACGCCGTGCAGATGCTGTGCCGCCAGGACGGAACGCCCACGGAGCTTGGCGAGCAGGTGTCCCGGCGGTACCGGGAGATCATGGTGGACGAGTATCAGGACACTAATGAAGTGCAGAACTGTATCTTCCGGGCGGTATCGCGGCAGGGAGAGAATATCTTTGCCGTGGGCGATGTGAAGCAGAGCATCTACCGGTTCCGGCTGGCGGAACCGGGGATATTCCTGGAAAAATACAGGACCTATGCCGATGCGGACCACGCTGCGCCGGGTGCGCCGCGGCGGCGGGTACTGAGCCGGAACTTCCGGTCACGCCGGGAGGTGCTGGCGGCTGCGAACTTTGTGTTCGCGGCGCTGATGTCCCGGGAAATGGGCGAGCTTGATTATACAGAGGAGCAGCATCTTCACTTTGGGGCGGAATACTATCCGGAGGTGCCGCGGGAGACGGAGTTCCACTATCTGGCTGTGGAGGACACACCGGAGCAGCGGTTCGACCGGGCGGAGGCCGAGGCGCGGTTCGTGGCAAAGCGTATTCGCCGTATGCTGGACGAAGGGTTCACTGTCCGGGGTGAGGACGGCACCATGCGTCCGGCAGCACCGGAGGATATCGTGATACTGATGCGCTCACCCAGCGCCCGGCAGACGGTATTCGCCGCCGCCTTGGCACGGGAGGGGATCCCCTGCGACGGCGGGGAAAGTGAGGATTTCTTCTCGGCGATGGAGGTCGCAGTGGTATTGTCACTGCTGGAGGTGGTGGATAACCCACGGCAGGATGTGCCGCTGATCGCGGTGCTGCGTTCGCCACTGGTAGGCATGAGCGCCGACCGGCGGAGATACGGGCCGTACAGCGTGAGGGGGATTATTACGAGGCGCTGCGGCAGGATGAGGGTGAGGACGCGCAGGCGTTCCTGTCGCTGCTGCATGAGCTGCGGCAGGTGGCGCGGGAACTGTCCGCCGATAAGCTGCTGTGGTATATCTATGACCGCTGCCGGGTGCAGGCGATCTTCGGTGCCATGGAGGACGGTACAGCCCGCCAGGCACGTCTGAGGGCACTGTATGACTATATACGGCGGCTTGTGCAGGGCGGCAGAACGAGTCTGTTTGACTGTGTACGGCAGGGGAGGGGGGGGGGGGGGAAAAAAGATACTTCCCGTTCGCCGGCCATTACCGCTGCAGGTGCAGCGGGCGGTGTGCGCTTGATGAGCGTGCATAAGTCCAAAGGCCTGGAGTTTCCGGTGGTGTTTCTGGCTGACTTGAACAGGAGCTTCAACCGACAGGACCTGGATCGACCGGTGCTGGTCCATCCCCAGCTGGGCGTTGGTGCGGAGTGCGTGGAGGTGGAACGCCGGCTGCGGTACGACACAGTCTCCAAAACGGCGCTGGCGCTGACGTTGGAACGGGAAGCCAAGGCGGAGGAGCTGCGGATACTGTATGTAGCCATGACCCGTGCACAGGAGAAGCTCATTATGGTATGTTCGCGGAAAAACCCGGAGAAGCACCTCAAGGAGCTGTGTGCATTGGCGGAGCTGCCGGCGCCGCCGGAGGCGGTGGCCGCGGTAAACTGCCCGGGCGATTGGCTGCTGCTGGCACTGCTGAGCACATATCAGGCAGGGGTGTTCCACGATTACACCGGGGTACGTCCCGCGGTACTGTGCGATGGGCCGGAGGGCTTGGCGCTGCGGCTGCACCGCATCGGCGGTGAGGAGGACGGCGGTGCGGCGATGCCGGCGGAGGAGCCGGAAGCGCGGGCACCGGATCCGCAGCCGGACGAGGCGGCGCTGGCGTTCCGGTACAGTCACAGAGCGGCGACAGTGACGCCCTCCAAGGTGACGGCTACCCAGCTGAAGGGGCGGGCCATCGATCAGGAGATCGCCGAGGGGACACTGCCGGCGCGGCGGACCGCCGCACCGGAGAAGCCGCGGTTTTTGCAGGAAAAGCGCGGACTGACCGGGGCAGAGTGCGGCACAGCCATGCACCTGGCGATGCAGTTTCTGCCGCTGGATACCCCTGCGGTACCAGAGGCAGTGACGGCTTTTGCAGAGACGCTGATGGCCCGACGGCTGCTGACGCCGGAGCAGGCGGCGGGGACGCCTCTGGATATCCCGGCGCTGGCGCGGTTTTTGGCGTCGTCGCTGGCAGAGAGGATACGGACTGCGCCGCAGGTGTGGCGGGAGTACCGCTTCGCGTTGCTCACCGATGCGGGTATTTATGACGTCGCGGCAGCAGGGGAGGAGATACTCCTGCAGGGCGTGGCAGACTGCGTGTTTGAGACGACGGCGGGTTTGACGGTGGTGGATTTCAAGACTGATCGGGTGACAGCGGCAGAGGCGTCCCAGCGGGCGGAGGCCTATCGGCCGCAGCTGGACGCTTACGCCGGAGCGCTGTCGCGGATACTGGAAAAGCCGGTGACGGAGCGCATTCTGTATTTCTTCGCCTGCGGAGAAGAAATTTCTTTGTGAAAATAGCGAAAAATGCTTGCATTTGCGGGAAGAGTGTGCTATTATCACAGTTGCGTTTGCGGCGATGCCGCGGCGACGAGTGAACCAGAAAGGGGTGAACAAGAGCAATGAAGGAAGGAATCCATCCCAATTATCAGCAGACTACTATCAAATGCGCCTGCGGTAATGTGATTGAGACAGGTTCTACGAAGAAGGATATTCGCGTGGAAGTCTGCTCTAAGTGTCACCCCTTCTTCACCGGCAAGCAGAAGCTGGTGGATACCGGCGGACGCGTTGCCAAGTTCAACAAGCGTTTCGGCCTGGACAAGTAAGGATACACCACTTTGCAAGATCCGTACCAATGGTGCGGGTCTTGTTTTTTATTTTACTTTTGCGCCGGGATGGGGTATAATCGTGGAAAATCATCATAACGAGGACGACTATGGAACGAAAAACCATTGAAGAAAATAAAAACGGTGTGAGGGACTACGCGGTGCTGGTGGGGCTGCGGTCCCCGGTACTTGGTGCGGACAGCGCCGACGAGGAGAGTCTGGCGGAGTTGGCGGCTTTGGTGGAGACGGCGGGCGGTGAGTCCGTGGGTATGATCCTGCAGAGCCGGGAGAAGCCCGACCCCCATAGCTTCATCGGCGAGGGAAAAGTGGAGGAGGTCAAGCGCATGGTGGAGAACAGTGAGGCCACCATGGTGATCTTTGACAACGATCTGTCCCCGTCTCAGGTGCGGGTGCTCACGGAGCTGTGCGGTGTGCAGGTGCTGGACCGCAGCGGCCTGATCTTGGATATCTTCGCCCAGCGAGCCCGGACAAAGGAGGGCTGCCTACAGGTAGAGCTGGCGCAGTATCAGTATCTGCTGCCCCGGCTGATCGGTATGTGGTCTCATCTGGAACGGCAGGGCGGCACCGGCGGCTCGCCCATCGGCACGAAGGGCCCCGGTGAGACGCAGCTGGAGACGGACCGGCGCCACATCCGGCGGAAGATCGACAAGTTGAAGGAGGAGCTGGAGGAGGTGCGGCGCGTCCGCGCCACCCAACGTCAGCGGCGGCGGAAGAACGAGATACCCGTGGTGGCCATCGTGGGCTATACCAACGCGGGCAAGTCCACACTGCTCAACGCCATCACCGGCGCGGACATACCGGCTAACAACCGGCTTTTCGACACGCTGGACACCACCACGCGGCTGCTGACCGTCAGCGATACGCTGGATGTAGTCATCTCCGACACGGTGGGATTTATCCGCAAGTTGCCCCATCAGCTGGTCGAGGCCTTCAAGGCCACGCTGGAGGAATTGGAGTACGCCGATCTGCTGCTGCACGTCATCGATGCCAGCAATCCGGAGTGGCAGGAACAGGCGCGGATCGTGGATGATCTGATCCGGGAGCTGGGGGCGGAGAATATCCCTTGCATTCGGGTGTACAATAAGTCCGATTTGGCGTTTGCCTTCCAGCGGGACAAGGAGGGGGACGCGGTCTCCGTGTCCGCCAAGACCGGCGAGGGGTTGGACAGACTGCTCTCCGCCATTGACAAAAAGTTGGACAAGGGTACGAAGCGTGTGACGCTGCACCTGCCCTATGACAAGGCCGGAGCGCTGGACAGCCTGTACCGGGAGGCCAAGGTGGAGTCCGTGGAGTACGGCGAGACGGTGGACGTGGTGGCGGTGTGTACGCCCCGAATCATCGGCCAGCTTAAGGACTATATCGAGGGTTGGACGGAGCCGAAGGAGGAGTGGGAATGAGCGATTTCCGCGTACCCTTTGGCCCGTCAGAGACGGAGTTCACAGAGAAGCGATCCCGTTTTATCGGCCATCTGCTGCCGGTGGGGACGGAGGAGCAGGCGCGGGAATTTATCGCGCAGATGAAGAAAAAATACTATGATGCGCGGCACAACTGCTGGTGTTATCTCATCGGCGGTGATACGATGCGCTACGGCGACGATGGCGAGCCTCAGGAGGGGAGCCGGGAGCGCTACTCCGACGACGGGGAGCCTCAGGGCACGGCGGGGCAGCCCATGCTGAACGTGTTTCAGCGGGAAAACGTCACCAACGTGGTGTGCGTGGTCACGCGGTACTTCGGCGGGATCTTGCTGGGGGCCGGCGGGTTGACGCGGGCGTATTCCAAAAGCGCCCGGGACGCGCTGGCGGCGGCGGGCGTGTCGGAGATGGGCCTGTGGGCCATGGCGGACATTCCGTGCCCCTACGCGCTGTTCGAGCGTGTGCGTGGTGAGGTAACAGCCCTGGGCGGCACGGTGGACAGCGCCGATTACGGCGCGGACATTCGGCTGACGGTTTCGCTGCCGGCAGAGAACACAGCGGCGCTGCGGGAACGGCTAACGGAGCTGTCGGCAGGCGGCATCGCGCTGACGGTAACGGCGGAGGCATACCGTCCGGGACCAAAGGTGGAAATATAAAGACAGCGACCCCGGAGGCAGGGACCTCCGGGGTCTTTCACGTTTTGCGCTGGGGTATCATACGATGGCATGAGTACAAAGGAGGTGCCAGCATGGAGGAATATCTCATCACCGCCCGGTCCGTGACCCAGGCGCAGCGTATGGCGCAGCTGCTGGAGCGCCGGGGTGTGCGTGCCGTGGTGGGCCGTGTGCCCATGGGCCTGACCGGCAAGGGGTGCGGCTATGTGCTGCGGCGTCAGACCCGCACGGTAGCGGCTCTTCGGCTGCTGCGGGAGGCGGGCTTTGCACCCGCGCAGGTATTTGTTCGTCAGGACGATGGGTATAGTGAGGTAGAGCTATGATCTATTTTGATGCGGGGGCCACGACGCTGCAAAAGCCGGAGACGGTGGCACGGGCTATGTACCGTGCGGTGGGGCAGCTATCCTCGCCGGGGCGTGGGAGCTATCCGGCCACGCGGGCGGCGGAGGAAA
>OGQL01002777.1_pt1 | contig 10758 bp, 6 predicted proteins | sample 1553211 | NCBI WGS metagenome assembly OGQL01 (sample SAMEA2579942, study PRJEB22360) | human gut metagenome
CCGCCGCTTTGCCTGCATGACGTGGGAAGCCGGTAGTTGTTTTGCTTGCATGGAGCTAACGACGGAGCATCCCCAGTGGCCAAAACGAGTAGTGAGCCGCTATAATGGCACCATGGAGAAGACACCCGCATCGAGCGAGAGGCGACGCCTCGACAATCTGGAGCAGATGATCCCCTATCTGTTCGCCCTGGGCTGCGCCCGGACGTGGATGACGCTCACCTTCGCCGCCCCGAGCGGGCTCTTCCTAGAGCTGCCCTTCGATCCCCATACGATTTTCGACTACGCCTACGCCGGGTTCGGTATCGCAGCCACGCTGCTCGCCCGGCGCATCGTGCCGCTCAACGCCCATCGCTGGGCGCGATTCGGCTCTCTTGCGGCCATGCTCGCCGCCTCCCTCTGCCTCATCGCCGCGCCCGAGTTCCCCTCGGCTGCAGTGCCGCTGGCCGCAGCGGGCGCCTTGCTGGGAGCCTTCGGCTTCTGCGCGATACTCCTCATGTTCAACGAGGCCATCGTGCCTTTGAGCCTCATCCGCATCGCCCTGTTCACGGCGGCATCCCGCTTCATTGCCGTGCCGATGACCTACCTGTGCCAGGGACTAGTCGGCACGCGCTTCGCCCTCGTGCTCGTGCTTCTGCCGCTGCTGTCGCTCGGTTGCCTCGTTCTGGCCTTCCGTTCCCTTCCGGAACGGGAGCGGGAGGCGCGGCCCTATCCTAAATTCTCCTACCCCTGGAAGCCCTTGGCAGTGCTGTGCATATACGCCTTCGCCTACGGAATGCGAACCGCCCAGCTGCCTGCAGGGGCCGGCGTCCATTCCTCGCTTTCCACCGCACTCGTCATGGGCGGGTTCTTCGTCGTCGTGTACTTTTTCTCCGATCGCTTTTCGGTGAGTGCCCTGTTCCGCTCGCCGCTCCTCCTCATGGTGTGCGGCGTACTGCTCATCCCTGCGGAGGGCGTCCTCGGTACCACGGCGGCGGGCTACCTCATCTCCATGGGCATGACGCTGATGTCGCTGCTCGTCTCGCTTCTGTTCTACGATCTCTCCAAGCGCATGGGCATTGCCATCGTGGCGCTTACCGGCATCATGCGGGTGAACACGCTGTTCACGCTGTGGGGCGCCGGTTGCACTGATCTTCTGGGACGCACGGGCCTCGATGTGGGCACCCAGTCCATCCTCGTCAGTGCCGCCGTGGTTATGCTCGTGCTGGCCAGCACCCTCATGCTGCTCTCCGAGAAGGATCTCGCCTCGCGCTGGGGCATCAAGCTTCTGGAGACGGAGAATCTGGCGGCCGACAGCCTGCGGGCCGAGGCTATCGCCGAGCGCTGCGACGCTGTGTCCGCGTCGTGCCACTTGAGCCCCCGGGAAGACGAGATCTGCCGCCTCATCGCGAGCGGCAAGACCAACCAGCAGATCGAGAGGGAGCTGTTCATCGCCTCCGGTACGCTGAAGGCGCATATCCAGCACATCTACGTGAAGTGCGACGTGCACTCGCGCAAAGAGCTCATCGCCCTGTGCGGCGGCGAGTGATGCCTCAGGGCTTCAGATGCGCCTGTGCTGATGGACCTGTTACTTCTCCGTGCCGTCACCGAACAGAAGATCGTGCTCGATCCCAGGGAGCTTGGCGCGGGCCTGCTCGCGCAGGTTGTTCAGCCCGGCGAGGTACTGGCGGTACAGCACCACCGTGAGGTAGCGGCCGGCAGGAGTGAGGGTCAGCTCGTCGGCGTCGTCGGTGGCAAAGGCCCTATTGGCGCGCATGAAGGCCATCTCCACGGGCAGCCCGCGCTCCACCGACACGCCGAAGTCGCACTCGAACTCGTGCTTGTCGAAGCGCAGGCTGTACAGCTGCAGCAGGAACTTGTAGCGCATGAGGTCGCGTCGGGGCAGGTCGGTCTTGCCGAGTAGTGGCGTGACGCCGGCGCGCACCAACTCGCCGTATTCTTCCAAATTGAACGTGTTCACGAATAGGTTGTCACCCAAATGCGTGATGGAGCCGGACCCGATGCCCACGCACTCCTCGTAGGACACGGCGTACTCGTCCACTTCCAGATGTTGCTTGCGCTTAAGGTTCTCGTCGAGCCGGTTGAAGGTCCACAAGGTACGGCGCTCGAAGAAGGGCGCATCACCCCCCGCGAGGATCTCGTCCAAGATATGATAGAAGCGCCGTTCCTTGTCGTAGTCCATCCTCCCCAGCACCTGCTCCATTTTGCGCGTGGTGGCGTGGGACTGGTACAAAGGCGAGAACGTCGTCTGATGGCAGCCGCACAGCGCGATCTTCTCACAGTCGGAGATGAGGATGTCCTCGGTCTGCGTGGGGAAGTTGAAGATCATGTCCACATTGAGCGACTCGAAATAGGGCGCCGCCTCGCCGATGCGCTCGAAGATCTCCTCCCCGCTTCCGTACTTCTGGTAGCGGTCCATCTGGCGCAGAAGCCCGTCGTCGAAGGACTGCACGCCCACCGACAGGCGCTGGATGCGGCCGTGCAGCTTGTCAAGGTACTCCGGGATGAGGTGGTTCGGATTCGTCTCCGAGTTCACCTCCTTCACATGGAAGAGGTCGCGGGCCAGATCGATGGTCTCGCACAGCTCGTCGATGTCCACCGTCGGCGTGCCGCCGCCGACGTACACGCTCTCGAAGTCGTAGCCCTGCGCGGCCAGCATCCGCATCTCCTGGCGCAGGGCCTGGAAATAGTCGCGGGCCCGCTGCTCGCGATAGGGGAAGCGGTTGAAGGAGCAATAGGGGCACAGCCGCTCGCAGAAGGGAACGTGCACGTAAAGCGTGTAGGGGCGGCCGGGCACCGGGTCGGGAAGCGCGCCCTCGGGCACGGGATGCAAGGTCAGGGTCTTGTCGGTCATGGCGCGGACGACGGTAGTGAGCATGCGCTCCGAGAGCATCGATACCTCCTGGGTCTATTCAAGCGTAAGGAGGATTTTAGCACTCCCTTTGGGACAATAACCGACCTTTGCCCTAAGGGTATGCGGAACGCACAAACTCGCCCCGCCGCCGCGCGAAGCTAGAATTGCAGCCACCCACTTCCCGCGTCGCGCGCGCCTCGGCCTCCCCCTCCCTGCGGCTGCGGCATTCCAGCTAGAAAGGCTCTCTTCGGAGAGCCTTTCTCTTTGTTTCTGCCCAAGCGACCCTGCCATGCAGCATTCTGGGTGAGCGGCGGCGTATTACATTTGGAAAATGTGCTTTTCTGGAAGCTCTGCTCCGGGGAAGCTACGCGGCCTTTCAAAAAAGCACATTTTCCAAGTCGCTCTCGACCTTTGCTGGGATAGTTTGAAGGGTATTCCGAGAAAACACCAGGTCAACGTCCTATGAAATCTCTCGATATTGAAATGCGAGCTGAGAACTATCCGCTTCAATCTGGAATATGTGCTTTTCTGGAAACGCCGATTTGGAATATGTGCTTTTTTGAATGCAAGACTCGGGCTCATGCAGAATTCAGTCCAAAAAGCACATTTTCCAAACGAGGACACCACTACCGGCCAATCCAGAATTGTCTTCCGGGCGAACAACCTAACTTACAAACGCGAGCGGCGCAGTCCTGTCCTATTCCGCATTGACCACGCAAGGGACGAGCTCAGCGGACACCGCAATCGGACCAACCGTCACGACTGTCGCATCATTGCTGCCGCTTTCTCAGGGCCGCCTGCTCAACAGAGCTCATAAGCTCTTGCTTAGTATGGATGCCCGTCTTTGCATAGATGCGCTTAACATGGGCCCAGACGGTGTTTTCGGAAATCACGAGATCCTCTGCGATATAGCGCGCCGAGCGTCCGCGGGCCAAATAGCCCAAGATCTCCCTCTCGCGCCGCGTGAGTCCATTTTCGCCGGCAATTACCTCAACGCCGCTCTCTAGAATATCGTCGATCACTCTCAGCTCGTTTTGGATTTCTTCGGCGGAACCCTGGGTAAAAGCATTCGCTTCGTGCTTGCTCTCGCACTTCGAAGCGTCCTCTCGAACATCGACCCCACTCCGCGCGCTCTCATCCGCATCAGTCGTCGACCGGCGCTGAATCTTCCGAAGCCCGAACATGAAGACACCAGCCAACGGATAGATGGCCGCAAAGGCAAGGAGAGTGAGCAAGGAAAGGCCGTAATCAACACTCAGAGCTCGCAATACGCTGCCAATGCCTAGGCCCGCAAGGAGGGAAAGAGCCGAACCTCCCAAATAAGCACCCGCGAGAAGGTAGGCAGAAAGATCGAGGCGGCGCGAACAGTCGACGATGTAGAGTAAGAACACCATGCCGCAGACGTCGTAGCAGACGATCACGATAAGACCGACAAGTCCTCCCAGCGCATCTCCGAAAAAGGGCAGAAGCGACAAAACCACAAGCAGCAACGGCAGACAAACCCGATACACCGACGTCGGATGGGGACGCCTGAGGGCGACGATCGCCATGAGCAGCGTGACGAGCGTCGCGACGGCAAGCGGCACCCACATATTCACATCGCCGACCAAATGCTCCGATTGCGAGCCGAGCACGGCGGTATGCAAAATACCGACGACCCCCACAAGGACAAATACGCAAAGGTACGCGAGAGCCAGATCGCGTCGCTTTGGCGAATCAGCGGGCGCGAGAATGTTCCTCGCAGGAAAGACCATACCACGCTTCTTGTAGGCGAGCAGCAGGGCCGAGAGGCACACTGCCACGATCGGCGCCCCGAAAGCCCAAAAGCGATCGACACCGACTGCCAGGGGAATGAGGACGCACTGGACGATGAGGGCACCGATGATCTGGATGGTCGGCGCGGCCACATCTCGTTCAGCGGAGAGCACATCGAGCCACACGATATTGAGAACCGTAGAGGAGAAGCCGCAGAGTAAGCCGCAGACAAGAGCGAGAGCGTCCTCGGGAAGACCAGGGAGCAAATTCGCACCACCAAAGAGAAACCCTAGGGACAACGCGAGCACGGCAGGATATTGCTTGAGTGATCCAGGCGAAAGACGCCCTCTGCGCGCCCCGAGCACGATCAGAGACGCCGTGGCAAGCGAGGCGACGAGCATGGGGGTCATAAAGCTCAGCTCCGAGATAAAACCAACATTGGAAAACACCGACCCCATCGCTGTCAAATAAGCCACGCCAAGCGCCGTCTTGCAGAGACCGAAGCCGAGCACTCCTGCCAATGTTTTCGCCAGCCCGTCGGCCATCGACACCTCCCCTTTCGCAATTCGGACTATTCTACTGCTCGCACATGCTCGCCCATAACCCGAATGCCTCATTTTTTACAAACTTGAATACTTCATACAGCTGATCAGGCCTTATTCGAAAAGTTACCCAATTTTCGGTCATACGGGCGGGCGTATCGCTCGCAAGAAATGCACCGATTTTCGGGGTCGCGGCCGCCGCGATTGCGTTCCATACTTCCAAAGGTCCACGCCGCGCAAGCACTGAGTCGCGGCACCAACAATCCCAAAAGGAGGGAATGCGCTTATGAAGCTCAATCGCAGGGACTTTATCATGGGGTCCTTGGCTCTCGGTGGAGCCGCCGCCGTCGGAGGGCTGGCCGGATGCTCCGCCCCAAAGCAGACGCCATCTGATCAAGGAGCCATGCCGGACACCGGCGCCGAGAAAGGGATCCCCGAAATCTTCACTGACGGCAAATGGATCGGCACGGCCATGGGCCACGACGACGAGCTGATTGCCGAGGTAGTTGTGGCCAACGGAGACCTCGCCTCGATTCGCGTGCTGCGATGCGACGACACCATTGGCATCGGCACGACGGCGGCCCCCATGATGGCGGCGCGAATCCTCGAGGCGAATAATCTCGACGTTGATGTCGTCTCGGGCGCGACGACCACTTCCATCGCCGTCAGGAACGCCGTCTCGGATGCAATCATGAACGCCGGCGGCGACCTGGCGACCTTCAGCCTGGGAGCCGCAGAGCCGAGCGGCGGGGGCGCCCAAACCGCCCGTCGTTCTCGACCAAGCCGTCGAGGTGGATGTTGCGCTTGCGGGGGCCGGCACCGCAGGACTCATCGCCGCCGTCCGTCTCCTGGAAGCCGGCAAGTCGGTCGTCCTCTTCGAGAAGCAGGACATCGCGGGCGGCTCGATGCCGATGACCTACTCGGGCGTGGCGGCTGCGGAATCGGAGCTGCAGGCGAACTACGCAGTCGGACGGCACGACGAGAACCCCATGTTCAGCAAGGCAGGCATGTTGGCGATCATGAGCAAGTACCTCGTGCCCGAGAACGACCGTTTCGATGGCGCGATGCCCTATCAGACCGCGATGTACGACAATTCCGGAAAGCTTGTGGACTGGCTGCATGGCATGGGCGTTGGCTTCTACAGCCTCGGCGTGAACCCAGCCTACGGCGTAACTCCCTATCTCGCCCCCGGCTGCTATATGGGCGGCTGCGGATACGCCAAGGACTTCCTCGTCGACCGAGTGGGCGCGCTTGGCGGCCAGATCATCTATGCTACCAAGGTCACTGAGCTCTCGCAGGATTCGGACGGGCGCGTGACCGGCCTTCTAGCTGAAGGGCGCGACGGATCCACCTGGACGGTGACCGCGAAGGCCGTCTGCCTCACTACCGGCGGATTCGCCGCGAATCCCGAGATGATCGCCGAGCACTATCCCGAATACGCCGAGTACAAGTTCAACTGCGCGCCGGGATCCACCGGCGAGGGCATTCTCATGGGCCAGAAGGCCGGCGGTGCCGTGGAATGCATGGGCCGCGAGCTCGGCGCGTTCCTCTCGACGACGAGCCAAGCAGGCTCCAACTTCGAGATCGCCTTCCTCTACCAGACGACACCGGGCATTATCGTGAACGCCTCGGGAGCGCAGTTCGGCAACATGATGTCCGACAATCACGGGATGCTCGGACGTGGCTTGCGCGATGCGGCCAACGGGGGCGCCTTCTTCTATATCACCGATGAGTCGGGGCGCATCACCACCAATAAGAATGAGCTCTACGCCATGGACACTTACAAGTGTCTCGAACGACGCGGGGACATGGTTCACTTCGCCTCAGTCGAAGAGGCGGCCGCGGCGCTCGACCTGCCCCAACTGGAGGCCACCATCGAGGCCCACAACGCCCATGCCCTCGCCGGCGAGGAAGACGAGTTCGGGCGCAAGAACCTCCCGTACCTCGACACCTACAACGGCATCTGGATCGTCAGTTGCATCCCCACCTTCTACCTGACGACCGGAGGACTGGCCATCGACACTGCGGGGCACGTGCTCACTGAAGACGGAAAGCCCGTAGCGGGTCTGTATGCCGCCGGTGACGTGTGCGGCTCCATCGAGGAGAAGGACGGCCGACCCTACGCCATGGGATTCGACGCCGCCATGAACTACGGATACCTCATGGCGGAGGCCGTTATCGCCGATCTCTAGCGGCTCGCTTCGCCACCTCTTTCTCTTGCGCCTGGAGCCTTCAGGTTTCCGGCGCCTCGCCTTTTCGGGAACCCCCTATTCTCCATCGCCCACATAGGGGGCGAGCACGGCGGTGAGGACCTTCAGGTGGGCCTTGCTGCGGTTCAGGCAGGGGACGTAGATGAAGGCCTCGTCGTCGGAGCGCTGGCGGTGGGCGCTTCTTCACCACTGTCGACAGCCTAAAAATGAACGCCAAATCGCAGATTCTCGACGTGAACGACCCGCCCATCACCAACATGTACGCTGTCAGTTACGATGCCGGCGGCTTGCGCCCGTAAAAAGAGGCGCTCCGCAGAGCGCCTCTCAGAGGGAGGGTACCTTGCCGAGCGCGATTACAGCCGCGTCTCCACCGCGTGCAGAACGGCCGTGCGACCCGAGTAGATATTGTGGGCGCCGCACGATCCAGAGATGTTCATCGTATAGACGTTCGCCCAGATCATCGCGCCTTCGACGCCAACAGCATAGAGGCCGGCGATGGGTTCTGCCTGCTCGTCGACCACATTGAAGTTGCGGTCGGTCTTCAAAGACCCCATGGTCTTTCCCAGGCTGCTCTTGATCTCTACGGCATACACCGTGCCCTCCATCGAGAGCGGGCGCATGAACTCCGAGGCTTTGCCGAAATCGGAGTCGTCGCCGGCCTCGCAGCAACCGTTGTAGCTCTCAAGCGTCTCGCTGAGAATCTCGACATCGGCTCCAATCGACGAGGCAAGGTCTTTCCAGCTCGACGCCTTGAAGATGATCCCCTTGGCCTGGCCGTCCTCCAGCTCCTTGAGTCCCTGAGCGTCGCCGGCCACATAGTCGTTCATCATGGCTTCGTCCATGAGGATGAACGCCTGCTTGCACATGCGGATGGGGTTGGCCGTAATCATGTGGTTCGCCAGGGACAAGTCCTCGTTGACGAAGCGCTCTCCCCGCTCGTTCACCCACAGCACCCAGGGAATGTTGGCCAGGGAGTTCATGACCGAGCAGAAATAGCCGCCCTCGAAGAACGCGGGCAAATCGGGGACCGTCGTGCCGCCGAGCATGCCCATATTCGAGGTATTGCTGGCGCCTCCAACGGCGATGGCCATATCGTGGCCCGAGCCGTCGCAGCCCATGGTCGTGGGGATGCAGTTCTCCTCGGTATACCCGAACTCGGCGAGCAAATCGAGACGCTCGGCGTAGCCGCCCGTGGCCAGGATAACCGCGCGCGCATTGACCTGGACGACGGTTCCGTCGGCCTTCGTCGCGAACAACCCGACAACAGAGCCGTTCTCATCGCAGATGAGCTCGTCGGCATGGGTGTCGAAGAGGAACTCCACTCCTTCGCTGATAGCCGTCTCGTTCATGGGCACGATATAGCTCTCGGCGCCCGTGCCGGTCTCGAACCAGTGGAAAATCGGATGGAAGCCCACATAGTTGTCGACCTTGCCGAAGCGCACGCCCTTGGACACAAGCCAGTCGATATCCTCACCCGATGCCTTCACCAAATCTCGGAGCACCAAGCCGCTGTTGCGGTACTGGTTCTGCTCAAGCTCGGTACGAATCATCTCGCCCATGGACACTGTGATGTTTTGATCTTTCTGAATCTGGGAATTCACGGCGAACAGGCCCTCGACGCCGCCCGCTGCGCCGCCGGCGATGCTCTTCGCCTCGATGCAGATAACCGATGCGCCCGATTCGGCTGCCTGAACACAAGCGGCAAGGCCTGAGCAGCCAGCGCCTACAACGGCAATGTCAAATTCGAGCGTCTCGTCCGGCACCGGCGCTTCCGACTGGTCGCTTCCCGTGGCGGAAAGCTCGGCTTGCTTCCCATCGTTGCGGCGCCCTTCTCGTCCTTCGGCGCGCAGCCGCTCATCGCCACGGCGCCCGTGGCAAGGATGGCTCCCATACCGCCAATAAAAGCCCTTCTCGTTACCTTCTCCATTTCCCGCTCCTTTCGAGATGCGCCAACTTCTGTTGACTCGTTGCATTCTAGGAAGGAGGAAAACGAAAAACAATGTCAATATAGACACTCATTTGCTCAATAGTTATGGCTGTTCAAAAACATTTTTTGATTTTAAGAATGACGGTTTTTGTTAAAACGACTCAAGTAATGTAGCGTGATTGCGCTTGAGGTTGTAGTACATCCGCGAGTGCCATGCCCTCAGAATCATCACCGCCTCATCTGTGCCAGGGTTGTGCGCGGGAATCGTAATGGCATCCAAAGCGGGCAAGGCCCGATCGAGCGTTCGCTGGCCTTTGGCCGTAAGGCCGACCAGCACCGAGCGACTGTCGAAGGGGTTGGGCATCTCCTTTGCCAGGTGCGCCTCGCAAAGCCGCCGCTTGCTCAGCGACACATGGCTGCGCGGCGACAGGAGCCTGTCTGATATATCCTGTATGCGCAAACTGGGAACCCCGGAAAGCGCATGGAGCACGCGGAACTCGTTGAACGCCAAGCCGCACTCTTTTCTCACGCAGCTCCGCCACCGCTCCAAGATGGCTCTCGTGAAGAGGGTGAACTCGACGCCCTGACCGTCTGCCGGCACCCGCCTCAACTCGAAATCAGCCTCATGCCCGCGCAGGATGTCGAGGTTGCCGCCTATGCCCGTGCTGAGATAGTGATTGTACTCGACATCGGGCAACGACTCCTGCGCCACCCCCTTCGAGAAAGCGAAGAGGTCGCGGCAGCATTCCTCAGCCAGCAAGCGACCCTTCTCGGTAAGGGCAAGCCTCGCTCGCCTCCCGTCCTCATCGCTGCTTTTCGCCGCGAGAAGAGACCGGTCGATCAACGGGGGAACCATATGCCAAAGCGTACTCGTTTTCAGCATGAGGAAATCGGAGAGCTGATTGAAGCCAAGGGGCGTCTCGGCCTCCCACAGACACAGGAGCAGCTCGTATTCTGTCACTGACAGACCGAAACGAGCCCGGCAGAACAGACTGCTGTACCTCGATAGTTCCGTGTAAATTGCGGCAAGCTGAGCGGAGAAGCCTATGGTTTCGCTCGCGCTGTAATCATCCACGCTTTGCCCCTCTGCTATGACTTACAAAGCGCTCAAGCCTCATCTCCCACGTAGGGAGCGAGGATATGAGTGAGCACCTTGAGGTGCGCCCGGGATTTGTTCAGGCAGGGAACGTACACGAAAGGCTCGTCGGCCTCAAGCTGGCGGTGGGCGCCGCGGCGAAAATCCTCCGCCGCGCGCTTCATGCGCACGGTCTTCGCGATGTCGCGGTGGGCTTCCAGGTGCGCGTCGCAGTGAGCCGCCCGCTTGCCGGTGTTCTCCAAGGCGCCGGGCTCCTCGTCGGCATCCACCAGCTCGCCAGCGAGCGCCGCGCGGTAGATGGGCTCCAGCTCCTGCGGCACGTCGTAGAGCGTCTCCAGGCAGTCCACCGCGAAATTCGGGCACACCACGTACAGGCG
>OGQL01002783.1_pt1 | contig 10739 bp, 10 predicted proteins | sample 1553211 | NCBI WGS metagenome assembly OGQL01 (sample SAMEA2579942, study PRJEB22360) | human gut metagenome
ACAAGGGTGGAGAGAAGCTTAAGGAGAAGGCTGGAAGAGGTCTTTTTGTAGCATTATTACTTTTTGTTGGAATTCCGCTTCCGGGAACAGGTGCATGGACGGGAACACTTGCAGCAAGTTTTCTTGATATGGGATTTAAGAAGAGTGTAATAGCAGTTTTGTTAGGGGTTTTGCTTGCAGGAGTGATTATGGGAATCGCAAGTGCGGGAGTATTTACAGCAATTTTTAGTTTTGCATAAGATTATTAATTGACTTAAAATCCAGTATTTAAGCGCTTTTTTGAAGATTTTGAAATATTTTTTGAAAATTTTTAAAAAAAATTCAAAAAAGTGCTTGACGGATTACGATAATTGAGTTAAGATATCATTGTTGCTGCGGTACACAACTGCAAGACAACGAAAGCTATGGCTTGTTGGTCAAGAGGCTAAGACGCCGCCCTCTCACGGCGGAATCAGGGGTTCGATTCCCCTACAAGCTACTATATGTGATACGGAAAGAGTGGGCAGAGATGTCCACTCTTTCGTTCATATATAAGAAAACTGAATACTTTTAGAAAGGGTGAGTACTGCATGGGAAAAAGAGAAAGCTATGAAGCTAAGACAACAGAACTTATACAGCCGGTTGTTGAAGCTAACGGCGTGGAACTTTTTGATGTTGACTACGTGAAAGAAGGCAGCGACTGGTATCTGCGTGTCTACATTGACAAAGAAGGCGGAGTTACTATTGATGACTGCCAGAATGTGAGCAGAGCTTTCAATGAGATACTGGACAGGGAGAATTACATTGATGACCAGTATATATTTGAGGTGAGTTCTCCGGGTCTTACAAGACCTCTTAAGAAAGAGAAGGATTATGAAAAGAGTATTGGCAGAATGATTGAGATTAAATTATTCAGTCCTGTTGATAAATCTAAGGAATATTCCGGGGTTCTTAAGGAATATGATAAAGATACGGTAACAATCAGTATTGATGATGTAACTAAAACATTTGACAGAAGTAATCTGGCTATGATCAGATGGGCATTTGTAGATGAAGTATAATATATTTTTGGAGGAAATTAAAAGCAATGAATAAGGAATTAATTATGGCACTTGATGCTCTTGAGAAGGAGAATGGAATCGATAAAGAGATTATGTTTGCAGCTATCGAGAAATCTCTTATGGATGAGTACAAGGCTGAGTTTGATAAGGCTGATAATGGTCGTGTTGAGTTAGACAGAAGAACAGGCGATTTCCACATTTATTCTGACAGAACTGTTGTTGAGGAAGTTATTGTTCCAGAGAACAGAGAGAATAAGAAAGAAAAATATGTATCAGGTACTGATATTGCATTAGAAGATGCCAGAAAGATTAAGCCTGACTGCCAGCTTGGTGATGTTATTACTGTTGAAGTAAAGTCTGAGGAGTTCTCAAGAAAGGCTGCCAAGAATGCTAAGAATACTATTGTGCAGACTATCAGAGAGCAGGAAAAGAATGCTCTTTATAATGAGTATCATTCTAAGGAGAAGGAACTTATTACAGGTATTGTGCAGAGAGTTGCTGACAATGGTGATCTTACAATTGATCTTGGAAGACTCCAGACAGTTCTTAAGGCTGATGACAAGTTCAAGGATAAGAAGTTTGCACCAGGCGACAGAATTAAGTTATATGTTGTTGATGTAATTAACAGAGAAAAGGGTGGCCCTGTTGTAAGAGTTTCAAGAAAGTCACAGGAGCTTGTTAAGAAGCTTTTTGAAGAAGAAGTTACAGAGATTAAAGACGGCGTTGTTGAAATCATGGGTATTGCAAGAGAAGCTGGCTCAAGAACTAAGATGGCAGTAAGAGCTAATGTTGCAAATGTAGATCCTGTAGGTGCATGTGTTGGTATTAATGGTGCAAGAGTTAAAGCTATTGTTAATGAGCTTGGTAATGAGCAGATAGATATCATTGAGTGGGACAGCAATTCAGCACAGCTTATTGTTAACGCATTAAGCCCTGCAAAGGTTGTTTCAGCAGTAGCTGATGATGAAGAGAAGAAGGCTAAGATTGTTGTTTCTGAGCAGCAGCTTTCTTTAGCAATCGGTAAGCAGGGACAGAATGTAAGACTTGCTGCAAAGCTTACAGGATATGGAATTGATATTAAGAGCGAGGCTGAACCTGAAGAACATACAGAAGAAGAAAACTTAGAAGAAGAGTATGTTGAACCATCTGAAATAAGCCTTGATGAAGAATAATTATTAGGAGTGATGCATAGTGGCTACAGTAAAGAAGATTCCACAAAGACAGTGTATTGGCTGCGGTCAGATGAAGGATAAGAAGGACTTAATCCGTATTCTGAAGACACAGGATGAATCAATTGTTATAGATGCTACAGGCAGGAAGAATGGCAGAGGGGCTTATATATGTGCGAATGAAGACTGCCTGTCTAAAGCATTTAAGAATAAGGGACTTGAAAGGTCATTTAAGATGGCAGTAGATTCTGCTGTCTATGATGAGTTAGCAAAGGAGCTGAATAATATTGGAAAATAAACAGAAAATCCTTAATATGATTGGACTTGCGCAGAAAGCCGGAAAGGTTGCAAGCGGAGAGTTTTCAACAGAGAAGGCTGTTAAAACCGGAAAGGCATACACAGTTATTGTTGCAGATGATTCTTCAGATAATACTAAGAAAATGTTTACAAATATGTGTACTTATTACAAGGTTCCGATACATTTTTTTAGTGACAAGGTGAGTGTTGGCCACGCGATAGGAAAGGAATTCCGCGCATCACTGGCAGTCCTTGATGAAGGATTTGCAAAGACCATAGAAAAATATTTTGAACAGGGTTTAGAATAACAGCAGTGCTGTTATTTGGAAAAGAGGTTAAATGGCAAATATGAGAGTACATGAATTGGCAAAAGAATTAAATATAACATCTAAGGATATTACTGATATGCTTAGCAACAGCGAGAAGACTTATAAGCCTGTAAGCGGGCTTACAGATTCAGAAATAACAAGCGTGAGAAAGAAGTTTGCTCCTGCACCTAAGGCTGAGAATAAGCCGGCGGCACAGCCAGCAAAGCAGTCACAGCCTGTAAAGAATGATAACAGGGACAACAGACAGCAGAATCAGACTCCAAAGCAGTCACAGCAGGGAACACAGAATAAGTCTGGCAATGCTGATGATAAGAAGCATATCTCACAGGTATATTTCCCACAGAACAGTTCAAGGGATAAGAATCCTAGAAGAGATAATAATAACAGAGACGGACAGCGCGATAACAACGGCGGCTACAGAAATAATGACCGTAATAATGGCGGTTATAGAAATAATGACCGTGATAATAACGGCGGTTATAGAAACAACGACCGAGGTAATAACGGTTACAGAAATAATGACCGTAATAATAACGGTGGTTATGGCAACCGTGATAACAACGGTGGCTACAGGAATAACGACCGTAATAACAATGGCGGCTACGGTAACCGTGATAATAATGGTTACAGAAATAATGACCGTAACAACAATGGTGGTTATGGTAATCGTGATAATAATGGCGGTTATAGAAACAATGACCGCAACAATAACGGCGGTTTCAGAAATGACAGAAACGGACAGTCTGGAAATGGCGGTTTCAGAAAGGATAATGACCAGAACCGTGGAGGATTTAACGGAGGTCAGAGAAGAAATAATGACAGAAGAGATTCTGCACCTAAGGAAGAGTTTGATTTTTCAGCTAAGCCAGATTCAAGAAGACATGATTCAAGAATAGACAGCAAGAAGAATGACAGAAAGAGAGATAATGAGGCTAAGGAAAATCTTAAGTTCGCTAACAGCAGATTTGATAAGAAGCCTATGACAAAGCCTGAGAAGAAGGAAAAGGAAGAAGAGACAATCAAGCAGCTTGTTCTTCCAGATACTCTTACTATCAAGGAACTTGCAGATAAGATGAAGGTAGCTCCTGCAGCACTTGTTAAGAAGTTGTTCTTACAGGGTAAGGTTGTTACTATTAACGAAGAGATAGATTACGATGCAGCAGAAGAGATTGCTCTCGAGTTCAACTGCATATGTGAGCATGAAGAGAAGGTTGATGTTATTGCAGAACTTCTTAAGGAAGATGAAGAACCAGAGGATAAGCTTGTTCCAAGACCACCAGTTGTCTGCGTTATGGGACACGTTGATCATGGTAAGACTTCATTACTTGATGCAATCAGAGAAACTCATGTGACAGCTAAGGAGTCAGGCGGAATCACACAGAAGATAGGTGCTTACCAGGTAAATGTAAATGGTAATCTTATTACATTCCTTGATACTCCGGGTCATGAAGCATTTACAGCTATGAGAATGCGTGGTGCTCAGGCTACAGATATTGCTATTCTTGTTGTAGCTGCAGATGATGGTGTAATGCCACAGACAATTGAAGCTATTAACCATGCAAAGGCAGCAGGTGTTGAGATTATTGTTGCTGTCAATAAGATTGATAAGCCTAATGCTAATATCGAGAAGGTTAAGCAGGAGCTTACTGAGTATGGTCTTATTGCAGAAGACTGGGGCGGTTCTACTACATTTGTTCCAGTATCAGCACATACTAAGCAGGGTATTGATGAGCTTCTTGATATGATTCTTCTTACAGCAGAGGTTAATGAACTTAAGGCTAACCCTGACAGAAAGGCAAGAGGTATTGTTATTGAGGCTGAGCTTGATAAGGGACGTGGTCCTGTAGCATCTATCCTTGTACAGAAGGGTACTCTTCATGTGGGAGATGCTGTATCAGCAGGTTCTTGCTATGGTAAGATAAGAGCCATGATTGATGATAAGGGTAACAGAGTAAAGGTTGCCGGACCATCTACTCCGGTTGAGATTCTTGGTCTTAATGATGTTCCTAATGCAGGTGAAATCATTATGGCTGCTGATTCAGAGAAGGAAGCAAGAAGTACAGCAGAGACATTTATCAGCGAGGGAAGAAAGAAGCTTCTTGATGATACTAAGCATAAGGTATCTCTTGATGCACTCTTTGAACAGATTCAGGCTGGTAATATGAAGGAACTTAATATTATCATCAAGGCTGATGTACAGGGTTCTGTTGAGGCTGTTAAGTCAAGTCTTGTAAGACTTTCTAATGATGAGGTTGTTGTTAAGGTAATTCATGGTGGTGTTGGTAATGTTAATGAATCCGATGTAGTACTTGCATCAGCTTCTAATGCTATCATCATTGCATTTAACGTTAAGCCTGATAATCAGGCAAGAATTGTTGCAGAGAGAGAAAAGGTAGATTTAAGACTTTACAGCGTTATCTACAATGCTATTGAAGATGTTGAGGCAGCCCTTAAGGGTATGCTTGAGCCTATCTATGAAGAAAAGATTATCGGTCATGCAAGAATCATGCAGATATTCAAGGCTTCAGGAGTTGGTAATATTGCCGGCTGTATCGTTGAAGAGGGAAGAATTACAAGAGATTCTGTTGTCCGTATAACAAGAGGAAGTGAGAAGGTTTATGAAGGACCTATCGCATCTCTTAAGCACTTCAAGGATGAGGTTAAGGAAATCAAGGCAGGTACTGAGTGTGGTATGGTATTTGAAAAGTTCAATGATATCCAGCCAGAGGATATGATTGAAGCACATATCATGGTTGAAGTGCCAAGATAGGATTTAGTTTTTATTTGGAGAATATATGCGTAAAAATAGTGTGAAGAATACCCGTATTAACGGCGAGGTATTGAAAGAATTAAGTAATATAATCAGAAGTGAGATTAAAGACCCTAGAATCAACCCTATGACTTCGGTTGTAGCGGTTGAGGTCGCTCCTGACCTTAAGACATGTAAGGCATATATAAGTGTTCTTGGTGATGAAAAATCACAGAAGGATACCATTACAGGTCTTAAGAGTGCAGAAGGATATATAAGAAGACAGCTTGCAAGAACTGTCAATTTAAGAAATACTCCTGAAATAAGATTCATTCTTGATCAGTCAATTGAGTATGGTATTAATATGTCTAAGCTTATTGATGAAGTTACAGAACATGATAATAAGATGCACGTTGAGGTTGAAGACGAGACAGAATAAAGAGGTTAGTCATGAATATTATTGAAGAAATCGGACATGCAAAGGTTATAGGTATCACAGGACATATCCGTCCTGATGGTGACTGTGTTGGTTCAACATTAGGTTTATATAATTATATCAGGAAGAATCTTCCTGAGTGCGAGGTTACTGTTTATCTTGAAAAGCCGTCAGATGAATTTAATTATCTATCTGGTATTAATGATATTAAGCATGAGGCCGAGGATAAGCATTTTGATTTATTCGTAGTACTTGACTGCAGTTCAATGGATAGAATTGAACCATTTATGAGCTGCTTTGAAAATGCTGATAAGACTATCTGCATAGATCATCATATAAGCAATAATTCATTTGCTGATGTTAATTATGTAGAGCCACAGTCAAGTTCGGCATGTGAAGTTCTCTATACAACATTTGACGAGGATAAGGTCGATAAAAATGTTGCAGAGTGCATATATACAGGAATAATCCATGATACAGGTGTGTTTAAGTACAGCTGTACATCAAGAAGGACAATGGATATAGCTGGAAAGATGATGGAGATGGGAATTGATTATTCTGACATTATCGATAACAGCTTTTATAAGAAGAGTTATATCCAGAACCAGATTCTTGGAAGAGCTTTGCTTGAAAGTGTGTTGTTTTATGATGGCAGATGTATATTTTCAAGTGTATCTATTGAAGAAATGAATTTCTATGGTGTCACTGGCAAAGAACTTGGTGGAATTATTGAGCAGTTACGCTTAACAGACGGAGTTGAAGTGGCTATATTCCTTTATGAAACAGATAAGGACGAATACAAAGTAAGTCTTCGTTCAAAGAAAATGATTGATGTTGCAAGAATTGCCACAGCATTTGGCGGTGGAGGACATGTGAGGGCAGCAGGATTCTCTGCTAAGGGCAATGTCCACAGTATCGTTAATAAGATTGGCGAAATGATTGAGCAGCAGTATAATGAGGATAATGCATGAATGGTGTTTTAAATGTATATAAGGAGCAGGGATTTACATCTCATGATGTAGTTGCAAAGCTTCGGGGAATACTTAAAACTAAAAAAATTGGTCACACAGGCACGCTTGACCCTGATGCGGTCGGGGTGCTTCCTGTGTGCATCGGTAAGGCTACAAAGCTGTGTGACCTTATAACTGACTGGGGAAAGACTTATGAGGCTGTAATGCTTCTTGGCACAACGACAGATACTCTTGATATATCAGGGAAAATTGTTGCCCAGTCAGAGGTTAATGTGAGCGAAGTGGATGTCCTTAAAGCATGTAATGAATTTATAGGTGAGTATGAACAGATACCGCCTATGTATTCAGCTTTAAAGCATAATGGACAGAAGCTTTATGAGCTTGCAAGAAAAGGTATTGAGATTGAAAGAAAACCAAGAACTGTCCATATTAATACATTAAGGGTGAATGATATCAATCTTTCAGATAAACAGAAAACAGTTACTATTACTGTTGACTGCTCAAAGGGAACTTATATCAGGTCATTATGTGATGATATAGGTAAGAAGCTTGGGTGTGGCGCATGTATGATGAAGCTTACAAGAACGCGTGTAGGTGAATTCATGCTTGATGATACACTTACACTTAACCAGATATCGGCTCTTGTGTTAAAGGGTGAAATAGAAGACAGGATAACTGGCATAGATAAGATATTCAGTGATTATCAGGAGATAACATTTGCAGAAGAATACAGCCGGTATCTTCACAATGGCAATAAGCTGTCAAGAGAACAGATACCTGCAGATGCTGCAATCAGTGATAATGAGAAATACAGAGTGTACGATTCTGATAAATGCTTTATCGGTGTATATGAATTTCGAGATGAAGTGCTTTATCCGGTTAAGATATTTTACGAAGACAACAAGTAAAGGGGCGTGATCATCTTTGGAATACATTCATGGAACAGATGATTTTCAATTAAATAAGAAAAGTGCAGTTACATTAGGAAAATTCGATGGAATTCATACAGGACATCAGAAGCTTATTGAGATTGTAAGGCAGAAAGCAGATGAGGAGAATCTGCTTGCAGTTCTGTTCACATTTGACAGCCTGCCGCTTTCAATATGTCCACAGAAGTATCAGCATTTTATATCTACAAGCAGTGAAAGACGCAGACTGTGTGAGAATTTTGGCATAGATGTTGAGATTGAATATCCGTTTACGGAAGAATTCATGAATATGGAGCCTGAAGATTTTATATGCAGGATTCTTATTGATAAGCTGCATGCAAAGTATGTTGTTGTAGGTACTGATTACCGTTTTGGAAAAGACAGGGCAGGTGATGCAGCAATGCTTGTGGAAGCAGGAGAAGAACTTGGATTTACAACTATTATTGTTGAAAAGGAAAAATATCAGGATAAGGAAATCAGCAGTACATATATAAGAGAAGAATTAAAGGTTGGCCATATGGAAACGGTAAATGTTCTTCTTAACAGACCGTTTAATGTTACAGGTGTGGTTTCGATAGGAAACCAGCTTGGACGGAAGCTTGATTTCCCTACTATTAACATATATCCGACGGAGTATAAGCTCCTGCCACCTAATGGAGTATATGCTACCCAGACGACTATTGATGGTGAAAAATTCTACGGGGTTACTAACTTAGGAACTAAGCCTACAGTAAGTGATGCACCGGAGATAAGTGTTGAGACATTTCTTTTTGATTTTGACAAGGATGTGTATGGCAAGAAGGTTGATGTTGAATTCATACATTTTATAAGACCAGAGATGAAGTTTGAAGATGTAGAAGGGTTGAAGAGACAGATTGCGGCAGATTCGGATTTTGCAAGAAATATGTTTCTTATTGGATAATTAATACTTGCAAAGGTTTAATGCCTGTGTTACAATAATCGAGTATGAGCCGTCACCCAGCTGTAGGACACTCCGACCTGAAGCTTAGTGGCAGGAGATTAATATTTAGGAGGATTTAGACATGATATCTAAGGAAAAGAAAGCAGAAATCATTGCTACTTATGGAAGAAAGCCAGGAGACACAGGTTCTCCAGAAGTTCAGGTAGCTATCTTAACAGAAAGAATCGCTGAGTTAACAGAACATCTTAAGGTTAACCAGAAGGATCACCACTCAAGAAGAGGTCTTCTTAAGATGGTTGGTAAGAGAAGAGCTTTACTTGCATATCTTAAGGATACAGATATTGAATCTTACAGAAATCTTATTGAGCGTTTAGGCTTAAGAAAGTAATTAATCAGGGCGGAGTGTATAACTCCGCCCTATTGCATTGTTAATGGCAGAAGGGATACCCCGAGACCACTGAAATGTATATCATGGTGGTAGTCTATGGTGTGTTTTTCAGTTGTTTCGGACCTTCTGTTAAATATATATTTTTTATGGAAGGAGTTCATATGTTTAAACAGTATGAAATGGAACTCGCCGGAAGAACTTTAAGAGTTGATATCGGCAGAGTGTGTGCACAGGCTAACGGTGCTGCATTAATGCATTATGGTGATACTGTTGTTCTTTCAACAGCAACAGCATCTAAAGAACCAAGAGAAGGAATTGATTTCTTCCCATTAAGCGTTGAATATGAAGAGAAGATGTATGCCGCAGGAAAGATTCCTGGTGGATTTAACAAGAGAGAGGGTAAGGCATCTGAGAATGCTATCCTTACATCAAGAGTTATCGACAGACCTATGAGACCATTATTCCCTAAGGACTATCGTAACGATGTTACTCTTAATAACATGGTTATGTCAGTTGATGAGAATTGCAGACCAGAATTACTTGCTATGATTGGTTCTGCTATTGCAACATCTATTTCTGATATTCCATTTGACGGTCCATGTGCTACAACACAGATTGGTATGATTGATGGAGAATTTATCGTTAACCCATCTCAGGCACAGTGGCAGGATGGAGATCTTCAGCTTACAGTTGCTTCAACTAAGCAGAAGGTTATCATGATTGAAGCAGGAGCTAATGAGATTCCAGAAGATAAGATGATTGAGGCTATATATAAGGCTCATGATATCAACCAGACAATCATTGCATTTATTGATAAGATTGTTGCTGAGGTTGGCAAGGAAAAGCATTCTTATGTAAGCTGTGCTGTTCCTGCAGAGATGTTTGAGGCTATGAAGCAGGTTGTATCTCCAGAAGAGATGGAAGTTGCTGTATTCACAGATGACAAGCAGACAAGAGAGAAGAATATTGATGCTGTAACTGAGAAGATGAAGGAAGCATTTGCAGATAATGAGGAATGGCTTGCAGTTCTTGGAGAAGCTGTTTACCAGTACCAGAAGAAGACTGTTCGTAAGATGATCTTAAAGGATCACAAGAGACCGGACGGAAGAGCCATTAACCAGATCAGACCACTTGCAGCTGAGGTTGATATCATTCCTAGAGTTCATGGTTCTGCAATGTTTACAAGAGGACAGACACAGATCTGTGATGTTGTTACTCTTGCACCTTTATCAGAGGCACAGAAGGTTGATGGTCTTGATGAGAATGTAACTACTAAGAGATACATACATCACTATAATTTCCCTTCATACTCTGTAGGTGAGACTAAGCCATCAAGAGGACCAGGACGTCGTGAAATCGGACATGGAGCATTAGCTGAGAAGGCACTTGTTCCTGTTCTTCCATCAGAGGAAGAGTTCCCATATGCAATCCGTGCCGTTTCTGAGACATTTGAATCTAATGGTTCTACATCAATGGCTTCAACATGTGCATCTTGTATGTCACTTATGG
>OGQL01002788.1_pt1 | contig 10712 bp, 10 predicted proteins | sample 1553211 | NCBI WGS metagenome assembly OGQL01 (sample SAMEA2579942, study PRJEB22360) | human gut metagenome
GCGGGGAGAGGGCGGTTTCCCAGCCCGCTGCGCGCTTTATCCCCTTCCGAATGCGGCAAAAGAAACAGCGAAAGGAACGCACATAAGTCGGTATTATCCCGACATCGTTGCTGCTGACGTGGAAGCTGTTTCTTAACGGCCGCGTTCTCCAGGGGGCGCGCAGAGGTCTGGGAAACCGCCCTCTCCCCGCTCTGATGCACGACTTCCTTCGCGGTGCTTGTATAATCGTCCGATCACAGAGAACTTTCGCGCTCGGGAGAGGACGTAACATGGCAGTGAAAATCGGTTTGGTGGGCACCGGCACCGTCGGCGGTGGGTGTATCGACATCATCCAGAAGCACAAGGACGACTTCCTGCGCCACTTCGGCGTGGATATCGAACTGGCGCGCGTGTGCTCGCTGTCGCCGGCCGAGGCCGAGGCCCACGGGGTCGGCCACCTGTTCACCGACAACTTCAACAACATCATCAACGATCCCGAGATCGATATCGTGGTGGAGCTCATCGGTGGCACCACCATCGCCCGCACGGTCGTGCTGAACGCACTCGCTGCCGGCAAGAACGTGGTTACGGCCAACAAGGCACTCATGGCCACCCACGGCAAGGAGGTTATGGAAGCCGCCGAGGCTGCTGGCAAGGAACTGGCCTTCGAAGCGTCCGTGGGCGGCGGCATCCCCATCATCGATCCGCTGAAGCACTCGCTCATCGCCAACGAGATCACCTCGGTCATGGGCATTGTGAATGGCACCACCAACTACATGCTCACCCGCATGGCCGACAACGGCCTGTCCTACGAGGACGCCCTGCACGAGGCGCAGCAGAAGGGCTTCGCCGAGGCCGATCCCACGGCGGACGTGGGCGGCTTCGACGCGGCGGCGAAGATCGCCATCCTGGCGTCCATCGCCTTCAACTCGCGTGTGACCTTGGACGATGTTTTCACCGACGGCATCACGAACATCTCGCCGGTGGATATCGAGGCAGCTCGCGACATGGGCTACGTCATCAAGCTTCTGGCCATCGCCCATCGCCGCGAGGATGGGGTCGATGTGCGCGTGCATCCCACCATGATCCCGACGAACCATCAGCTGGCCACCGTAAACGGCGTGTTCAACGCCATTTACGTGGTGGGCGACTTCGTGGGCGAGACCATGTTCTTCGGCGAGGGCGCCGGCGCGGGCGCCGCGGCCAGCGCCGTCATGGGCGACGTGCTGGAAGTTGCGCGCCACATTCAGCAGGGCGTGGCTCCCATTGTGGGCTGCACCTGCACCGATGACCTGCCCATCCTGCCCATGGACGAGCTGGTCATGCGCTACTACCTGCGCTTCTCGGTGACCGACCGCCCGGGCGTTCTGGAAACCATGGCCGGTGTGTTCGCGCGTCACAACATCTCGGTGAAGTCCATCGTGCAGCGCGGCCGCTCCGGCGCCGAGCGCGTCGACCAGGTAGTGGTCACCCACCGCTGCCGCGAGCGCGACATCCGCGAGGCTCTGGAAGAGGCCCTGGCCCTGGACAACGTGGTGCTGGACACGCCTTCCGTCATCCGCGTAGAAGAGTAATCTGTTCCGTGCGGCCTGACGGCCACACGGACCACTCGACGCTGCGAGGCTCTGACGCATTTCATATTCACCCTTGTTTTGGGCTCGGCGTTGGCGAAGCCAACTTGGCCCAAAGGCGGGCGAATCTGAAACGCGTCAGAGCCTCTCGCTGACTTTGCCTAGAATGTGAGGTTGTGAAATGAATGACATCGGAGTTATTTTCGATTGCGATGGGACGCTGGTGGATTCCATGGGAGCGTGGCATGAGGTGGATCGCACCCTGGCGGCCGAGGCCGGCATCACGCTGACCGAGGCCGACGCCGAAGCCATCACCACCATGTCGCTGCCCGAGGCCAGCGCCTATTTACATGAGCAATGCGGTCTCGGCGAGAGCAACGAGGCGGTGCTCGAGATGATCTTCGACCGCATGCGCGCCTTCTACGCCAACGAGGTGGAGGCGCGTCCGGGTGCCTTGGAGTTCGTGCGGGCCCTGCACGAGCGCGGCGTGCCCATGGCGGTGGCCTCGTCCACGCCGGCCGACATGCTGGCCACGTGCGTGGAACGCTGTGGGTTCGCCCCCTACATGAAGACCGTCGTGTCTGTGGACGACCTGCAGACGAGCAAACGCGAACCGGCTGTTTACGACCACGCCCGCAGCTTCCTCGGCACTGATCGCGCCCACACCTGGGCTTTCGAAGATGCCGCCTACGCCCTGGACACCCTGCGCGCGGCCGGCTACCGCACTGGCGCCATCTACGACAACGACATCTCCGGCACCCGCGACCAGCTTTTCCAACGCGCTGAGTTCCTCATCGCCTCATGGGAGGACTTCGATCCCGACACTTTCCTCGGCAAAGCGGAAGCTTAAACGACAAAACCGTAAGGTACGCGCAACGGTGGCGTAAGTAGGCGCTGTCATGATGGAATCATCGAAATTGAGGGATGCGGAACCGCCGAAAAGCGTAACGGGGCACTGCCCGTAGCCCGCGTCCCGCCCGAGCGAAAGGAGCCCATCATGATCATCACGCTCTGCGCCATCGCCCTGCTCGCCGTTGCCGTGTTCGTCCTCGCCGGCTGCATTGCCACCGCGGCCCTATAAAACGGTTCACCTTTCGGCCCCCGGCGAACCTCGCGCGTCGGAGGACGATCCCTCTGACGCGCGAGTTCGTCTTACGTGGAGCGGAGACGTGAGCGCGAGAAAGCTCTTTCTAGAGGCTGAATTCCTCGAATCGTGCACGGCGAGCATCGGCATCGGTTGCAACGAGTGCCACCTCTTCTGAGCGGCCAGATTCGATCAGCGCCGCTAGCAACGCGCCAAGACGCGCTTCTCCCGCTTCAAGTCCCTCAGTCCGCCCTTCGCTTTCCGCTGCCTCGACGGCGATGTGCTCTTGCTTATCGAGGTCTTCCTGAAGCATGCGTCTTTGTTCCTCAAGCACGCGCTTTTGCTCCTCGAGTGCATGTTTTTGCTTCTCGAGGTCTTCCTCGAGAGCGCGCTGTTGCTCTTCAAGCGTGCGCTTCTGGATTTCGAAATCTCCCCGGTCTTCCTCGAGTATGCGCTTCTGGATTTCGAAATCTTCCCGGTCTTCCTCGAGCATGCGCTTCTGGATTTCGAAATCTTCCCGGTCTTCCTCGAGCATGCGTCTCTGGATCTCCATGTCTTCCTCGAATGTCAGCAAGGCCATCTTCTCCTTTCTCCACGCTTCGTCGCCGTTCGCTGCCCTTACGGCGGCGGCTAGTTTCGTGGCGAACCGATCGTCGCCCGCTTCTCCGGTAGCAATATAGTGTAGCAGGTTTCGCAGGCGTCCCGGAGGGAGCCTGTCCCAGGCAGAGGCAGCCAAGACGACCCAGGTGAACCCATGGTCCGTTTCCACGCTCGTATTCTCCTGGCACTTTACGTTTAGCGTGTATACCGGCAGCCCCGCATTGAAGGGATCGTGCAGGCAGATGAAAACGATGTAGCAGGGAGGGAGGTTTCCGTAGTGCTCGCCACGGCGTAGTGCCAAGGTGTCCATGGCGCCCTGATAGAAGCGCAAACGGCGACCGAGTTTAGTCCGCTTGACTGTTTGCATCTCGATATTGTAAACCTCGTTCTCGGTTTTTACGTAGGCGTCGAGACGCACGCCGTGGTTGGTGAGCGTCGGACGGATATCGTTCTCGGCGATGATGTACTCAATGTTCGACACCGGTGCATCGAGGACTACTTCAAGCAGCTCGCGGCAAAGCTCCTCGTTCGTCATCAGAAGATCGAACATGGGCCAATCACTGAACTCGAGTTCGTTTTCCTTCATGGGCTTCTCCTCAAATCGATGGAAGGGGGAGGGCCACTTTATTCGATCACAACCGCATAAATGACGCGGGAAGGCCTCGTTTTGTTCCTCGCGCCGACCGCACTTGCGTCGCAAGACCAGTTCCGTGTCCCTTTGTTAAACATCGTTGCTTGTGTCCTCGGCGTCGTACTGCTACGGTGAAGCGGTGAGAACGTTTCCGAGAAGGGCCGGCGCCATGTTGAAGGACACCATCAAGAAGCTGCGCATCCAGCAGGGATTGAGCCAGGACGAGCTGGCCGAGCGCGTCCATGTGGTGCGCCAGACCATCTCGAAGTGGGAGCGCGGCACCTCGGTTCCCGACGCCGATTCGCTCATGGCCCTGGCGCGAGCTCTCGGCGTAAGCGCCGCCGAACTGTTGGGAGAGAGCGCGATGGCGGAGAAAGAGCCCCGCGATCTTGCGTGGGAGACCTCTCTTCTGGACGAGCGCGTTACCAGCGAGTCGCAACGGCTCGATCGCCTCGTGCGCTCCCTCAAATGGGCGCTCATCGGCGCGGCGGCTATGGCGCTGGCCTTCGGACTTTTCGTCTGGCTGCCAAACCAGCAGTTCTCATATGTGATATGGTGGGACAGCGTGGCTGACGATCCAGATTACAATAAGATTGTCTATCGCCTCAATGGCGAGGAGAAATCATTGCGGCTTCTCCTGGATCCCGAGGATCATGGGCGCGTTATCGGTTGCGCTGAGGAGCCAGGCATGGCTGAGGCCATGGACGCAGCGGAGCTGCTCAACGAGCCGGGAAGCCTAGATACGCTTTCTGAGCGAGCGAATCAAGCCATAGAGGCGATGGGAGGCACCGTGCTTCGTCACGAGCTCTGGCTTGCCGCCGCTAGTCGCGAAGACGATGACCCCCTCAATGACGATATGCCTTACTCAGTTTGCTTCTACGCCGATTCCGACGACCAAGATATCCCATGGCTATGATCTGGGCTTTTGCAGTTTCCGAAGTTGAAGGTGCATTGCGCTACAGACAACGGCGCCCCGCGAAATCGTGACAGGTGCTGACGCCGTCGAATGAGGAATCGTAGCTGTGGGCTGGTGGTACCAGGTGCTGTCGAGGACAATGGGAAGGCTGAGGCTAGGTGCTCTGCTAGATGAGTTTCCAGGGGGCTGGCCGAACGAGCCCCCGAGATTCGCTGATATACCGTTAATAATCTAGCTAAGACTCCGAGATCGTCTCTACGGAGGTGACGGTGCCGCCGTGGTCTTCTATGTAGGTGCAGATGGCTTCTTCGAATTCGCTGGCGCTGCCTGGGATGTTGTAGAACTGCTGGACGTCGACAGCGTCGGCTATGGTGGGGGAGCCGGTGTAACTGATGACCGCTGTGGGGTCGTAGGCGTCTAGGTCGATGACGAACTGGCTTGTCTGGCCGCCGAGCTCATATTCTATGATAGTACGGTTGATCGCCGCTTCCTGGGTCGCTATGGAACCCGAGAACTCCTGTATGGCAAAGAGGGCGGCGCCCAGCAGGGGTAGCCCGAAGAAGAGGACGACCACAAGGAGCACTACCCGCTTCACGGTATCGAGCGCGTGGTCGAAGCGCTGGGTCTGGGCCTGGATCTGCTCGCTGATGACGGTGGTGCGCCAGGTGAGCTCCTCGACATTGAGTGGCGCGGGGTTCTCCGCGCCGAGGAGCTCGTTGGGTGTCGTGTTGAAGATGGCCGCCAGCTTCAGGAGCATGTCCGCATCGGGAACCGAGAGGCCCTTCTCCCATTTCGAGACCGTCTGGCGAACGACGTGCAATTTCTTGGCAAGCTCCTTCTGGGAGAGCCCGCTCTGCATGCGAAGGCGCTGAAGATTTTCGCTGAGCACAAGGCCCTCCTTGCCGCCGATGCTTTCATTCTCCTTTCAACCATAGCGATTGCCGCCCGATCAGGCAAGCAACTGAAACTAACACGGGGGTTTCTGTGCGATACTGTGGCACAGAGTGCGATAAGGTTCGGCCGTGGTCGCAGTTGCAGGCTCGGAAAGGAGCGATGGTGCTGGCGGATTGGTGGGACAGGGTTACCGGGCGCGCGGGGAAGCGCGAGGTGTTTCCTTCTCGGTTCGGAGAGGCGGCGGTGTATGCGATGCCGGCGGAGGACGGGTCGCTTGTGCGCATGCTGAATGCGGGCGGGGTGCTGCAGTCGGCGACCTATCTGGACGAGCGTTGGGCGACGTGCCCCTTTGCGTACCTGCGATCCTTCGACCACCTCTTCGAGGCGGCGCTTCCCGAGGCGCTGGATCCGCTGGTTGTAAACCGTGTGCTCATGCTTGGTGGCGCTGGGTTCGCCTATCCCAAGCAGCTGCTGCTGGAGCATCCGGGCGTTGCGCTGGACGTGGTGGAGATTGATCCGGCCATGGTGCAAATCGCCCGGGAGCGTTTCTTCCTTGATCGTCTGGAGATGCAGCTGGCCGCCGAGGGCCGCGCCGACGATCTGCGCATCTTCGTGGAAGACGGCGAGGCGTTCCTGCGGCGGTCGGACGGCGTCCCCTACGATGCCATCATCAACGACGTTTTCGTCGGGCGCGAGGCGGTGCCGTTCTTCGCCAGCGACGAGGGCATTGCTTGCGCCCGCGCGCACTTGACGCCGGGCGGCCTGCTCATGGCCAACTGCGTCGTGGAATACACCGGCGATGCCATGTACCGCCTCTTCTCCCAGGTGGAGCGCCTGCGCGACCACTTCGCCAACGTGTACGTCATCGACGCCTCCGACGACGAGTTCGGCGGCGCCGACAACTACCTTCTCATAGCCACCGACGGCTCCTACCCTTTCACAGGCGTCATCCCCTACGGGGATTAGGGGCAGCTGCACGATGATAGCCCGTCGATCAGGCGCTTCTCGTTCTCGGCGCGGCCCTCGACGATATAACGACGCAGGACGTCGGTGGCCCAGCGACGGAACTCAACGCCGCGCTGAGATTTCACGCGGTAGCCCACCGAGATGATGACGTCGAGGTTGTAGTATTCGACCTGCCGCTCTACCTCGCGATTCCCCTCTTTTTGAACTGTCGCAAATTTTGCGACAGTTGGTTTCGGTGAGTTCTCCAATTCTTCCTTAAGCGCGTTGGCGATATACTTGCCAATGGTTTTGACATCGCGATCGAACAGGAGAGACATCTGAGAGCGGTTGAGCCAGATTTCATCCTTTCCGGCGTCAACCGCGACATCTAATCTCACCTCCCCATCGGAGGATTCGAAAAGGACGATGTTCGATGTGCTAGCTGCTTCAGACATGCTCAAGTCTCCTTCCTACGTAAAAATGGATAGAAGACGCTCAGCAAATAGGCGAGAACCGCGCGAAACATGCTGCAAGAAAGAGCGTTGCTATCAAGATAGCACAAACATCACAGCGCGGCTTCCACAAAGTCAGGAATTGAACAATACCAGCGCGTGCTGTCCCTAGTAAGAATCGCTTCTTAGCTCTCGAGGCGGCAGGCGAGGTCGGCGCGGCGGTTGATGCCGAGCTTTCGATAGAGGTTGCGCACGTGGGTTTTCACGGTGTTGGGCGAGACGACGAGCTCCTCGGCGATTTGCGGTGCCGTGCGCCCTTCAACGAGGAGGCGCAGCACATCCTCTTCGCGGCGGGTGAGGTCGTAGGTGCGGGCGGCCTTGGCGCAGAGGGCTTCGATATCAGGCTCTTGCGGCACCTCCGGGTCGGCCAGCTGCGAGTCAGCGTAGCCGCTTTTCGCCAGTTGCAAACGCTCTGCTTCGCGCTTCATGGCGGCTTCGCGCCAGTAACGACTTAGGAAAAAGGAGGCCAGTGCGGTTGCTGCCAGCAGCGCCGCTGAGGCGATCGCGGCCGTTTTGGATGCCTGAAATCCATCCAGTGCCGGCACGACAATGGAGAGCCCGATGCTCGCGACCGACCACAGTACCGCCAGCCGTGTGCTCACATCGTCGCTGCGTCGGCGAAAGCAAGCTTGCCCGACGGCCGCGCAGGCCGCGCCTACGCCGATTAGGGCGGAAAAGACGATAATGAAGCTGGCGAAGGGAATCACGGGTTCGGCTCCTTTTCCGATCGGATGCCTCTCACTTTATCTTATCGCAGGCGCTTGCCCTAGGGTGAAAAACCTCACCATTGCCCTTTGGCCTGATCCCGTGCTAGTTTGGACTCGGTAATCGAGCGAAAAGGAGCGAGCTATGGCCGAAGAGACGAGCTTGAAGGCGCCAGGGCCGAACCGGGCGATCCGCGTTGTTGTCGGCGTTGCGGCCATAGGGGTGCTTCTGGCGGCGCTCGCCTGGATGATTCCGCATTTTATCGCTCAGCCCGCACGCGCTACCTTAACCCAGGAGACGCCGACGGGGATGTCATCGGGTTACGCTCCCCATTGGAAGGCCGAGGAGATTGTGAAAGTTCCTTTTGGCGAGACCGTCGTGCTGGATGACTTGGACTGGGGAATGAAATACGACCTTGAGGCAAGCCCCTACCTGCAGGAGGACTGGGATTCCATGACCGATGCCGAGAGAAAGGCCTCGATGGAAAGCGAGAGCTGGGATGAGGAGATCGCCCCGTTCTCGGCCCGCGTCGTCGATTGCGCCATGGTGTCTCCAGCGGCGTTTACGGAATGGTATCCGCTGTACGTCGAGACGAACCTCTCGGCAGGTTCGGGAATGCTGTTCGCCGACGAGGACGTTCGCATGGTGGTGGTCGATGTAGAGGTTGGCAATCTCGGCACCGAACCCGCGGCACCGCCGAACCCTGTGCTGCGGTGTGCCGCCTTCACGGGCGATAACGCGATGATGGATGCCGGGATGCTTCCAGACAATTATGCTCAAGCAGCGCTGTATCCTCTTGGTGGCGATGACTTCATAGTGGGTCTTGCCGGCGGGTATGACACGCTGATGCCGGGTGAGACGCGCGTAATCCGCTACGCCTTCGTCATTTACCGTAACAGCTTCGCCGAGCAGGACGGCATCGATAATGCCGATCTTTCGGCCATGGAAGTTGCGTATCTCGATTGCAGCCCGTGGCGCGTTATCGCCCTGAAGCTGGCGAACGCTCGCGATGCCGCCCAAGTGCACCCGCGCAACGCCTACACCGACGGGATCCTCGGGCGCTAGATTGGCGAGGCGCCTGCTCGACGTTCTTGTCCTGCGCGTTTCTTTGTAGCCCTTTTTCGCGGTTGAGGCGCTCTCTGGTTCGTGCTGCTTTTGTGGAAGGTGGGTGGGGCGTGCAACAAAACGGGCTTCTCAAACGTCTAGTAGATAGAGGGTCGGAGCAGAATGAGCGCGAGGAGGCTGACGTGCACAAGTTGAGCGACATTATGGCCGTTATGGGGCTGGCCGTCGTGTTCGTGGGCATTGCGATGTTCATCGCCTGCTGGGGGTAGGCCGCCGGCCGCTTGTTTCCCGTAACCGCTGCATAACGAGGGCTTATCGGGTTGGCAGACGTTGCGTCAGTTGGTCATGGTTTCACAGAGCGCCCCTTTACACTGGATGCCGAGACACGCGTTCAGGGAAAAGGAGGCCGGCCATGGGAGACGAAAAACGCCATGTAGATCACCTGGAAGAGGCCGCGCGCAAGGCCGAGGCCGACCTGCGGGACGACCTTGAGAAGGCCGTGGAATTCGAAAAGGCCGACGTGGCTGAAACTCATCGCGAGTGGCACGACCAGCTACATAACGATCATGCCGAGCTGGTGGCCGACGTTGCTCGCGACAAAGAAGAGATCCGCGAGGCTTTAGACGACGCGCGCCACCCCGAGCGCATCGTGCATGCGGCCGAGGAAAAGCTCGCCCACGCCGCCGACGAGGCCCGCGATGTCGTGCGCGCCGTGGAGCGCCCGAGCGTCATTGTCGATGACGCTAAGGAGGCTCTAGCCGAGAAAAAGCACGCCCTTGATGAGACCGCGGCCACTATCGCTGCCGAATTCACCAGCCCCGCCGACAAGAAGCGCCTGCCGGTGGTGCTGCGCGTGTTCGGCGTGCTGCTCATTATCGGCTCGGGCGTCGCGCTGCCGGTCATCGCGAAGACCATGTATCAGGCTGTGACCATGTTCGACTCTGGGGCTATGCGCGGGGAGGGCATCTCCACCATCGTGGTGACCTTCGTGAATCTGGCCGTGCTGGTGGCCCTCGCCGTCACGCTCATTGTGTTCGGCGTGCGCCTCATCCGCAACCAGCGGCGCTGGGCAGCGCTGCTCTCCTACGGGCTGTACGTGCTTCTTCTGGCCGGGGCTCTGTGCTCCATCATGCTGGCCGGCATTGGCTACGAGCTTATTCCCTACGGCGTCGGTTTCGCGGTCACGGTGGCGCTGCAGAGCTACCTCGACCCCTCGCTGCTCGAAGAACGCCGCGCCCATCGCAAGGCCCGCGAGGCCGAGGAGCACGCGGAGGGGGAGGCCGGGACGCTCGGTCGCGACCCCTCGGGCAAGGGCTACATCACGCTGAACTTCTTCAACCTGTTCTGGATCTTCGTTGTGGCCAGCGTGCTGGGGCTGCTCATGGAGGAGATCGTCCACTTTCTGTTCGTGGTGCCAGGCCAATGGCAAGACCGCGCGGGGCTGCTGTTCGGCCCGTTCTCGCCTATCTATGGCTGCGGCGCGGTACTTATGACCATCTTCCTCAACCGCTTTCACAAAAGCAATTGGCTCGTCATCTTTCTGGTGGCGGCGGTCATCGGCGGTGCCTTCGAGGCGTTCGTGAGCCTGTTCATGCAGTACGCGTTCGGAGCGGTGGCCTGGGATTACTCCAACATGCCCGGATCGCTGTTCGGCGGTCGCACGTGCCTTCCGTTCATGGCCTGCTGGGGTCTGCTCGGCGTGGTGTGGATCAAGCTGCTCTTGCCGTTCATGCTGAGGCTCGTGAACCTCATCCCGTGGAACTGGCGCTACGTGCTCACCACCGCGTGCGCCGTGCTCATGCTGGCCGAC
>OGQL01002790.1_pt1 | contig 10700 bp, 10 predicted proteins | sample 1553211 | NCBI WGS metagenome assembly OGQL01 (sample SAMEA2579942, study PRJEB22360) | human gut metagenome
AGCGTCCGCCGGTGCAGTACTCACGGCCCAAAGTGATGATCGTCTTTGCCATAATATGTTCCTCCCATGTTGATGATTTATCCCAAAAAGCTCTTGGCTGTGCTGCCTCTCAGGAGACAGAAGGCGCGGTGCTTTGGTTTGCTTCCGATAGCGGCAGCGCGGGCGGCGGAGGCGCAGGCAGGCGCACCTCTGCAAACTGCATGGTGCCGGTATGGTCCACGATGTAAACGCTGCACCGCCCGCCTGCGGCGGTCTGCTCGGGCGGGAAACGGAAGCCGCCGGTCCGTGTCCGCTCCATCCGCCGGAAGGTGCGGTGGGCTGTGGTGGCGTGGGCTACTCCGTCGTGGGGGCTGCAGGCCGCCCAGCCGGAAAATTCGGCCGGGAGCAGCCGCCGCTGGCCTTTCTGGGCCAGATACCAGCAGTCATCCTCGGCACTGTACACAAAGTCGCAGGAGACCCGCCGGGGGCGGTTGGCCTCGGTGTCCCGGGGCTTGGGGCGGAGAGCGATGGCCCGCCCGGTGAAGTAGCGGGCAAAATCCGTCACCGCCATCGTGCAGTTCACGGCCCCGTCGCTGTCGGCGGTGGGGTCGTTGAGCAGGACATAATCGGCGAGGACCGCGTCGTCGTGGCCGAAGCCCCGCAGACCCATCCAGACCCCGATGGGGTCCCGCTGGCCCCGGATGCGGCGCTCGATGCGCACGGCCACAGAACAGCCGTCGTGTATCTGCTCCCGCAGGTCCTGCAGGTCCATCCACGCCTGCCAGCAGGGAAAACCGCAGCAGCCCGCTGCCGCAGCGGCGAAAGCGCCGTTGCTGGTGCTGCCGGTGGTCTTGTCTTCCATGACGTAGGCCACCTCTTCGGGCAGGATGTCCTCGCCCCAGCGGTTCATCAGGGCCGCCATCACCAGCGGCAGGTCCATGTCCCGGCCAAAGCTGGGGTCATGGGCCGAGAGGCAGTATTCCGGTAAGTACAGGCGGCGGTTGATGGGGTGGCCGCTCTGCTTATCCCACGCAAGGGGGCGGACCGCCGCCGCCAGCAGCCGGAGCGCCGGGGTGACTTTATCGTCGTTGGTCGAAAGATTGACCTGAAGCTGGACGCCGGTGCCGCCGCCGGGCAGCGCCACCGTCACGGTGTCGCCCATCAGGAAGATGAGGCCGTCGTCGCTGTGGGTGCTGATGCTGGCCCGGGGGTAATCCGGCGCCCACTTGCCAAAGCTCATCCAGCCCGTCCAGCTGCCGCCTGCGTAGACGCGGCAGCGCACCTCCACCATCGTGTTCTGGGGCGCGTGGGCGTTCCAGCTGACGTTCAGGTTGCAGAAGGCCGGCATGGCGAACTCGGGCGTCGTGTAGCTGCCGTATTGCAGGTACCGCCCGGCCACGCTGTCCAGCACGACGCTGCCGTTGTCCAGCGCCACATTATCGAGCTGTCCGCGGGAAAATGTCTCCGTGCCCTGCAGCACCAGATTGTTCCGCTGTTCCATTGCACGCATCCCCTTTCCGCGTCGGTGTGTCGTTTATTCCTCGTCGTCGCTGCGCTCCTCGGCCATCTCGGCTTCATACTCGGCGTCGTGGAGCCTGCGGATGTTCTCCTCGATGCGGAACACCCGGTCGAGGTCGCCGTAGACGATCTGGCTGGTGATCTCCACCTGGAACCAGAAGCCGAACACCAGCATGAGCAGCAGGCCCAGCGGCATACAGAGGATGACGAGGCCCCAGAACAGTACCGTCACGAGAGACGCAGCCAGTGCGTGGGGCAGGAAAGCGATCATGCAGTTGACGCTGTTCTTGAGCGTCTGGCCGAAAGGCTGGTCCAGCAGGACCACCTGGGGCCACATGTAGGAGAACAGCATGTGGAAGATGACGAGGTTGAGCACCGTGGCCACCCACATGCCTACGCCGACGTTGGTGCCGTGGTAGAGCAGGTTGAAGCAGAAGTACACGAGGAAGATCTGCACCGTGACCACGACGCAGTAGAGCACGCCCGGCAGGATGCTGGCTTTGAAGTTCTGCTTGAAAGCCTTGCGGTAGGTGGTCCACCAGTAACCGGCCTCGTCGCGCAGAGCGCGCAGGACAGTGTCGTACATGCCTGCCAGCACCGGCCCGGCCAGGATGCCGCCCACGACGGCACTGAGCACCATGACGGGCAGGCTGTTCATCAGGAAGCCGATGTACACCAGACAGATGACGGGCAGAAAGCCCAGACAGGTGAGCAGGTTTGCAAGGAACATCCCGCTCATATCCCGGCCCACCAGCTCGAAGAAGCGGCCTACGCCGGTCTTGCGGGGGGCGTCCTTTTCGACGCCCGGCCCGGACTTGAAATCGTTTGCAGAAGGGAACAGACTCATGTTGTGTGAATATCCTCTCTCGCTGTCCCGAAAGACGGCTTACATTGCACAGCACGGTTTTGGCAGGAAACGCCATTGTGCTGGCTTTCTGATTATAAATATACCCGGATTTTGTGGATTTTGCAAGCCGCAAAGCCCTCCAAATGTAAAAAAAGTATTTCCTCTCCCTTTTTGGGGCGGAGTGTGATACAATAGAGACGGCTTTTTGAGCCAGAAGGAGGTATCGCTCTGTGAGCATTTTCCGCACCATTGCGTTATTCGTTTATCTGTTCGGGTACATGATCGTCCATTACGGCGTGCTGTGCAAAGCCGAGCGTGCGCTGGCCGCAGGCGACACCGAGACGGTGCGCCAGCTGGTAAAAAAGCACATCCCCCATTGGAGCAAAGGCATCCTGAACGTCACCGGCGTCCGGCTCAGCGTCGAAGGACTGGACAATATCCCGAAGGATGGCCCCTGCGTCTTTGTGGCGAACCACCGCAGTTATTATGACATCCCGCTGCTGCTGGCCGGCCTCGATGAGCCCTACGGCATCCTCGCCAAGGAAGAGCTGGAAAAAATTCCTCTGCTCAACCGCTGGATGAAGCTGCTGGGCTGCGTTTTCGTCCAGCGCGACGATGTCCGCGCCTCGGTGCGCGCGTTGAACGACGCCACCGCCATCGTGGAGAGCGGCCGGAGCTTCATCATCTTCCCGGAAGGCACCCGCTACAAGGGCGAAGAGGGCGGTGCCGGTGAGTTCAAGGCCGGTGCCTTCCGCATCGCGGTCAAGACCGGCGCACCGGTAGTGCCGGTGGCCATCTCCGGCGCACGGGGCCTGTTCGAGGCCCGCGGCAACCGGGCCACCCCCGGCACGGTATACGTCCGGGTGCTGCCGCCCATCCAGACGGCAGGCATGAGCCGGGCCGAGCAGAAGCAGCTGCCCGACGCCGTCCGCCAGACCATTCTGGCAGAGCTTTAAGACTTTGGAGGACACTGCCTCATGGCAAGCTACCGTTACGAGCGCGACATCGACCCGAAAGACATTGCCCCCCGCAAGGAAAGACAGTACACCCGCAAGGAGCGCTGGGCCAACTGGTGGGACTATAACCTGAAATGGGTCATCATCATCGGCATCGCCGCGGCTTTTGCGGCCTACAACTTCATCGGACAGTATTTCTTTGTCACCAAGCCCGATTATAACGTGGCCGTGGTGGCCCCCTACTATCTGCCCGAGGACACCGTGAACGCTTTGCAGGATGCACTGGCCGCCTACGGCGAAGACCGCAACGGCGACGGCAAGGTGGTCGTGACCCTCAACGTCTACACCCTCGACTACTCCGACACTGAGACCCAGACCGAGAGTGCTGCCTATCTGACCATGGCTGGAACTACCAAGCTGGCCGCCGATGTACAGGGCGGCCTCAGCTCTGTCTTTCTGCTCTGGGACCCGGCGGGCTTTGAAGAAAGCACCGGCTCGCTGCGGTATCTTGACGGCACTTTGCCCTCCGCCGACAGCGACGAGGACTGGTGGAACATGGTCTACAAGTGGGATGACTGCCCGGTCCTGGCTGGCCTCGACCTCGGTGACTACGGCCCCGACACCACCCAGAGCAGGAGTGGTTCCAGTCAGGAGTATATGTCCCGGTTCTATGTGGGAATGCGGGGCGCGTGGAACAGCGGCACTGCGGATAACCTCGCAGGAGGCGAAGAATTCTGGCAGAAGCTGACCGAAGGCGCTGTCTCCACGGCAGCCCCGGAGGGCTGAGCCATGCGGTACCGTGTTCTCTCCAGGGGGAAGGCAAAGCATCTCAGCATCCCTGAAAAGCCTGCCAAAAAAACTGCATCTCTGAAGGCTGCTGACCTCGACAACCCCTATGGCCGGGTGTTCGGCACCCCCCGCAGCAGGGAAGACCTGCGCAAATAAGCAAGAACGCCCTCTCCGGCAATGCCGGAGGGGGCGTTTTGGTTGCAATCTCTTCGCGTTGACGGCCCCGGATTTGAAATATTATCTACCCTCAAAGAGAGCCGGGCTTGTTGTTTCCTCATCCGGGTTATGGTATACTTACTAGGTATCATCACTGTAAGGACTGAAATTTTACCCAAAGGATGTGGAAAGATGGACACACTGGAACAAGCCCGCGCCGAGATCGACGCGGTGGACGCGCAGCTAGCCGCCCTGTTTGAGCGGCGGATGGCCGCTGTGCTCAGCGTCGCCCAATACAAACAGGCCCACGGCCTGCCGATTTTTGACGCCGCGCGGGAGGCGGTGGTGCTGGAAAAGGCTGCGGCCCGCATCCGGAACGCTGCCCTCCGGCCTTACTATAAAGACCATGTCCAGAACATGATGGATGTCGCCAAGCAGTACGAAGCCGAGGTGCTGGGCCGGAACCGCGCCGCCTATCAGGGCGTGGAAGGCGCTTTCGCCCACATCGCGCTGCGGGCGCTCTTCCCCCACGCGGAGGCCGTCAGCTGCCCGACGTGGGACGAGGTGTTCGATGCCGTCAGCCGGGGCGACACCGCCCACGGCGTTGTGCCGTTTGAGAACAGCCACGCAGGCGACGTCTCCGCTGTCCTCGACTTGTGCTACAACCACCCCGAGCTGTGGGTGGTGGACGTCTACGACCTGCCCATCTCCCAGAACCTGCTCGTCCTGCCCGGCACCCAGCTGGCCCAGCTCAGGCACGTCTACAGCCATCAGCAGGCCATCGCCCAGAGTGAGACGTTCTTAAAGCAGTTCCGTCTGCCTGCCACGGCCATGCCCAACACGGCCATGGCCGCAAAGTTCGTGGCCGAGTCGGGCGACCCGTCCAAAGCCGCCATCGCCAGCGCCGAGACAGCTGCCCTCTACGGGCTGGAAGTCCTCGTCCCCAGCATCAACACCGACGGCGACAACACCACCCGCTTCATCGTCCTCAGCCGCGAAAAGCCCACCGTGGGCAACCGCTTCTCGCTGTTGTTCACACTGGACAACAAACCCGGCAAGCTGGCTGAGGTCATCCAGGTCATCGGCCGCTTCGGCTACGACATGGAGTCCATCAAGAGCCGTCCGCTGCCCCATGTTCCCTTTGATTATTATTTTTACGTCGAGCTGGTGGGCGACCCCTCCGCCGACGAGACCGCCGCGCTGCTGCGTGAGCTGGACCATACCTGCCGCACGGTGCGGCTGTTAGGAGTGTATACAAAATGAGTGGATTTATCGGCACCAAGCTCACCATGAATCTGGGTGAGCGCAGCTATGACATCATCCTGAAAAACGGCGCACTGGAAAATCTGTACCAGTTTGCCCGCCTCGACCGCCGGGTGGCGGTGGTGACGGACGCAGGCGTTCCCGCCGAGTACGCACAGCGTGTGGCCGACCAGTGCCGCGACGCAAAAATTATTACTGTCCCGCAGGGCGAGGCCAGCAAGAGCATGAAAATTCTGGAAAGCGTCCTGCGCCAGATGCTGGAGTTCAACATGGGCCGCGGCGACCTCGTCATCGCCGTGGGTGGCGGCGTCGTGGGCGACCTGGCGGGTTTTGCCGCTTCCATCTATATGCGCGGCATCGACTTCATCAACTGCCCCACCACCACCCTCTCGATGATCGATTCCTCCATCGGCGGCAAGACCGCTGTGGATCTGGGGGAGACGAAGAACATCGTCGGCTCCTTCTGGCAGCCCAAGCTGGTCATCGTAGACCCCAGCACCCTCGCCACCCTGCCCCGCCGCCAGTACATCAACGGTCTGGCCGAGTCGGTGAAGGCCAGCCTGCTGGCCGACCCGGAACTGTTCGCCATCTTTGAAAAGGGCGACATCGACGAGCAGATCGGCGAAATTATTTACCGCAGCCTCCGTTTCAAAAAGAGCATCGTCGAGCAGGACGAGACGGAGCATGGGGTGCGCAAGGCCCTCAATTTCGGCCACACCATCGGCCACGGCATCGAGGCCGTCAAGGGCGTCAAGGGACGCCGCACCGTGGGCCTCTACCACGGCGAGTGCGTGGCTCTGGGGATGCTGCCGATGATCGAGTCCAAGGCACTGCAGAAGCGCGTCCGTGCGGTCTACCGCCGTCTGGGCCTGCCCCTGCGTACCGCCTACAACAAGGACAAGGTCTACGCCGAGATGCTCCACGACAAAAAGGCACAGGGCGGCCAGATCACCGTCATCAAGGTGCCGGGCCTGGGCTGCTGGCGCGCGGAGACCATCCCGGTGGAGGGTCTGCGCCCCCTGCTGGGCATGGAGGACTAAAACCATGAAAAACACCTTTGGCAGCGCATTGGCGCTGACCATCTTCGGCGAGAGCCACGGCAGGGCCATCGGCGGTGTGCTGGACGGCATGGCCGCTGGTGTGCCGGTGGATGAGGAATTCATTGCCGCCTGCATGGATAAGCGCCGCGCCCGGGGCGACGGGCTTTCGACGCCCCGCGTGGAGGCCGATAAAGTTCAGCTGCTCTCCGGCGTCGTGAACGGTCACACCACCGGCACGGCCATCGCGCTGATGATCGAGAACCAGAACACCCGCAGCGGCGACTACGCCAGGACGGCTGACCTTCTCCGCCCCGGCCACGCGGACTATACCGCCTACGCCAAATACCACGGCTTTCAGGACGCCCGGGGCGGTGGACATTTTTCGGGCCGCATCACTGCCGCGCTGGTGGCAGGCGGTGCCATCGTGCTGGGGGCGCTGAACCGCGCCGGCATCGACATCACCACCCACATCGCCCGCTGTGCCGGCATTTCCGATACGCCCTTTGTGCTGGACGATGCCGCCGCACTGGCCGCTCAGGTGAGCGTGCTGGAAAGCAGGGACGAGGGCTTCGCCCTGCTGGATGCTTCCGTCGAAGAGCCGATGAAAACGGCCATCCGTGCCGCCGGTTCGGAGGGCGACAGCGTGGGCGGCATCCTTGAAACAGCCATTCTCGGCCTGCCCGCCGGTGTGGGCGAGCCGTATTTTGACAGCGTGGAGAGCCTTATTTCCCACATGGCGTTTTCAGTGCCTGCCGTGAAGGGCATTGAGTTCGGCACCGGCTTCGGCTTCGCCGACCTGAAAGGCTCTGAGGCCAACGATGCCTTCCGCATGAAGGGCGATTCGGTGGTCACGGCCACCAACCACAACGCGGGCATCAACGGCGGCATCACCAACGGAATGCCTGTCGTCTTCCGCACCGCTGTCAAGCCGACGCCCAGCATCTACAAAGAGCAGGAGACGGTGGATTACATTGCAAAGCAGGACGCGCCCCTCTCCATTCAGGGCCGTCATGACCCCTGCATCGTGCCTCGCGCCGCCATCGTCCAGACCTGCGCCGCCGCGCTGGCTGTGGGCGATTTGATGACCGCCCGCTATGGCACCGCATGGATGGAGCGGCCCACCAGCTACCGCAGGGAGGGACTGTGATGGAATACGGACTCATCGGCTCGAAACTGGGCCATTCCTACTCGAAGATCATCCATGAAATGCTCTGCGGCTATCGCTACGACCTCTGCCCGCTTCCCACCGAAGAGGAAGCCCGGGCTTTCCTGACCAGGCGGCAGTTCAAGGCCATCAATGTCACCATCCCCTATAAGCGGCTGGTGATGGAATACTGCACCTACATCGACCCCCGTGCCAAGGCCATCGGCGCGGTGAACACCGTGGTCAACAAGAACGGCCTGCTCTACGGCTACAACACCGATTATCTCGGCTTTGCCCACCTGTGCGACGCCCACGGCGTCGATTTTGCGGGCAAAACCGTCCTCATCCTCGGCACCGGCGGCACCCACAACACCACCAGCGCCGTCGCCCGCGACAAGGGTGCGGCCAGAGTGCTCACCGTCAGCCGGACGCCGGACGCCGCCAAAGGCCAGCTCTCCTATGAAGAAGCCGTTGCCAGCGGCGCACAGATCGTCATCAACACCACCCCCGCCGGAATGTACCCCAATGTGGGCATGTGCAGTCTGGACGTGGCAAAAATGCCCGGGCTGGAAGCTGTGCTGGATGTGGTGTACAACCCCGATAAGACGGAGCTCATCCTCCGGGCCGAAGAGGCCGGGGTCCCGGTGGCTGTGGGCGGCCTCGAGATGCTGGTGGCGCAGGCCGTGTACGCCGCCGAATCCTTCCTCAGCCGGAAGTTCGACGACGCGGCAGGGGAGATCGGCCGCATCACTGCCGCGCTCCGCCACGATATGCTCAACGTGGCCCTCATCGGAATGCCCTCCAGCGGAAAATCTACGGTGGGCCGTGCATTGGCCGAAAAGCTGGGCAAAAAGTTCATCGACCTCGACGAGGAGATCGTCAAGGCCGACGGCCGCAGCATCCCCGACATCTTTGCCGCCGAGGGCGAGGACGGCTTCCGTGCGAAGGAATCCGCCCAGACCGCCCGCTTTGCCAAAGAGGGCCGACAGCTGCTCTCCTGCGGCGGCGGCATCATCAAGCGGGGCGAGAATCTGCGGGCGCTGCATCAGAACGGCGTCGTGCTCTTCCTCGACCGGCCCCTGGATGCGCTGACGGTGGGCGGCGGACGTCCGCTCTCGTCCAGCACCGAGGCGCTGAAAAAGATGGAGGCGGAGCGCCGCCCCCTGTATCTCGCGGCGGCAGACGCCGTTATCCCGAACAGCGGCACGGTGGAGGACGCCGTGACCGCCGCAATGGAGGCACTGGATGAAATTTTTAGTCATTAACGGCCCCAACCTCAACATGATGCACTTCACCGAGCCGGGCGTGGCCGGTCAGCTGGATTACAACGGCCTGCTGGATTACCTCGAGCTGTGCTGCACCCAGATGGGCATGGAAGTGGAATTTTTCCAGTCCAACCACGAGGGCGACCTCATCGACGAGATCCAGTCTGCCGCAGGCCGGGCCGACGGCATCATCCTGAATCCCGGCGGCTACGCCCACTACAGCGTCGCCATCCTCGACGCGCTGCGCCTCTGCGGTGTGCCTGCCGTGGAAGTGCTGCTCAGCGAGCCCGACGAGCACGAGCCCTTCCGCAAGACGGACATCGTCTCGTTCGGCTGTCAGGGCCACTTCATCGGCGAGGGCATCAGCGGCTATCTCCACGCTGCCGCCTATCTGGCCCAGCTGCTGCGGCTGGACGGCAGTGCGCACACCCATTTAGTGATGTGAAAATCGACTCTCTTCCGCTGGAAAGCGGAGCAAAGAGGGCGTGGAAAAGAAGGATAGAAAGGAAAAATTTTATGATCATCTCCACCAAAAAGGGTACCCCGAAGGAAGAACTCGAGAAGATCGTTGACCGCTTCGAAAAGCAGGGCCTCGATGTCACCCTCATCACCGGCAAGGACTACAATGTCTTCGGCCTCGTGGGCGATACCACCAAGATCGACGAGCGCGATGTCCTCGCCAACCCCTGGATCGACAACGTGACCCGTGTTTCCGCTCCCTATAAGCGTGCCAACCGCCTCTTCCACCCGGCAGATTCCGTCATCGACTGCGGCGGCGTCAAGATCGGCGGCAAGGAGAAGATCGCTGTCATGGCCGGCCCCTGCAGCATCGAGGGCGAAGAGCAGGCTCTCCGCATCGCACAGGGCGTCAAGGCCGGCGGTGCGACCCTCTTCCGCGGCGGCGCTTATAAGCCCCGCACCTCTCCCTACTCCTTCCAGGGCCTCGAGACTGAGGGCATCCTTGACATGGTAAAGGCCCGCGAGGCCACCGGTATGCCCATCGTCTCCGAGCTGATGAGCGAGGAACGCATCCCCGAGTTCGAGGAGTATGTGGACGTGGTGCAGATCGGTGCCCGCAATATGCAGAACTTCCAGCTGCTCAAGGCTGTGGGCAAGATGCACAAGCCCGTTCTGCTCAAGCGCGGCCTCTGCAACACCATCGAAGAGTGGATCATGAGCGCTGAGTACATCATGGCCGGCGGCAACGAGCAGGTCATCCTCTGTGAGCGCGGCATCCGCACCTTCGAGAAGTACACCCGCAACACCCTCGACCTCTCCGCTGTGCCTATCATCCACGAGAAGACCCATCTGCCCGTCATCGTGGACCCCAGCCACGCCACCGGCAAGGCAAACCTTGTGGAGCCCATGATGATCGCCGCTGTCGCCGCCGGTGCCGACGGCCTTGAGGTGGAAGTCCACTACGACCCCCGCCACGCATGGAGCGACGGCGCACAGTGCCTGACCCCCGACGCCTTTGCGCAGGCTATGGCAAAGTGCCGTCAGGTCGCATGGGCTATTGGCCGGGATATGTAAGGGAAGTGGGCTAGCCCTCTCAGGCGCTTCGCGCCAGCTCTCCCAGAGGGAGAGCCAAAAACGTAACCGTAAGGCTAAAGCCTCTCCCTTTGGGAGCAACAATGATGACCGCCGCCAGTGGCGGAAACAGGGAATCATTGTTGGGGCAGTGGCCAGCAAGACGCAAGTGCTTTTTAAGCACGAAGCGGATGCTGGGTGCCGCAACCCGGG
>OGQL01002795.1_pt1 | contig 10684 bp, 18 predicted proteins | sample 1553211 | NCBI WGS metagenome assembly OGQL01 (sample SAMEA2579942, study PRJEB22360) | human gut metagenome
ATCTTAAAGAAAGGAGTTTTTCTAATGACCTTAGAAGTGCTGAAAGCACTCGCGGTTATTTTGGAGTTCTGTTTGAACTAGGATTCTTGTAAAAATTACCCTATGTCTCAGTTCTGCCAGAAAATGCCTTGCGAGTGGTAAATGTTCCTTCCGATTGTTATAAATCGGCGATTCCCGTGATGGAGTCGTTTTTCGCACGAGCCTAGGTCACTAGAATTTATTTATCAAAATGCAAGAAACTACTTTCTCAAGGAAATTAGATTCAAGTGGGCGTATCATGATTCCAGTAAGACTGCGAGAGTAGATGGGCCTTGTTTCTGGCCAAGAATACTATTTTACTACTATGGTAAAAGATGGCAGAAAATATATCTGTATCGACTGCGGATCGGTTGATTCCTCGCTTGAAGAAGCTATGAAAATTATCCAAGCAAACGGATTAAAGATTGTTGAAAATGCCGATTGACTTCTCAAAAGAAAGGGAGTTGTTGGTATGCAGAAATTAATGACCTCCTGAAATTCAGGAGGTTCTTTTTTTTTATTCGTTCGCCCGGCCGTGCACCACAGGCGCGGCCGGAATTTTTTATCAAGAGGCAATTTGCACAATTTTAGGCTCGAATTGTTGTGCAATCTGACGGAAGATTTTTTCCTAAAATTGCTTGACTTTCTATCTGCTATCTGTTATACTTGTATCATCAAGAGGGGAGAACAAAAGCCCTCGAAACAAAAGGAGAATGAGTTATGTATCTGGTAATGGCTGACAGTAGAGAAAAGATTATCGGCGTTTCTGATACTGAAACTGGCGCACGCCATGCGGGATGGGACTGGCTCAAGGCCCAGTATTCCGAAAGCGAGTGGAGCCAAATTCTGGAAGATATGGACTATGAGAATGAAGGGGACTTGCGGCATGACCTTCTCATGGGCGCATACTGGGAAGATTTTGATATGGAGATTATCGAGGTTAAGAGGGTATAAACCCTCTTAACCAGAAAAGGAGTATATATATGACCACCTTTACAATGATTATTTTAATCGCGTTTGTGGCCTGCCTTGCATGGCAATTGATGGCGGCTGCCCAGAAAGGCTGTATTCGGCTTGAAATCATGTTCGCCGCAGAAATTTTAATGTTTGCATATCTGGCAAAAAATTTGATGTAAAGGGTTGACAAACCGCTTGAATGGTGGTATAATCAATAATGTAAAGAGAAGGAAAACTCACCAAACCAGAAAGGAATGTTACCATGTATAAAATGACTGAGCAGGATAAGCAGGAATTTATTCTTCTGCATAAGACTATGGAAGAGTTCCGTCCTGGAGCGGCGGCACAGGCAATGCTCCAGTCTTTGGGGAAGTACCTGCGTGAAGATGCCTGTACTCCCGATGACGCGGCCACTATTTTGAAGGCGGTCTTCGACGAAGAGGCTGACCGCAGAGCTAACGAAATTGGCATCGATTTCCCTATGATGTAAAAGAAATGCTCCCGGTTTTCCGGGAGCTTCTTTTTTATTTGCATAATATTGGGCGGATCGCGCAGGGTTGGCGCGATCCGAATTTTCTATGATTAGCAGTTTCAACAAAATATGTTTGCAAATGTTGTGCATTTTGACGATTGACACTTCTCCCGAAATCTGTTATACTATTTAATGTCAAGAGGGGAAACAAGTAAAACCTCTCAAATTAAAACAGAAGGGAAGTTTTTAGAAATGCGTGTTACTAAGAGAATTGAAGAATATGTCCGTGATGAGGTTCGCAAGATTTCTGCCTGCAAGGAGGCGGCCATCCGGGAGAAGTATCAGCCGGAGTTTGACGCGCTGGAGGCTTTTAAGGAGGCCATCGTCAAGTCGGCCAAGGAACTGGACGATAGCATCCGGGCGAAAATGCTGGTTAAGGGTTACAGAACGACCCGATACTGTGAGAACATCGTCCAGACCTCCACCTTCGGCATTTACACTCCTGCCAAGCAGAAGATGGATGAGGAAATCGCAGAGATTAACACATGGATTGACGAACAAACCCGGCTTATGTGTGTCAAGTTGGAAATGGGCGGAGATATGAATACTCTGACGACCATGCTTGAGGAACTGCGCAAGGAGTTTTAAGAAAGGAGGCGGAGAGGGCAAGAAATAGCCTTGCCCTCTCCAATAAAAAAATGAAAGCAACTGGCATTGTGCGCCGCATTGATGATCTCGGCCGGGTAGTAATTCCTAAGGAAATTCGTCGAAATATGAATATTCGGGAGGGCGACCCGCTAGAAATCTTTATTGAAGATGGCGGAGTGGTTTTCAAGAAATATTCTCTACTATCTTCTTTTGCTCCTCAGGCCGCACATATTCAAAAAGTTTTGAGCATTAACGGCATTTCCGCGTCGGTTTTTGATAATTCAAGTCTTTTGTGCGGTCCTCGCCCCTTCGGAATGTCAAAGACCCCGGACGAATGGCTCAATATTCGTAATTGGGGTACTGAATGGAAGGGAAAGTCGTTGTTTGTTACTCCTATTATCGCAGAAGGTGAGGTAATCGGCTTTATTTGCTATAAAAACGATAAAGAATCGGCGCATGATATGATTCGACTTTCTGCGCAATTTCTAGCTCAATTTGCAGAAAACTAAGAGGGCTTCGGCCCTCTTTTTTTATATCAAAATTTCGACGGCGCGCTGACGCTCACAGCGCGCCGAGTTTTCTTGTTTGTAAGTTCTACACAATTTTTGACTTGAAATCTTGTGCAATTTGCCATCTTGCAATTATCCTTAAATTATGGTATTATTAGTACAGAAAGAAGGAGGGGATACTAAATGAAACCTTCAAAGTTTATTCAGCCTAACGAATACTTAACCGTGGCTGAAATTTATCGTAGACAATTCGGGCATACTACTACCCCGGTTAATTATGAGATTTATATACAGACTGTGCTTTTACAAGATCCTCTGATCTATGTAGATTATATGTCAATACCTTATAAGGTATGTCGGCGTAAAACTTTTTTTGAAAAACTTGTTGACAAGGTAGGCAACAAGTGGTATAATAAAACAAAAGGAGATTGATATACAATGACTAAAAAAATGCTCTGCTTTGACATGGATGGAACTATCGCGGACTTGTATACAGTCCCTAATTGGCTCGAAAAACTCCGCAATGGAGACCCCACCCCATTCCGAGACGCGGCCCCTATGTGGGACATGGAAGCTCTTAGAAATGCGCTTCTAAAGGCAATCAATAATGGATGGGAAATTAGAGTAATTACATGGCTACCGCCCGAAAGCACTCCCGAATATAAGAAAGCAGTCACAGCCGCTAAAAAGGAATGGCTTGCAAGGTATAAATTCCCGGCTCATAAATGCCATTGTGTAGCATACGGAACGACCAAAGCCAAATGTGTATTCCGTAGTTTCTATGAACCGCCGTTCATTCTCTTTGATGATAATGATAAAATTAGGCACGGTTGGCATTTAGGAGATACAATAAATCCAGGAGAGACAGACATAATCGAATATATCAACAATCTAAACTGAGTAAGAGGGCGGGGTTAAAATCCCCGCCCCGCAAAGAAAGGGAGTTTTGCAAATGGAAATTCGGAAAGTTAATAGGCTTGTTCTCGGTTCGATAGAGAAAAAAGCCTTGAGAGATGCGTCAATCCTCATAAGCCAGATTAGCAGGAATATGGAAGATAATGAAATTGATGATGACTTTCCTGTCTCTCTTGATGATCTGGTATATAGAATAGATGAACTAATCAACAGGGAATATATTGGATATTAAAAATACCCCTCTCAATAATGAGAGGGGTATTTTTTTTATTGTCATTTGAGCGGCCCGCGCTTGGGCGGTGCGGGCCGAATTTTTTTCTTTGTAAATGTTGCACAATTTTGGCGGCAAAAAGTTGTGCAATTTGCCATCTTGTAATTCTCCCGAAACTATGGTATTATTATCATGTCAGGAGGGAGAGGCCAAGAAATCAAGAGGTCGCGAACTCTTAGAAAGTAGAGGAAGCAAAGAGAAAATAACTAAATTCCGATTAGCTATCGGGAGGATTAAGTTAAAAAGTCTTTCCTTTTTCCCTCTTGACACCAAGCATTAAATATGCTATAATAATATCATCAAGAGAAGAAAGGACTTGATAGATTATGATTGATAAACGCCGACATTATGTGCTGGTGGTCGATACAGAAACCGCCAACACATTGACCGAGACTATCCCCGCTGAAATCGGTGAGAACGGGGAAATCATTACCCCGGAGCGCATCCGTATGGATATGTCAAATGTTTTGGTGTATGACTGCGGCTGGGCGGTCGTAGACACCAAGGGCAATATTTACGAAACTGCAAGTTTTGTAAATCGGGACATTTTCAATGACGAGCGGGATCTGATGCGGACGGCCTATTATAATTGGAAAATCCCCCGCTATGTTGAGGAATTGCGGGCCGGCACTCGTAAGATGGCGACAACCTATGAAATCCGGCAGGCTATGCTTGATACTATCGAGCGATACGGCATTAAAGAGGTGGCTGCTTATAATGCCCGGTTTGACGATAACGCTCTGCGGGTCACTCAACGATGGGTCACTTGCTCTAAGTTTCGCTACTGGTTCCCGTTTGACAGTGTGGAAATTTGGGACATTATGAAGATGACACAAGATGTTATCTGCAATATGCCCACTTATAAGAAATTCTGTCAGGAAAATGGATATATCCAGGTCAATGGCGTTCCTCGTAAGACTGCGGAAATCGTGTGGCGGTTTATCTCTGGAAATACCGATTTTGAGGAAAGTCATACGGGGCTTGAAGATGTTCTCATTGAGGCGGAAATCATGTGGTACTGTATGCGCCAACACAAGCCCATGAGAAAGGCCCTGTATGAGAATAGGAAGGAATTTCCTCCTATGACAGACTTTCAGCGTCAGCTTTCCGCAAGTATGCGGAATGTACCTACCATTCGGGTCGGGGCGTAAGCCCCGCTCTATAAAAAATATGTAAAAACCTTGACAGCTTCACCGCATTGTGGTATAATTTAATCATCAAGAGGGGATAACCCTCATAAAAGAAAGGGAGTTTTGTTATGATGAATTTCTATTTTAAGACTGAGGCGGGCCGTGTGTTTGTAGGTGTCGGCAAGGATGTTGACCGTGCCCGTTCTGATGCCAAGCGCAAGGCCGGTTCTCTTTGGTCGCCTTCGGCCAAGTGCTTCAAAATCGGGAACGCTATTTAAGATGTTTCCGACTAAAAGAGGGGTTTTACCCCTCTTTTTTTTATACAAAATTTGAGCGGGTCGCGCAGGAACGGCGCGACCCGAGTTTTTCTTTGTAAATGTTGCACAAAAATTTCAGCCCCGTTTTGTGCAAAATTCTGCACAAAAACTTTCTCCCAAAATTCCGATTTTTGTGCAATTTGACGCTTGCAATCTGCTTTTGCTTGTGGTAAAATACATTCAGAAAGTGAGAGAGACGAACGGCAGACAGCGACAGCGAATTTCTCAAAAATCTTTCAAGAATCTCTTGACAAGCCTTTGAAGATGTGCTATAATAAGTACAGAAAACAAGGCAATGCACCTTGAAAATTAAATAAAAAGGGCTTGACAAACTTTCCAAAGTGTGTTACACTATAAGGGAGGTTGAGAGGGCAAACAAGTAAAGAGCAAAAGTTCTTGAAAAAAGTTTGAAAAACCTCTTGACAAGTACCAAATAGTGTGGTACAATATAATCAAAGGACAAGGACAGTCCTAAAAACCAGAAAGGATGTATATTATGGACGAGAAGAAAATCCGCATTACTAAGGCCCAGCGTTTCGAGGACATTAAGGCCCTCTTGGCTGGTGAGGAGGTGAAGCATGGCACAACCATGGAGATTGCCATGACCGTCATTGACCATGAGCTGGAGCTGTTGCGGAAGAAGAATAGCTCTAGCGGTGACAAGAAGCTGACCCCGACCCAGCAGGAGAACGAGAGCCTGAAGGAGCAGATTATGGAGTATCTGGCCGGCCTGCCAGATGACACCGACGGCGTGACCTGTACCGACATTTTCAAGTCTGTGCCCTCTCTGGCCGCTTTCTCCACTCAGAAGGCCGCCGCCCTTGTGCGGATGCTCAAGCTGGACGGCCGTGTGACCTGTCAGGAGAAGAAGGGCAAGTCTCTCTTTAAGATGGCGTAACCCCGTATAGGGCGGGGCGAAAATCCCCGCCCTACTCTATCTTAGGGGGTGAGACTATATCGAGCCGTATCACTGACGCCGAGAGGTTATCGAGATATAAGCCTCTCCAACTGACACCAGAGGAGGAGGCGGAGCTATTGGCCTATGACAAGGCGGTGGAAGCTGGCGAAAAAACGCAATACGATTTATCGCCCGATAAAGCGAAAATCGCGCAGAAATTCGCCCACGCTGGCACAAGGAAAACCCCTACCGCCTACAAGTTTACACCACGGCAACGCAAACCAAACGCAACTAAAGGCGGCATAATCGCAGAGTTGGCGGAGTTTTTGGAGAAAAACAGTCAATTTTCGATTGTTGACCTTGCTATAACAAACAAGGAACGCCAAATTGCGTTTTCTATCGGTGGGGACAGTTTCGAGCTAACGCTTGTCCAAAAGCGGAAGCCTAAGAAATAACGGGGTAGGGCTGGCCTACCCCGGCCCTACCGGAAAAGAGGTATCTCATAGTTAGCACGCAGACACGGGAGAAGGAGTTTCTATACGTCGGACATTATGTAGACGTAAAGGGACGCTATATTCTCAAGATTGGCACGACAAACGACCTTGCAAGACGAGCCGCAGAGCATACGAGAAATTATAAGCGGGCGCCAGATTACACCATGCCGGAAGATGGTTCCTTTATCTATGATTGGCATATCAAACTTTCCAAGTATAATACCCTACGATACGAGGATGTAAACCGGACTTTGTGGCAGAATATGGGAATTGGTCGTTTTATCAGAAATGACCGTTTTCTCTGTGACACGCCCCCGCGCATGGTAACAGTCATTATCCGCAAGGCATACCCGGTTATTCTAAGCTAACAAGAACCACCCCAGAAATGGGGTGGTTTTTTTATCCCAATATGCGGGCGGGCCGGTCGCGGGCGACTCGGCCCGAATTTCCCCGATCGGACCATAGCGCAAAATTTTCATAGCAACTTGGCCATAACGCAACTTCATAGCGATTTTCCCAAAATTCATAACGCCCTCTTCCAAACACCGATCGGCCCTACTTTACTTCTTCCTTTATCTAGTTCCGATCGGTCCAGCAATAGCGGCTTTCTCGTCCAATTTTTTATAATAAAAATCTTAAAATTGTCAAGTATTCACAGTACCAAAACTTTCTAAAATACAACTAGCAATAGCAAAGATATAGCTATGAAAAACAAATACGACCAGAGATTTCTTTCGCGGAACCGATCGGTTTAACACAATTTTATGATAAAAATAGCTCAAAAATAGAGATTTTAGCTAGATAAACCGATCGGCCCGCAATCTTTTACCTCTTGTTATCGCAAAATATAACGAAAAACCTCTAAAATCTTGCAAAAATGCGCGTTTTTCTAACAAATTTATTTAAAAATAAGCAAAAAATGCCTCGTTTTTCTCAAAATTTCTTGATATTCACAGAATTAAAACCATTAAAGATACAGCAAACAATAGCAAAGATGTTGCTAACTATTTGAAAAGGAAAAATCTTTTCCGCGGGATTCCGTTAAAGCGATCTTTTTATCTAGACCCGATCGGTTCGACAATATATAAAAAATATAATATAATATATACATAAGATAAAGAAAAGGAGGATTTTAGTTTAAGAAGCATCATAACGCTTTTTCTAACTAAAAGAACTTATTATGAATAGTTATGAGATTATGATTCGTGATGCAATGCAGAATGGTTCCACTCAGGAGGAGATTGCAAAGGCATTTACCGATGCTATGAATAGAATCTCCGAGGCTAACGCCGCAGACCGTGAGCGAGATAATCTTCTGGATGAGATTGAATCTACTTTTTATGGCAATGTTGATGATTTGTCTCTCACTGAGGATGACGTTGGTCGTGTGGCTGCATTGGTTTATAGCAAGAGCAATCCTAAGTGGACAGCTAAGGATATTGAGCAGTTTATGCAGGCTATGACTGTAACTGCTAAGACTTCTGCTCGAGTGGTTAATGTAGAGACTCTTGATGAAGTAATTGATATTGCTCTTGATTCTATTTCTGATGCTTTTGCAAATAGTGTATCTAAGGCCAAGGCTGATGAAGATAATGTCATGGAGTTTTTGAGACATTTAAAGTAAGATAAACAAGAGGAAAAAGATTAAAGGAGAGAAGTGTTGTAGCTTCTCTCCTTTTTTATATATATATTATAATCGCGGAAGGCTAGGTTTACGATCGTTGTGACGAGTGTTGTGATGGTTGTACCTAGACCCGATCGGCACCTCTCTTCCCTATTTTATCAATTTCTATTATTTTTTTTCTATTATTCTTACTAAAACTCTATTATTATTTCTTTCTCTATCCATCTTTATTAGATCTCTCTATCTCTCTCTTCCTATATCCTTATTCTCTCTCTTCTCTCCTATTTTTTAATTTGAAATTCTAAATCCCTTCTTCTTAAAATTTTCAAATCGAAATTTCTAAAACCTTCCTACTTCGTAGCCATATTAATCTCCCCTATTCTCTCCATAAGATACCTTACCTTCTTCTTCATCATCTTTAAAGTAAACCAATACTGGTTCATACTAATTTAATCCATTTTTCATGAATTGATAATTTTCTACCTTAATCGGTTTAAATACTTCCATGCTTTAATTCTCCTACTCATCGCTTTCTCACAAATACATGAAAAAGTCGCCGTTGTCTTTTCTTTGTTATCTTATATATGTTATATTTATGGTATTGTCAGAATACCATGAAATGGATTTTTATTTACTTTCATGGTATTGTCAGAATACCATGTCATAGTATTGTTGGAATACCATGAAATAAATCTTTCAATTAAAATCATGTATTTGTCAGAATACTATGAAATTTTCATCGCTTTCCAACAAATACATGATTTCATAGGTTTCTCACAATACTATGAAATTTCATGGTATTCTCAGAAATACATGAAAATTAAAACGAAAATTTCTCTCCGTCTGGAGCTATATAATTATATTTATCCTCGTCAATAATTTTAGGAACTTCGTAAAAATCGTAATACCCCTTCTTCTCAAGAGGAATCAAATACCCTTTTTCTACCAATCCTTCTATTGCATTTGTATATTTAGCTTTCTTTATACCCAACTCCCTCTCAATAATAGTAGGCCCAAAATCATAATCAGTTAACCTCTCAGATTGACTAGCAAAAAATATCCACAAAGAGAACTCACCATCACTAAGTTCTCTTCTCGCCGCAAATAACGCTTCCTTATTAATCCTAGCATATATATTATTAGTATCACATGGTTCCTTATGAATATGATTAATAGTTCGCTAATTAGGACTTCTTCTTTTGTCTGCCATGGCAATCATCCTCCAATAGCGAACTTATCCCTTTATATTTCTAAACTGCATCCCTTAAATCCTAACTATCTTCAAAAAGATAGACATTTAACCAAGGTTTCTAAACATTAGGAACAGTTCCAACAATAATAAAACCAAGATCACAGAGTTTGCGTGCTAACTTTACCGTAAAAACTTTATAAGTATCATTAGTCATTTAGTTTAATCTCCTTTAGTCTATTTTATTTTTCTCAATATATTCTTTAACAGCCTTTCTAATTACCTAAGACATTGTTAAATCACAACTCTTAGCAAAGACTTCCAAATCTTTCTTCTCTTCCTCTGTTAATCTAACAGAAACAGTCGAATAATTCATATTATCACCTCTCTACTATTCTTTACTTTTATTATAACATAATTTTTCCGCTTTGTCCTAAAATTTGTTAAACTTTTTTCTAAAAAAATAAACAATAGAACAATCAATCCATTAGAAAATTTTGGACAAGTCATTAGAAAAAATCGGACACTTTATTAGAAATTTTTGGACACTCGTTAGAAAATTTTGGACAAAAATACCTCTATGACCATTTTATTAAAATTACCGCGGACTGGCAATTTTCTTGCCTAAAATTTTCCCGCATCCGTGAGAAATTATGACGATTCATTGTATGCCCTCCCGCATTTGAAATTGTATATTTTATATGGTATTATATTTATATATAAAGGAGGTTAATGTAATGCTACCTATTATTCTACCTATTGCTTTCTGTATTATGCTGCTCATCTTTTTGACAGCATTATCGAGTATATAGTATGCTCACTCTTTTCCATGTTTGGCTCTATATTTCTAACATTTCTATCACTCGTAGTATGCGTATTCATCATTGAATGTGCAAACCCCGAAACCTATTCAGCAGAAACTATCGCAACCTATGATATTATCGCACTAAGTGATAACTTTAGTTCAGAAGATGGACTTTGCTATTCGTTCCTATATCAAACGGATAAAGGCATCACTTCAAAGTCTATTAAAGCAGATAAAACTTACATTCAAGAAACTTCCGACGCTCCATATGCAACAGAAAACACTGTCCGCTTTAAAAATCCCGTCCTAAATGTTTTGTTTGGCTCTTGGTCTACAGAATATAATATCTATATTCCAGAAGGGTCATTTATCCAAGATGGATATGGCATTAGCCTTGAGTAAATAAAGACTCCTTTTTAAGGGAGTCTTTATTTTTT
>OGQL01002810.1_pt1 | contig 10634 bp, 9 predicted proteins | sample 1553211 | NCBI WGS metagenome assembly OGQL01 (sample SAMEA2579942, study PRJEB22360) | human gut metagenome
TGTTGCGGTATGACAGGAAGAAGGAAACGCTATGGCATGGCAGAAGAGAGAAAAAATGCCGCCTGTGACAGGAAAGAATTAATTCGAAGATCCCTTGACGATTGTTCCGCAATCAAGGGGAAACTCTATAGGTGGATGGCTGCGCGCAATCGAGGGATAACTCTTTTGGGTCGAGGAGGAGGAAATTTATTTCATGTCTGCAAATTCGCAAAACCCCAATAATCATTAAAAATCAAAACATTATTGCACGGTATTATAATACCAATAATTAACATATTGAAATTTTTGCGTTTTTTGTTGTTGACTTTCATTTTATTTCAGGTATATTGACCCCGAATTTTGAATCAACTTTATTTATTAAGAAGTGAGTTACAATGAACACATACGCAACCAAACCATCTGATATTGAAAGAAAATGGTATGTCGTTGATGCTGAAGGCGTTGTTCTCGGCCGGCTTTCCGCCGAAATTGCCAAGATCCTGCGCGGCAAGCACAAACCCAGCTTTGTTCCGAATCTGGACTGCGGCGACTATGTCATCGTTATCAATGCAGACAAAGTCAAACTGACCGGCCACAAGCTGACTCAGAAAAAATATTTTAAGCATACCGGTTATGTCGGCAGCGTTAAAGAAACAACCCCGGCTAAACTTTTGGCCGGACGTTTCCCGGAAAGAGTTATCGAAAAAGCCGTTGAACGCATGATTTCCCGCAATCCGCTCGGCCGTCAGCAGATGACCAAGTTGAAAGTATATGCAGGAAGCGAACATCCGCATACTGCTCAGAATCCCGAAGTTCTGGATATTGCTTCCAGAAACCCGAAAAATAAAAGGAGCGCATTATAATGGCTGAAAAAATCGAATCTTTGCAGGATATTAAATCTGCATCTAAAACAGCTGAAGTTAAAGTTCGCAAAGCCAACCGCGACAAGCAGGGCCGTTCTTATGCCACCGGCAAAAGAAAAGATGCCGTTGCCCGCGTTTGGGTTATGCCGGGCAAGGGCAATGTTACTATTAACGACAAATCTATGGATGTTTATTTTGCCCGTCCGGTCTTGAAGATGATTATCAATCAGCCGTTTGTCATTACGAACCGCGAAAACGAATTTGACGTTGTTTGCACGGTTAAAGGCGGCGGTTTGTCCGGTCAGGCCGGTGCAATTACTCATGGTATTGCCAAGGCTCTGAACGAATATGATCCGGAATTGCGTTCTGTTTTGAAGAAAGCAGGTTTCCTGACGCGTGATGATCGTGTTGTTGAACGTAAAAAATACGGCAAAGCAAAAGCCCGCCGTTCTTATCAGTTCAGCAAGCGTTAATATCTTCGGGGATATATTCCGCTTTGTACAAGAGCCGTTTTATACGGCTCTTTTTTATAAAACCTTGCAGGACAAATAAAATTATCTCTTGTTTTGTTTTCCCAATGATTTATATTTAAAAAGCAATAAATTAGGAGAAAACAGATGATGAAATATTCTACATTATTATCGGCAATTGCCGTATTTTTGGGTTTTAATTCGGCGGTTGAAGCAGCTTTTGTCGGCCCAACTGACCTCAAGCCGACGACCGTTGCCGAAGTTAAGTCATTGCCAGATGAAACTTCCGTTGTTTTGCAAGGTTATATTGAAAAACAGCTGGGGGGCGAAGATTATTTATTTAATGACGGCAGCGGAGATATTAAGGTTGAAATTGACGCCAAGAAATGGGGTGGACTGACGGTTACGCCGAAGGATAAGGTTGAAATCCGCGGCGAGGTTGATACGCATAAGCATAAACCTACCGATATTGAAGTTGATAGCATCCATTTGCTGAAATAGCCTTAAGCCCCTTTTCATGGGGCTTAAGATTTTATTGTATCTCAAAAAATTCTAACCGTTATAACGCTGAAGTTTTTCGGTCAGGCTGACGTGGGCGGCTTGAGTAAGCTGCCGGCGCAATGAAGATATTTTTTCCGGTTCGGGAAATTTCATATTAACCGAAACATTTATTTTCCTATTGTCATCAGGCAACTTAACCGATTGCAACATTCCCTCACGCAAAACCGGCGGCAGCTTGTGAAGAATGTTTTTGAGGGCCTGCGGATTAACCTCTGCCGCAAAAATGGCAGCGTCGGCACTACGGGCAATTTTGATTTCATTATTTACCGGTTCCAAAGACTGGTGCTTTTCGCGCCCAATCACATAAATCATATTGCTGAAATTATTAACCAATCCGTCACAAGTTTTCAATTTTTCATCCGGCGTTTCGGATTTGTTTATGGCATCATAAACATCATATATGGTTGAAATCGGGATTTTGTGATGTACGGAAATAATCTGTTTTTCGGCGGTTTCGTCATGCTTTTCGCGATTCAGCCGAAACTCTTCGGCTTTGCTTAACCTGGGCTGATTGTCTTCCGCGTCCTGAAAGGCCAAAACGTCAATATTGTTAAATCCGCGGCATAAATCCGGAATATAACGGTCTTCAACGGTTTTCACATAAGTCCGGTAATCGCAGTCCTGAATTTTGTGGCTTTGGTTATATTCCCATTTCTGCGACAAAATAGAAGCCATGGTTTTATGATAAATTTCCGAACACTTTTTGGCATAGGCTTCTTTACGGCTTTTTTCGGTTTCGGCAGGAGACGCCGGGGAAATATTTAATATTGAGTCAAGCGCCGCTTCGCCGTATTTTTCAGTCATCAACGTTTTGAAATTCTTATAACTGTCGTCTATCGGCGCCCCACGACCGATATTTTTTCCGGCGGTCATCATCTGTCCGTAAAGCTTCAGAAATTCCGGCTTGAGTCCGGTATTAAAACTTTCACGCAGCGCGGCTCTGAAACCGCGTTGTTCTTTGCGAACATCATAACTATAATTGAGGGTACGATTTTTATCATAAGCATATTCCGAAATATCGTTGACAATATCCTCAATCAGGGGATTGGCGCCGTTTTGGTCTTTATAAGTTTTGAAGTCGGCCGCAAGCTGTTTTTTCAGGCTGCCGCTGCGGGTATTTAATTCCTTAAACAGCCGGTCGGATTTTTCTTCGTCCAGTTCCTGTTTTACAATCGCGACCGAGAGCTCATCGGCATTTTTGATTCCGACTTCGTACATTATGGTGGAGAGGATTTCCGGGGCTTCGGGAATATGTTCCCGTTCCCTTCCGCTGCAAAGGCCAAAATAGCCAAACTGCTTATAAGTGTTCAGCACCCGGTTGCGCTGCATACGTTCTTTGAGGTCTTCTACCGAAGAAATCTGATCGGTTTCATAACGGGCGGCAAGTTCAAAAGCTTTTTCGTCCTCAAAAACTTTAGCATTCAGTTCGCTGACTTTCCGATACAATTCGCTGAAATCTTCTTTGCCGACATTGGCCACGCTGGTCTGGCAGAATTCAAGCAAGGCGAAAGTCGCCAGAATACGGGTATCAAGAGCAAAATCTTTAATCTTTTGTTTGAGCTTTTCTCGCTTTGCCATCCGTTTTCTCCTCAAATAATAACAGTATTATACATCAAGAGATTTTTTGTGTCAACAAACATAAAAATATGTCTATTCCGTTAATTAATTTGACAACAGCTTAATTTGGGCGTATGATAATAGGTGCTACTTTATGGATTATCTTCATTATTAACAAAAAAAATTTTTTATATGGAAAAAAAGTTTTTTTATAACAGTTACTGCTTTTTGCGGCGATATTTCAATATTCCCAAGAGCAGAAAGCTGAGTTGGTGCATCATCAAAGAGACCACCCGCTCAGGAACTGAACTCCGCCTTGGGGCTTCGGTTGTTGGGACAAACAAATACATTGACATTGCCCGCCGCCGCTTCTTTTCAGAAATCAGCCTGGGCGGCGTTCAACGTGTTGTTTATCCGGCCAAACGAATGTCGCAAGGTGCGGATTTTGTATTTCAAAGCTTGCAAGATGGCTGTCGGATTACAAAACCCAAGGGCTATATCGAGGATATTTATAACATATCCTGGTTTAGTCCGGAGCTGATAAAAAAAACGCTATTGTAGCCGAAAGCTCTCCGTCTTAACCACGGAGAGCTTTTGTCGTTTTTAGCGGCTCGAATGTTTGCCTCTGCACTATCTTGGCTTGCCATATAACCGTCACCCCTCGTTTTTTCGGCAGAAAAAACGTCAAGGGGTCTGCGCGTTTTTTTATCATAATGTGACTAAGCGAATATTGGTGGTTGAGGAAAGGGGGAAATTCGTAGATCCCTTGACGTTTTCTTACGAAAACGAGGGATGACTTCAATATATTTGTCACTCCGGCCTTATTTTTTTACTGTCACTCCGGCCCCGAGCCGGAGTCCAGGTTAATATTGATTCCTTAGACACCTGGATTCCGGGTCAAGCCCGGAATGACAGAGAAAAAAATGAGCCTGGAATGACAGGAAGAGAAAAAATGCCGCCTGGGACAGGAAGAGAAAAAATGCCGCCTGGGACAGGAAGAGAGAAAATGCTGCGGTATGACAGGAAGAGAGAAAATGTCGCCTGTGACAGGAAAGAATTAATTCGAAGAGCCCTGGACGTTTTCTTACGAAAATGAGGGATGACTCTATAGGTGGACGGGGCGGGCAATCGTGGGGCGACAGAAAGAGAAGGAAGCAGCGTGAGTATGACAGTGACAGGAGAGAGGACGGAGCGACAGTATCGGAGGAGCGGTAAGCCGCTTGTTTAATTTTTTCTTGCTTTTCAGATTTTTTGCTTTATGCTGTTTTACGGACACAGGGAAAAGACTGTGTCCGGGGTGTCACAGCCCTTCATAAACTCAGTCGCGGTATGCGACTCTAAAATCATACTAGTAATCCACCATGGGTGGATGCTGGTGTAATAAGGTTTTGTGCCAAACAAGCCAGACCGCTTGAGTTTATGACGGTTGTGAACATCCACCCGCTTCTTTTCGGCGGGTTTTTGTTTAACCCAAAACAAAGGATGTTGCCATGGATTTGAACGATCGTCTCCGCACCTTAAAAAAACGTCAGAAAGATCTCCAGGCCGAGCTTGATCTTAACACCAACGAACTGGCCGACATCTATCGGCAAATCTACCAAAAAAGAATCGATGACGAAATCGACGAATATCGTATTATTAGCCGTGAGTTTGTCCGCACTTTTCATCCTACGCCCGAACAGTTGAAGCTGCTTTTTCAACCGATTTCACATTTATTTTATCTACGTCTTAGCCAAGGTGCTTATGCGCGGCTGTATGCTTTGCATATCCGTTTTGTCTGGCAACTGGTTGCTTATCCGCCGCGCTATTGGTCGACCGCTTCCCGGCTGGGGGCTAAACTGACCAAGCAAATCAGCGATGCCCTGAGCGGATACGGGCTTTATCTCGGCATGAATATTGAAAATATTTTCTCAGCCTCACTCTAAGACGGGCAGCGCCCCGAAGAAAATAACACCGGGGCACTAAAATCAGCAAAGCTTATCAGAAATTATAATTCAACCCCACCGCCAAAATATGAATATCATTTTCATATTTGGCTTTCATTGAACCGCGCAAGGCATCGCCTTCGTGGTGCCCGTCGAGGTTCACCCGTCCTTTTTCGGCCCGAATATAGGTATAGCCGAGATTAAGCGTAGTCCGGTCGTCAAGGCTGTATTCAATGCCGCCGGAATACCACAATCTGTCGGCATCGGGAATACGCGGCGTCCGGTAATATTCGCCGACCGCTCCCTGATCAACCGCAAAACCGGCGCGGAATTTCCATTTGTCATTATAACGATAGCTGGCGCCGACGGCATAAAAAGTGGTATCTTTCCATTTTTCCTGAGTAATGCTGTCAATACCGTTCTGGCCCAATATCCGCAATTCTTTAAACGAAGACCAGTATGTGCGCCCGAATTCGGCCATGACCGACCATTGGTCGTTAATATCGTGATATGCTCCGAAAGTCAAATTTGCAGGCGTTGTCAGGCGGGCGGAGATATTTTGATCCATATCCACCGCTTTGCTGAAGTCAATATTGCCTTTGAGCTTGTGTTTAATTTGGCTGCGATACCCAATCCCAAAGCGCGTATTGTCGGAATATTCATACATGGCTCCCAAGGTATAACCGATATCCAGAGCATCGCCGTAGAGTTTGGTATGGTCTTCCTGCGGGCGTATTCCGTTCATGGTAATCTGGGCATTAGAGAGTTTGGCACGCACATACTGCATTTGGAATCCCGCCCCCAAAGACAATTTGCAAAACGGCCGATAAGCAATCATCGGCGTGGCGGTCAGCGTCTTGACGTCCGACTTGGTACCATGGAAGCGGCCGGCCCAGTCATCATCATAAGTCGTTATCATACCGAAAGGCGTATTCAACGAAAAAGCCGCCGTCCATTTGTTGTCAATCTGATGAGAAATATAAAAATTCGGCGATACGGCCGCATGTACAATATTTCCGGTGTAGCCGGTTTCGGTATGTCCGGCCACCAAATTGTCAGAACTGGCGGTTTTGGCTTTGGAACGCGGAGCAATCCAAGTACCGCCGACGGCCATTTTGGTACCGGTATGCCGCGTCAGCCCGGCCGGGTTAAAGTATGAATAGGTAATGTCTTCCGCTCCGGCGGTAGCTCCGGCAAACGCATTTCCCTGGGCAGCGGCTGACTGTTCTTTGAGGTTAAAACCGGAAGCAAGAACCTCCGGGCTTACGAATACGGCACAGAGAGCCGTACAGCACAAAAGTTTTTTCATGAGTTCTACTTTAAAAGTTAGTCCGGGGCAGCCGCCGAAAAAATCCGTCCCTCAGCCTTCAACCTGCCTTGATGAATCTTTAACCTAAAAATGACAAAATGCAATCGTAAATTTATCCACCTCTGGACAACCGGATTAAAATCATTAAAATTCAACATGTTAAACAAATATTATGTCAAAATTTTGACAACTTTCCGTTTTTGCTTTACTTTTGGAACGGTTTTTGATTACATAAGTTAATATATCCTTAACCTGCGGAGAACTATCTTGCGCGAATTTATTAAGTTTGGGCTCAGAACCGTTTTTAAGCTCTTTAAAGTACGGTGCAATATTCAATTTGACGAGGCTTCCCTGCCGTCCAAAGCCGTTTATGTTTCTAACCACGTTTCTTCTCTCGATCCGGTTTTGTTGTTTGCTTTTCTGCCGGGAAATCCGGTTTTTGCCCTCAACGGGCATCTATACCGCCGCAAGTGGATCCGTTTTTTGATGCGCAGGGCCGACGTTGTTTTGTTTAATCCGATTGAACCGGGCGATATCAAAGGGCTGATTGCCCAAGTTGACGGCGGGCGGCAGGTGGTAATCTTTGCCGAAGGGCGGATGACCGAAAACGGCGGTCTGATGAAGATTTACGAGGCGCCGGGTCTGGTGGCCGACAAATCGAAAGCGCCGCTGATTCCGATTTGGATTAACGGGCCTCAATATGGGTACTTTTCAAAAACCAAAGGGAAACTTCCCCACCGGCCGCTGCCCAAAGTCATGATTACGGTCGGCAAACCGCGCAGCTTTAAGCTGAAAGACGAACTCCGCCGCCAGCGCGACCATATCAGCAACGAGGTTTACCAAATTCTTCGCGAAATGAGTTTTGAGGTTAACTATAACCCGAACATTTCTCTATTTGCCCAGTTGATGAAAACCGCCAAGATTCATTCCAAAAAAGGATTGCTGCGCCGGCCGCAGTTTGTGGAGGACATTCAGCGCATTCCCAATTCTTATAAAGACATCATTATCAAATCTTTTGTTTTGGGAAAATACTTTAAGCGCCGCACTTTGCCGGGCGACCATGTTGCCTTGCTGCTGCCCAACTCAATCGCCGCCGTTTGCACGTTTTTCGGGTTGTCGGCTTATGACCGGGTTCCGGTAATGCTTAATTTTTCGGTCGGGGCGCAAAATATGGTTTCAATGTGCAATACCGCCCAAGTCAAAATTGTCATTACCTCGCTGACCTTTATTAAGACAGCCAAACTTGAGAGTACGGCAGAGGTCTTGAAAGCCAACGGTTTTAACATCGTTTATTTGGAATCTTTGCGCAAGGACATCGGGCTGTGGGAAAAAATCAACGCTTATCTGCGTTATAAAATCAAGCGGGTGCCGCACAAGGACGGCGGCAGCAAAAAAGCGGTCATTTTGTTTACGTCCGGTTCGGAAGGAGCGCCCAAGGCCGTGGTTCTGAGCCATGCCAACATTATTTCGAACATCAAGCAAATGTCGGCAATTGAAACGATTAACACGACAGATACTGTTTTTAACGCCCTGCCGATGTTTCACAGTTTCGGTCTCACGGTAGGAACATTGTTTCCGCTTTTGGAAGGCGCCAAACTGTTTCTTTATCCCTCGCCGCTGCATTATCGCATTGTTGCCGAGCTGGTTTATGAAATCGGAGCGACAATCATGTTCGGCACCGACACGTTTTTCCGCGGCTATGGGCGGATTGCGCATCCGTTTGATTTTCACAACGTCCGTTTTATGTTCGGAGGCGCAGAGGCGGTCAAGGCCGACACGCGCGACATGTGGATGGAGCGGCTCGGCATCCGGGTTATGGAAGCTTACGGCGCAACGGAGTGCTCGCCGGTGGTTACGGCCAATAACCGGATTTTTAACCGTTTCGGCTCTATCGGGAAACTGCTGCCGGCCATGGAATACCGGATTGAACCGGTAGACGGGATTGAAAAAGGCGGCGAACTGGTCGTTCGCGGGCCAAACGTCATGCTGGGGTATATCATGCCGGACAATCCGGGCGTTTTGAAGCCGCTCGAAAACGGCTGGTATCATACCGGAGACGTGGTGGAGATTGATGAAATCGGCTTTATTTACATTAAAGACCGGATTAAGCGTTTTGCCAAAATCGGCGGCGAGATGGTTTCGCTCAATGCTGTGGACAACATGGTGCGCAAAGCCTATGAGTGGATGTCGCCGCAAGACAAAACCGGCGAAGGCAGCACCGACATGTTCAGCTACGGCGTGGTGGCCATTCCGCACGAGAGCAAAGGCGAGCAGATTGTTCTGGTTACCAACAACCGCATGGTCACGCAGGAAGTGCTGCACAGCTATATCAAAAATAACGGCATGTCCGAGCTTTATTTGCCGCGGGTTATTCTGTTTCGGGACAAGCTGCCGGTTTTTGCTACCGGAAAAGCCGATAATGTTACATTAAAAAAGGAAGTTTTAGAAGAACTTAGCGGAAAAAGCGAATAAATTTCGGCTTTTGCCCAAATGCAGCCTTGCTATTTGGGTGAGAATTATTATAATTTAAGTGTAGTTATTATTGATGGAGATTAAAATGCGGATGTTGTTTCCCTTGCCGGTGTTGGTTGCCGGTTTGATTTTTGCGGCTGCCGACAATGTAAAGGCTGCGACGACTTTTTTGCCGGACTGGTCAGAAAGCGGTCTTGACTTCAATAGTGAAGACAATCCTGACATCAGCCAAGACGAAGATTTATGCATTGAGGCCGTTGACGGCAACGGCAACAGGCTGTATCACATGGCCGACGGTTGTCCGGTTCCCAAAAAATTTGATGAATATTGCGCTCATGACGATCGTTACATTTCCGAATGTTATTGTCACGAGCCTTTTGTTTATACCTGTACTTATCCTTACAAGGGAGACACCCGGGAAGTAGACGATGAGTTTGGTTATTCAAACTGCGACGACTTGTGGGTTGCCTGCTGCGATACCACTTGTCCGGCCGGGTCTTCGACCACTCATCCGGGCGGATGTCCGAATACTTACGGCAGCAACGGCTGCGGCGAAACCTGTTACGGCCCCTATCAGGAATGCTGTTATCCTGAATCCGACGAAACTGGCTGTTCCTGTGGCACAACGACCTGCGGCGACGGCTGCGGCGGCACGCGTACCTGCTGTGCGGCATGTCCGGAGCCGGAAGAACCAGAACCGGAGCCGACACCGGACGAACCCGATCCGGCGCCTGTTGACCCCGGAGAATCGGAAGACAACAGCAATCCCTGCGCCGGCGTTACCTGCCCAACCGGCAAAAGCTGCTCAAAGTGCAAAACTTACACTTCCAATGCCTGCTGCTCAATGGTTTGTACCGAATGTGACGATACCGATCCCTGCGCCGGACAAAGCTGCCCGACCAGCGTGGCCTGCGGCACGGAAGGCTGTGCTTCCTACAGTACCAAAACAGATTGCTGCCCTTCGGTTTGCACCAAATGCAACGAAATAAAAACCTGTACACCGGTCAGTTGCTCACACAGCAGCAAACAAACCGGCGAAGGCTGGTCTTGCACCTCGTGTACCGGAACAAAATCCGACTGTTCGACTTATTCGGGCTGGAACTGCACTTATACCAAACCGAAACCGGACTGCTCACATTGCAACAATTATACTGATGGCGGCGGCTGTCGCAGCAGATGTATCTGGCATTGTGAAAGAGGATCATCTTGGGACGGCAAAATAGGCGGTTTGACTTGTGCTATCCGCTAAGTTTTGCAAGCTCTGAAAAAGCTCCGTTTCGACGGAGCTTTTTTTGGAGATTCAAAGAATAATATGGCTTATTTATTCCTTGGATATCCGGCTATTCTTCGCCCTTCAGACTCAGACCGAGTATGACCTGCACAGGCACGGCGTTTCCCCTGTTTCCTTTTGTCATTCCGGGCTTGTTTTTTTTACTGTCATTTCGGGCTTGTTTTTTTGCTGTCATTCCGGGCTTGACCCGGAATCCAGGCGGCTAAG
>OGQL01002815.1_pt1 | contig 10578 bp, 8 predicted proteins | sample 1553211 | NCBI WGS metagenome assembly OGQL01 (sample SAMEA2579942, study PRJEB22360) | human gut metagenome
GAGGAAATTTCATTCCGGTCTTCTTCCGGTAGAAGTTACGGATCAAATGCCAATGATTGTTTTTCCTATCCATTCACATCTGAAAAAGGAACCATTCATTTCCGCTACTGATATTTGCACATTCAGGCTTTACTATAATCAGACTGGGAGTACAAAATTTGCTGTATATTCACCGGCTCTTTCTATATATTTCGTCTATGAGTTAGCTACCAATACCATCACTCCGACAAAGGATATAAATTTTAATTCGGCTCCTCTTTCTGAAAAGGTTGCCCCATGATTTATTTATCATGATTGGAAAGAGAACAGGAAGGCATTAGTAAAAGTATATTGTTCTTTGTAAATGTGTGAATATATTTGCGTCTGATGCTTTTCTTCTGTCGTCTGTGATTTTTGTTTTCTCTTTCTTATACAAGTTACTTCATAAACTCGCATCACGTTTATAATAAATAGTGAGGACGTTTATTATAAACGGGTCCCAAGTTTATTATAAACTATATTTTGCCAAATTCCTCGGAATGAGAGGAATTAATTAAACAAAATGGGGTGAAATCCTTGTGGACTTCACCCCATTCTTATTCCTTACAATGTACTCTCATACATGTAAATTATATCTTTATGTCTTTATATTTGTACATTTCATGCTTTTGATTCCAGATTTGTTTCTACAAATATACGAAATTTAAAAGGCAAAGTCAATAGGGAAGCCGTTTTAACGGTTTCATTTGTTTCTCTTTCCGTATAACTTGTCTATCAGATCCTGTCGGCCGATACGTCTTAACTCATTCAGAATATTCTTTCGTTCTTCCGGCTTATACCAGAAGAAGAATTGTCGTTGTGCCAGTTTCTCCCGTTGTGTTTTGGCACTGAATACAGGTTCCAGTGTATAGGGATGAAATCCGCTGTACCATGCTTCGGTGGCTACAGTCATCGGAGTAGGGGTAAAGTCCTGTACTTGCTCCAGATGAAAGTCCAGCCGCTTGGTGATAACAGCCAGTTCCGCCATGTCTTCTTCCTTGCAGCCGGGGTGCGAAGAGATAAAGTACGGTATAAGTTGCTGACGCAGATTCTCTTCCCGGTTGATACGGTCAAATATTTTTTTGAAAGTTTCAAACTGTTCGAATGAAGGTTTGCGCATGATGGATAACACCCGGTCGCTGGTATGCTCTGGAGCTACTTTCAATCGTCCGCTCACATGATTGACAATCAACTCGCGTGTGTATTCAGCCGTGCTGCGATTGGTGGCGGCGTCTTTACTCTGATGGAGCAATAAGTCGTAGCGCACTCCACTGCCGATAAATGATTTTTTTATGCCGGGGATGGCATCTACCGCTTTGTATATGTCCAATAACGGGCGATGGTCCGAATTAAGATTCGGGCATACTTTGGGATGAATACATGACGGGCGTTTGCACTTTTTGCATATTGCTTCATCTTTACCCTTCATCTGATACATATTGGCGGAAGGCCCTCCAAGGTCACTTAAATACCCTTTGAAGTCGGGCAACTGCATCACCTCCTTTACTTCATTCAATATAGACTTCTTGCTGCGGCTGACGATAAACTTGCCCTGATGTGCCGAAATGGTACAGAAAGCACAACCGCCGAAACATCCGCGATGAATGTTGACGGAGAACTTAATCATATCGTATGCGGGTATGCGTTTGCCCTTATATTTGGGATGCGGGAGACGCGTGTAAGGCAGGTCGAAAGAACGGTCGAGTTCCGCTTCCGTCAAGGGCGTATAAGGCGGGTTGACAACGACAGTTTGCCTGCCTACGGCCTGCAAGATACGCGAAGCAGCATATTTATTACTCTCTTCTTCTATATGGCGGAAGTTGGAAGCCTGTTTCTTCTTGTCTTTCAGACATTCTTCATGTGTGAATAGGGTGATATCTCCTTCTTGCGGCAGCACTTCTTTCGTAAGATAAGCCAATTGGGGGATGTCAAGGACCGGTTGTTGCTGTTTCAGTTTTCGTACAAGTTCCATAATGGGTTTTTCACCCATGCCGTATATCAGTGCATCGGCACCGCTGTCCACGAGGATGCTTGGGCGCACACGGTCTTGCCAATAGTCGTAATGTGTCAACCGGCGCATGCTTGCTTCGATGCCGCCCAGTATGACAGGTACATCGGGATATAGCTTTTTCAGTATTTGGGTATAGACAATCGAAGGATATTCGGGACGCATGTCCGGACGTGCGTCGGGAGTATAGGCATCATCGCTGCGCAGACGTTTATTGGCAGTGTATTTGTTGACCATGCTGTCCATACAGCCTGCACTGACACCGAAGAAGAGACGGGGACGTCCCAGTTTCTTGAAATCCCGTAAGTCATCTCGCCAGTTGGGTTGGGGTACAATCGCCACACGCAAACCTTCCGCTTCGAGGATGCGCCCGATGACGGCTGCCCCGAATGACGGATGATCCACATACGCATCACCGCTGAACAAAATAACGTCCAGCTCATCCCACCCGCGAAGTTCCACTTCTTTCCTGGTTGTAGGCAACCAATCAGTCAGTCTGTACTCTTTCATGGGTGCAAAGATACGGAAAGTTTTAATTATTTACAGAATTGTACCAGCATTTCCTCTCCGTCATAAATCTCCCGGAAGCCGATTCCCTGTTCGGCAAGATACTCTTTGAGGTCATTAAAGGCGGGTGCATCGTCCATAATGATTTCCAGTTTCTCGCCTTTTCCGGCTTCGCACATGGCCTTTATGGCCGGAATAAGAGGACTGTACAGGTTCTGTCCGCGTGTGTCAATGGTTCTCATTTATTTTCTTCCTCTTCTATGGTTGTTTGTTGGGAAAGCCATTGCAGGTAGAGCTTGATAAGCTGCTGTAATCCGAAGGCTTTCATATTGTTGTGGTAGATAACATCGATGCAGAGGTCGAGCAGGTCTTTGCTGTCCTCTTCCTGGGCGGCGATGAGGGAACGGATATTCAGTTTGAGTTTGTCGAGCACGGTTTCGTCCACGATGCCGTTACTGTCGATGAGATGACGGAAGAGACCGTATTTTTCGATAGTGGCAAGGTTTTCTTCCGATATTTCCAAGTTGCGGGTTCCGCTGGGATTGGCTTGTATAGTGTACATGGCATTAATGTTTTAATGGTTAATATTCAGTGATTCATATTTTCTGTAAAAGCAAAGATAAGTTTTTCACCACAGATTATACCTATTTCACCGGATTATTTATCAAGATTGCCATTATTCTCTGTGCACACCTGCATTATCGGCGGAAAAGAAATGCAGAATGGATGCCATAACCGCTGTTCTGCCGGCTTTTTCCCGGATACTTTCAAAGGGAAATGACATGATGAATGTGCGGTAGTCGTTACCTTTATAAGCTACGGCAGCAGGAAGATTTCCCCCGGTATAGGTCATTACGGGAAAGGCGGTTGCCATAGGGCGGATACAATCGGGGGTCGTCACGGGATAAGCCCGTTCATTGGGCAGGCGGGGAATGCTGAGGATGCGCCCCAGACCTTGTATGCCGATATGTTCGCCGGATACCTGTAAGCTGCTGTCGAAACGGTATTTCAGGATGTTTTGGGTGAATTCCCGATTGCCTTGCGAGTCGTTCATGTCGCTGCCTATGTATGCACCGCTGACCAGTAGGTTGCCGCCCGACCGGCAGTAAGCTGTCAAGGCACGCTGCATGGACGAAGAGAAAGTTTTGTAATAGGTTGCCCGTGACAGATTGACGTCCGTCTTTTCCAGTCCCAGAATATAGTCTGCTATTGGATATTCTTCCAATGCTACACTACCGTTTTCTACGGCTTCATCGCTGCATGAAGTAAAGCTGTAGCCGCCGACGGTCTGTATGGCTTTACCGTGTATAAAGGGATAGTCGAATGTGTTTCCGGCTATTTTTATCCCTTCGTATTCATTGCCGCTTTCTCCCAAACGTTTTCCGGCTTCTTTGCGGTCGAAATTCAGCTGGCTGCCGCAGAGTGATATATCATATAGATAAGGTACTCCGGGGTCTTTCGTCAAGTCAAAGCCGGCTTCGTCGGGTGTGTTTATCACAGCAGGGCTACTGATACGGTCGAAACCGTTGATGATGAGAACGCGTGCTTTTTCGTGCTTGGACTTGTATGCGGCAAGGATTTCGGACGGGAAGCTTTCACCACCCCGGTTCACTGCCGTTACTTTGAAGGAATAAACGATGCCCGGTTCTATCTTCAGAGTGTGGAAAGGATTGCTTACGCGTACACCATTGTCAAATCCGCCTCGCCCGATGCGTGTATAGACAATGTATTCGTGGGGTGTGGCAGTCGGTTCCAACGGGTCATCCACTCCTTGCCAGGAAAGTTCCAGGGTATTTTTCTTCTTACCGAAGCGGACGGAGAAATTGTGGACAGGTAAGGGCTGTACGACGTATTCTTTATTATGCTGGGTACAGATATATTGCAGGATGGATTTGTATAGGGCACGACTTGCCGTGAACTTGAATTTGGGGTCGTGTCCCAAGCGCATGTCGGCAAAATTCTGGTGCGACAGAAGTTCTACAATTGTGGAAGGAACAGCAGGCAGGCGGGTCTCGCTGTAGTTACGGTTCCACATGCTGCGGCGCGTCCAGTCTGCATTGAAAGTGGAACGGATGTCCTGTTGCAGACGGGTGAGGAACAGGTCGGTAAGGTCGCGCGAGGCGTAGCGGTTTGTTCCTGCCGCTAACTTGCCATCGTTGAAATAGGTAGTGTAGATGCCGAGTGTACCTACAATCCGGTCGTCTGTCCTGAAACCCGCATCGCTGTGCAGTGCCATACTCATCTCAAGAGGAACTCCCAATCCCGGTTCTTTGGGGTTGAATACGGAACCGCCCGACAGGTAGTTGATTGTACGCGAACGTACATTGATATCATCCGAAAGGTCGTTCTGTCCTTTGTATCCGGCATATACGGGGTAGGGCATACCGGCCCATTGGGCGGAATAACGCGCGCCTTCCAGATAACGGGGCAGACCGCTGACTTGGCCGCCGCGCGCAATGTTGCCCATACCACCGCCGAAGCGCACGGCATCGGCGCATACCACTCCTTTTTCCCGGCTTTCATTGCTCAATACTACCATGCCGTAGTCGTTGCTTCCTTTGTCGAAAGTAAAAGTGCCGAGATATACCCATGTGCCGCCGCCTATACGTTGGTTTACTTTAAACTCAGCGACACCGCCGTTATGGAATACAAGGTATTTGGCATCGCTCACGCTGTTGGGCAGGCTTTGATAGGAAACGTATACAGCATATTCTCCGGTTTCCGGGATGTCGGGAACCCACTCGGCAAAGGCTTTGTTTTTCTTCTTTTCAGTTTGTGCAAAGCGGGCTGTACCGTCATGAAAAGGATTTTCTCCTTCCGTGTAGATACGCTTCTGTTGTGCAAATCCAGGCAGAGCAGTTTTTTCCCACTGTGCTTTTCTGCTCTTTACCTCAAGATAGAGGGAGTTTGTGGTGTTCCGGTTGTCATCGTTGTCTACAATGATTTCCTGTTTTTGCGTGTCCCGTTCGCGAGGGGTGAATACGTTGGCTCCCGCATTTTCCAGCATCGGGATGAGGTAAGGCAGGATGAACGATTGTGTGAATTGGTCTTCGGAGGTACAGAACAAGCGCGGACGCTGCCAACCCCATTTGTCTTGTTATTGATGTAGTATTTTCCGTGACTTTGCCACAGAGCGATATGGCGTCCCTCCAGTCCGCGGGTTATTTCAAAAGGACGGGACGTACGGGTCACCCAGGGAGCATCTTTATAGTGTATATCGGTAAACAGGCGGCTCTTGTCTTTTTTTCCGTTTCTGTATGTGTTGGGAATAAGTTCGTTGATGGAATGTCCGTCTGTAAAGACAGTAATGTCAAAGTAAGTTACGGGACCCGGAAGAATTTCTTTGATGTCCCGGTAAATTCTGTTCACCGTTTCTGGCCGGAAGGGCTGGTAGGAGAATGTATTATCGGCATAGATGCGGATTGTTTTTCGGTGGAAATCGATAAGTACACTGTCGAGTCGGCATGTACCGATATTGACATTGACAGGGATATACGTTTGGAAAAAGGCCTGCAGCCGTTCCCGAACGGCCTGTTCTACGTCTTGTGAAAAGACAGAACCAACTCCTGCGAGCAGGAACAATATGGATAAATATAGTTTTTTCATGTCCGATGGTTAAGTACCGTACAAAAATACATAAAAAAGAGTGAGAAGTTCATCACTTCCCACTCTCTTGTTTCTATTTAGCAAACATTTACAGCGGAATGTATTCTACGAATGCTTCCATAGCTTCGTAGGATGCCAGACCCAGGCTGTCGTACAATGCAGCTGTACCGCGGTTGCGGTCTTCGCTTCGTTGCCAGAACAGACGTTCGTCGTTGCCCAGGAATGGTGCGCTCTCCATCTGGCTTTGGTGCTTCAGGATAGAGTTACGTTTCGCACGTAATTCTTCGGGACTGATGGGCACTGCCATTTCAATGTTCTCGATTTCCCATTCTGCCCATGCACCGCGATACATCCAGATGCGGCAATCTTTCAGCCATTTGGCTCCTTCTTCCTTTTCAAGGTCGATAGCTGCGAATACGGCATCCGTACAAACACGGTGTGTGCCGTGTGGGTCGGCAAGGTCGCCGGCAACGAAGATTTGGTGGGGTTTCACTTCACGCAATAGGTTGCGTACGATTTCCACATCGGCTTCGCTGATGGGGTTCTTCTGAATCTTACCAGTTTCATAGAACGGCAGGTCGAGGAAATGGCAGTGATCCAACGGGATATTATTATAGGTACATGCCGTACGCGCTTCACCGCGGCGAATCAGTCCTTTGATAGTCAGGATGTCGCGGGTGTCCATATCACCGTCTTTCTTATCTTTCAGATAGTTGCGGATTTCGGTGTATTTTTCGTTGATAACTTGGTCCTCACTGTTGTTAAAGAGTTGGTTGAAACCGTTGATGAAGTGCAGGAAACGGATTACCTCTTCATCGCCTACGGCAATGTTACCGGAAGTCTCATAGGCCACATGTACATCATGTTTCTGTTCTACCAGTCGGCGGATAGTACCTCCCATGGATATGACATCATCGTCCGGATGCGGAGAGAATACAATGACACGTTTTGGATACGGTTTCGCACGTTCGGGGCGATAAGTGTCGTCTGCATTCGGCTTGCCGCCCGGCCATCCGGTGATGGTGTGTTGCAGATCGTTGAAAATCTTGATGTTTACATTATAAGCAGAACCGTAGAGGGCAAGCAACTCACTCAGACCGTTTTCGTTATAATCTTTGTTAGTCAGTTTAAGAATCGGCTTTCCGGTCAGTTGGCACAGCCAGACGATGGCGCTGCGAATCAGTTTGTCGTTCCATTCGCAGGAAGTCACCAGCCAGGGACGTTGGATACGTGTCAGATTGGCGGCTGCCGAAAGGTCGATGGCGATATGGGCATTGTTATGGGTTTGAAGATAAGAGGCAGGAATTGTATCCGTTACGTTACCTTCCACACATTCTTTTACCATTTTGGCTTTTTCCTCACCCCATGCCAGCAGATATACTTTCTTGGCGGAGAGAATTGTGGCTACACCCATTGTTATGGAACTTACCGGTGTGCTTTCAATGCTTCCGAACATTTTGGATGCTTCGTTGCGTGAGTCACTGTCCAGCAAAATCAATCGGGTGGTGGAGTTCAGGCGTGAACCCGGTTCGTTGAAACCGATATTACCGACACGTCCGATACCTAATACAGCTATATCAATGCCGCCGAAACTTTCGATACGTTGCTCGTACAAACGGCAATATTCGAAAATAGTATCTTTGGCGATAGTACCGCTGGGGCTGAATACGTTCTGCATGTCAATGTCTACGTGGTCGAGCAGCATTTCCTTTAAAGAATTGAGGTTGCTGTTCACAGCGTCTGAAGCCAACGGATAATATTCGTAAAGGTTGAATACCACTACATTGCGGAAACTCAGTCCTTCTTCTTTATGCATGCGCACAAGGGCCGAATAGACATTGCGCGGTGAGTTGCCGCCAGCCAGTGCCAATACACAGAAGCGTCCGGCCTTTTGCTTGTCACGAATCATCTGTGCGATGTCCAATGCAATTTGGTTGGCTCCTTCTTCGGGAGACTCGTAAATGTCTGTCGGAATTTTCTCGAGACGTGTCAGTACCGATCGCTCGAAAGCGTTCTCCGGTCTGTAGTACCTGGGGGATACTCTATTCAGAGTAATTTGAGAACTAAGATTGGTTTTCATACAATATTTGGTTATTAATAAATGATTAAAGCTGTTCGCTTGTTCAAAACTTAACAAAAATACGAAAAACAAAGTTCATCCGCATGATGTTGGGATAAATTTTATGATAAAGTATCGGTTTCAGGCACTAATTTACCCATTGCCCATACTGCTCTAATCTTCAAATCTTCGTCCATTACGATAATATCGGCATCTTTCCCTTTTTGGAGCGAGCCTTTACGGTCGTATACACCCATAATGCGTGCCGGTGTTTCGGATACCATTCGTGCGGCGTCTGCCAGAGGTATATCGGCTTTCTGCACCATTGTACGTATCAGCCGGTCCATAGTAGCCACACTGCCGGCAAGGGCGGAGTGGTCCGCAAGCTTACAGACTCCGTCTTCAATGATGACACGCGGGTCGAAAGCTTCTTTGCTGTCGCTGGCCGCACATGCCAGGGCATCGGTGATGGCGCACATCCGTTCCACACCTTTTATCTTGTAGACCAGGCGCAGGATTGTGGGCGGTACATGGATACCGTCGGCTACAACTTCCACAGTCATGTCGTCCATGAGGTAAATGCTCTCCACAGTGCCTTCGTATTTGTATTCACGGCGTTTGTGGAATCCGGGCATTGCATTATAGAAATGTGTAGCATGTGTGTATCCGGCTTCATAGGCTGTACGTATGTCCTCAAATTCGGCTTGTGTATGGGCTACCGAAGCCAAAATGCCTTTTCCGGTGATATATTTTCCGAACTGCATGGCTCCGGGTAATTCGGGAGCAGCATCCCAACGCTTGATGCAGTGCCAGTTTTCCACGATAGGAATGTATTCGTTAGGGTCGGGATTCTTGATGTTCTCGGGCATCTGTCCGCCTGCCATCGCCATGTTCAGATAATGGCCTTCGAGGTGCAGACCCAGTATAGGACTGTCTTTTTCCGCCATCATCTTCGTACAAGTCTCTGCCGCCTGTTCAATCATCGGTACGGTAGAAGAGGACAGAGTAGGGAATATGCTGGTAGTTCCGTATTTCATGTGGGTTTGGACCGCACCGCGGAAAGCGTCTTCGGTACATTCCATAAAATCGCGTCCGCCACCGCCATGTGCATGGATTTCTACACCGCCGGGCAGTACATACATTCCTTTTACATCAATCAGTTGTGCACCGATAACGGCGAGGTCGCAATTGGTTACTTCTAAAATTTTTCCGTCTCTGATGAGAACGGAACCGTCCTTGAGCCAACCTTGAGGGGTCAGAATACGTGCGTTGATAAGTTGAGTCAACATAGGATTTAGGGGTTAGTGTTAATAAATTAATTGTTTCAGTCGTCAGACATTATTTCAAAGGACAAAAATAACTACTTTTTAGGTAAGATGCACTCCATACATTTAGGTATTTCTATTAAATACTCTAAAATTTAATACGTAATGTTTAAAGAAATACCTGTTTAATATCTTTTAATCAGGATGATGGTAAGCGGGAACTTTATTTTCGTTATTTTGTTTTACTTATAATAAACTTAATAAAACGATGGATTATGAAAACATGGAAAGTAGAAGCGGCTATTATTGCCGTTGGTATGGTACTGCTGGGAGTGATAATTAAATGGGGTATAAATGATTTTATAGATAAAGAACGTATTGTCAGTGTAAAAGGGTTGGCTGAGATGGAAGTTCCTGCTGATAAGGTGATATGGCCCTTGATGTATAAAGATATAGGGAATGATCCGTCGCTGCTTTATGCCAATATGGAACAGAAAAACAAGGCAATTGTGAAATTTTTGGAAAGCAACGGCATTGCTAAGGAAGAAATCAGTATTGCCCCGCCGGAAGTGATAGATATGCAGGCCGAACGCTATGGAAATCGTGATATTGCTTATCGGTATAATGCTACATCAGTCATTACGGTTACTTCAAAAAATGTAGATAAGGTACGGAAACTGATGTCGGAACAGGCTGAACTGTTGAAACAGGGTATTGCCATCAGTGGAGGTGATTATCGCTATAATGTGGTGTATGAATTTACAGGCTTGAATGATGTGAAGCCGCAAATGATAGAAGAAGCTACGAAAAATGCCCGTGCCGAAAAGTTTGCAAAAGACTCAGACAGTAGCCTGGGTAAGATACGGAATGCTTCGCAGGGACAATTCTCCATATCGGACAGAGATGCCAATACGCCTTATATTAAAAGTATACGGGTAGTGACTACCGTGAATTACTATCTGAGACGATAGTGAATGAATCCGCATCTTTCCATGCCGGAAATTTGTTTCTGAATTCTTGTAGTGCGGAAAGTTCAAGAGTAGCCGTAGCTGTTCCTTCTTCATGGTCGGGCACTTGAATCTGCATTTCACCTTTGTATGAGTAGATTGCGCTGC
>OGQL01002825.1_pt1 | contig 10560 bp, 7 predicted proteins | sample 1553211 | NCBI WGS metagenome assembly OGQL01 (sample SAMEA2579942, study PRJEB22360) | human gut metagenome
GCCGTGGGCCTAGGGGCGCTGGGGCTGCTGTTCCTTTTGAATCTCGTCTTCTCCCGCTGGGCGCTGCGCCCGGTTCAACAGGCCTGGGCCCAGCAGCAGCAGTTCATAGCCGACGCGTCCCACGAACTGAAGACCCCGCTCACGGTCATCCTCGCCAACAACGCCATCCTGCGGCAGCGCGGCAGTGACACCATCGCCAGCCAGCGCCAGTGGATTGAGAGCACCCAGATGGAGGCGGAGCGCATGCAGAGCCTCGTGACCGATATGCTCGATCTGGCCCGACCGACCCCGCAAGGCGCCCAAACCTCGGAAGGCCCCGCGGCCGTCGTCGACCTCAGCCGCCTTGTGGAGGGCGAGGCCCTCACCTTCGAGGCCGTGGCCTTCGAACGGGATCTTACCTGGCAATGCACGGTCGCGCCGGGCATTGCCGTACGGGGCAACGCCGCGCGCCTCCAACGGGCCGTGGCCGTGCTTTTGGACAACGCCTGCAAGTACACCGACCCCGGGGGCACCGTGGCCGTGACGCTGCGGGCTGCGACGGGAGATGCCGTCCTTTCCGTGCGCAACAGCGGCGAGCCCATCGATGCGGCCGACCTGCCCCACCTGTTCGACCGCTTCTATCGCGCCGACAAAGCCCGCACCCACAACGCCGTCGACAGCGAAAACGACCGTGCATGCGGGCGCCAGCAAAGCCGCCGCCCCCGGCGGCTACGGGCTGGGGCTGGCCATCGCCCGCGACATCGCCCAAGCCCACAAGGGCGCCATCGCCGTCACCAGCACCGCACAAGAAGGCACCACCTTCACTCTGCGCTTGCCCTTGGTATAAAACGCCCCCGGCGCCGTGAAGAGGATAGGGGCGCCGGGGGCTGGGGCAGATCGAGGTCGCGTGGCTGCCGGGGCGGATGCCGGGGCAGTCGGGAGATGCGACCTCTCCTGCTTTGCGGAGAAGTCTGAAGTTCGCCGCACGACGATCCCGTCGCCGCCGTGCGGGCTTCGGCGAGACGCCGTGGAAGGACGGCTCGCTAACGGTTCGCCGACTCCCTGCGCGGAGGGCCCCGGCGATCGGTGCGGCTCCCCTACCGTTCGAAGATGTCTCCGTTGAAGTCGAGGCGGAAGGTGTCGAGGATCTGGTGTGGGTTGTCGGTAAGGCTCACGGGGCGCGGCGTCATGACGTAACGGTGGCGGCTGCCGTCGGTGAGCCAGCTTACAGGCACGGCATCGAGCAGCGTGATGGCGCCGGCCGGGCACACGTCCCCACAGCTGCCGCACTTCACGCAGTCGCCCGGGGTGTGGGCAACGCCTAGGGTGCCGTCGGCGTCGTCGAACTTCGCGATGGCGCCGGTAGGGCAGAATGTCGCGCACATGCGGCAAGAAACGCACTTCGTGCCGTCGATGACCACCGCACCCCACAGGCGGGTCTCCAGCTTGCCGCTCGCAGGCTCCCCTAGCTGCGCCAATGCGTCCAGCAATCGCTCGCGCCGATCGGGAATAAAGTGCGGCAGCGTGCCGTCCTTCATGACATGGAGGGAATGGGCGGGACGGCGCAGGGCATCCGCCTCTACAGATGAACCGGGGAGGAATTCTTCAGCTTCGCGAACAGGCGGACAAGCCGGCTCTTGGGCAAAGTGGGCGTCGCGGGCAGCTTCGACGGCTCCGGTATCGACGCCATCAGCAAGAACGCCCACCGGAGGCACGTCGGTCACGACGATTTCCAGCTCGTTGCCCCAAGCGCCGAGCACCTGACGCGCCGTTTCGGCCACGAGCTCCGCCGTGTCGCGACCGTGGCGCTGGGCGCAACGCTCGCAGTCGCCGCAGAGCACCGTCACACAGCCCACGCCCTCGGCGGCGAGCCCCGCCAGAAGCGACTCATCTACGCGCCCTGCGCAAATCACGGACGCCGCAACACCAGGCACCAGCAAATCGCCCAAGGCCGCCTCCATCTGGCTGCAGACAATGACCACCTCGTCACCGCGCGCGGCGCGCAGGCAGGCGACCTTCAACTCGGCGTCCGACGGATTCAAAGATTCCAAAGCGCACGTGGGGCACACCGTGGCGCAGGTGCCGCAGCCGACGCATTTCGAGGCATCGATCACCAACTCGCCATCATCCAAAGAAAGGCACCCTGAAGTGCACGCCGCCGCGCACTTCAGGCAGTCCACATTGCGGTTGCGCACCTTCGCGCACCGCTCCCGATGCACCCGAATGGCCCCGCTGTCCACGACCGTAAACGCGGCCCCCACATAGCGATGGGCCCCCGCATCAATCGTCTCAACCATTGTTTCTCCTCTTCTAAGACAGTCGAACCTCTCCCAAAGTCCTTCCCGCCTTTGCAGCCAGATGCCACCTCGCGAGGCGGCCCGCGGAACCCGTGATCACCGACCTCTGCGCGCCCTCCGGAGAACGCGGCCGTTAAGAAACAGCTTCCACTTCAGCAGCAGCGATACCGGGATGGTACCGACTCATGTGCGTCATCTCCGCTGTTTCTTTTGCCGCGTTCGCAGGAGGATAAAGCGCGCAGCGGGCGGTGATCACGGGTTCCGCGGGCCGCCCCAACAAGTCGCTAGTCCAGCTTCGGTTCCAGCTCGTCCATGACCGGATCGGGAATTTCCACGACCGTCTTGCCCGCCTTCTTGCCGACGAACACCGGCATCGTGATGGCATGCGTGGGGCACACGTCCACGCAGTTGCGGCAGCGCGTGCAGTCGGCCATGGTGCGCGGCCCGAATTCCGGATGACGGATGTTGATGTCGGCGTCGCACACCTCGGCGCACTTGCTGCAGGAGGTGGCACGGGCCGTCTCCAGGCACTTCTCATCATTAATGGTAGGCACAAACGTGCGCGAGAAGCGCCCGACCAGGTTCATGAGGGCCGAAAGCGGGCAGAAGTTGGAGCACCATTTCCGCAGCACCACCAGTTCGATGACGAGCATGGCCGGAATGAGAATGAGCCCGATGGTCGCGTCGCCGTGGGCGAAGGCGCGCCAGATGACGAGCACCGTGGCAAACGTGAGGCCCACCGGACACACGAGGCAGAACACCGGGAACCCGAACACGGCCGTGGAAAGCAGCGCGCCGCCGAGCACTGCGTGGCGCGAGTCCACCTTGCCGTGATGAACCGGCTGGCACTTACCGCAGGCGCCGCAGGGGGAGGCGTCCTTTGGCGGCTTCCTCAGGCGCCGCAGGCGTAGCCGTCCTTTGCGGCTTTCAAACTCGCCAGCTCCTGCTGCGAGATGGCCTTGATCTCGGAGTTCTTCTTCTCCGTCAACTCGCGGCGTTTCTTGGGCGAGCGGAAGAAGTCGCGGATGCGATCGATGAGCATGGTCGGGCACAGCCACGAGCAGAACGCGCGACCGAACACGAGCACGAGGGCGGCGATAAGCACGAGCGACACCACCGCGCGGGGAATCATGGTCTTCGTGGCGATCATGGTGCCCAGCGCGCCCAAGGGGCACAGCATCGAGAACGTGTCCCAACCGAAGCCGGACATCGTGCCCATGCTCACGCCGGCGACAAGCCCGGCGGCCATGCCGACGAACACCACGGCTCCCACAGCCGTGCGCAGCCGACGCGTCTTCAGCTTCGCGGCCAGCGCGTTCGCAGAGCCCTTCCCCTTCACGCCCGCAGCCTGAGATGAAACGGACGCTTCCGTAGTTTCCTTCTTCTGAGCCATAACTTACCCCCTTTAGGCTTCAATAGGGCGCACTACAATGGCGCGCTCGGTGGACTTGATGGAACCGGACGACAGCGACAGGCAGGCGGCCTGGCAGGCGCCGCAGCCGTTGCACTTGTCTTCCACGACGTAGGGAATGGGGTTCGCGCCGCCCTCGTCCTTAAGCTCGATGGCGCTGTAGTTGCAGGCGTCGTAGCAGTCGCGGCAGCCGGTCATGCGATAGGCCAAGCACGTGCGCGGATCGATCTCCGCCGTGCCGATGATGATGTCGCCCGTCTCGCCGGTCTCCGGGTTGCCCACCGTGTAGCTGGCGGGCAGCTCCAGGGCCGCCGTGGGGCACACGGCCGCGCACAAGGGGTTGCCGCCGTTCTCCTCGTAGCAGAAATCGCAGTAGTTTCCCGTGTTGAAGTCGAGCATGGGGCTGCGCATGCCCAGCAGCCCGTCCTCGATTTTCGCCGGCACGATGGCCTCACGGGGGCACGCCTCGTAGCAGCGCTCGCAGCGGATGCAGCCGCTTACCAGATGGGCCTCGTCGGTGCCTCCCGGCGGTCGGTTCAGCGGGTTGTGGCCCGCGTAGCGCAAAGCGCCCAGACCCAGCAGCGCCGCCGTCGATCCCACGCCGATGAACAGCCCGCGCCGCGTGATGCCGCCGCGCGGCGCACGCTTGACTTCGGCTTCGTCCTTCTTTTCCTCTTGAGCCATAGCAGTCTCCTCTTCACTCTTTGCTTAAATGGCTTCCAAATAACGGTTGCCGCGTTCTCCAACCGTAAAATCGTTATTTGCAAGCCATTTCGAAACAGACAGGGCGGTTTACTTGCGTCGCCTGCGGGGCTTAAGCCGTTACATCAAGCCGCCCTGTCCAACACTCGTCTTCAGAGAAGGGCCAACCGACCAGAGATGGCCCTTCTCACGTTCAACCTCTTACTGAAGCGCCCACTGGAACTGGATGAGGGCGTTCACGGCCACTTCGTAGAGCAGCACGCGCCACACGATGGTGCCGATCACGGCGCACACCAGGGCGATCACGGCCACGGCCAGAGCCTTCTCGGCGGGGATCTTGCCCACCATCACGAGAGCCGCAAGCACCGCCGGCACCGCGCAACCGATGACGACGTTGCCCAGCCAGAAGGCCACGGCATGCTCGCCGGCCAGAATGGCACCGGTGATCTGCTCGGACTGGCGCATGGCCACATCGGGCAGCGTCGGATCGAAGTAGTACTCCATCTCGGTATAGTTCGCGCCCATGCCGGAGATAGCGACCGCGTAGATGACGCTCACGATGGCGCACACCACGGCTCCGATGAAGGCCACGGTGGCGGACAGCTTCACGGCGTCCTCAGCTTTCGTGGCGCCGGCGATGATCATGGCAGCCAGGCCGCCGAGCATCACCGTGGCCACCACATAGTACAGAGGCAGCAACATGGTGTCCCACACGGGGATGGCGCTCATGAGGTAGCTGTCGCCCGTCGCGAACGGCAGCGCCAGGGACACGACGATGGCCAGGATGGCGCACCACTTGGGGGCCACACCCTCCTCGGAGCGGCGCATCATGAGGAAGTACAGCACCACGGCGATGGCGAACACGATCACGAAGATGAGCTCGATGGTGATGCCCGAGGTGATGTGCCCGAAGCCGTTCAGCATGCGCAGCGGGTGCTGCAGGTGGAAGAACACCGACAGGCCGCCGATGGCGAGGGCCACGATGGCGCTCACGCAGGACGCGAGCTGCATGGCCTTGCCCTTGCCAGACAGGGTGAGGATACCCTGCATCAAGAAGATGCCGCCGGCCAGGCAATTAAAGAAGGTGAAGAGAATAAGGGGCCACTGAATTTCCATGGGTTGTTACTCCCTCCACTTCCGGCCCTCGCGCAACAAGTACATGAGCTTGGGGTTGTTGCCCTTGTTGGTGAGGTGATGAATGTCGTTCTCGGTAAAGGCTTCCACGTAGTCCTTGAGCTTGACGCGGGTCTTCGTCATGTCGTCGTACTGGCAGCCGGGGGTGTCCGGGTGCGCCGGGGCCTCGAAGTTCTCGACGCCCTGATCGAGGTCGCCGAAGAAGCGGGCGCGGGCGCCGCACTGGGCCACGCACTGGGGCAGCTCGCCCTGACTCGTGCGCTGCTCGCACAGCGTGCACTTCTCGACGACGCGCTCGGTCTGGTTCAGGTAGCGCACACCATAGGGGCAGGCCATGGCGCAGAACTGGCAGCCGATGCACTTGTCCTTGTCGATCTGGATGGTGCCGTCCTCGGCGACATGAGACGCCTCGGTCGGGCACACCTTCACGCACTCGGGGTTCTCGCAGTGCTGGCACTGAACGGGGAGGAAGTACATCTCCACGTCCGGGAAGGTACCGGAACCGCCCTCGATGGGATGCGGGCCGACGCGCAGGGTCTTGATCCAGAAGTTGCCCACGTCCACGCCGTTGATGGCCTTGCACGCCACGGTGCAGGCGAGGCAGCCCGTGCAACGGTTGAGATCCGTGATGATTGCGTAGTTGGACATCGTGTTTCCTCCTTCCTATTCCTTGATGAGGCTGATCGTCTGCAGGCCCTTGGCATCGGCGCTCGCGTAGGTGAGCTCCACCTTGGAGTCGTCCAGACGCGGGTCGTTGGCCAGCCATTCCTTCAGACGCGGGTCGTTGGCGTTGGTGATCGCCTCGTTGCCCCACGGGTCGCACGGCACGGGGTTGCCGAACGGCGAGTTCTCCTCGGTGGCCTTGTAGACGACCATCGGGTTGCCGCGCAGCTGGGAGGCGCCGCAGATCCAGCACTGGGCGTACTTGTCCATGGTGCAGTTGATGCCGACAAGTTCGAAGCCGTGGGCGGCGTGGTCCATCTCGGGGTACCACCAGGCGTGGTTGGCGTTGGTGGTGCCTTCCTTGATGCCGTAGTACAGATCGGCCACCTCGCGGATGGCACCCCACGGGGTGCGCACCCAGATCCAGTCGCCCTGCTCGATGCCGAGGCGCGCCGCGTCGTTCGGGTTCATTTCGAAGCGCGGGGACGGCCACAGCTCGCGGCACCAGGGCAGCTGACGGTGCTCGGAGTGGAAGTAGACGGGCTGGCGGGCGCCGGAGGTGCAGATGAAGGTGGCCTCCGGGTTCTCCTTCACGGCCTGCTTGTAGGCCTCCAGGTTGTCGGTGGCGCCGTTGTCGGTCGCCTGGCCCGTGCCCACGCCGGCAATGCCGTGGTAGGGCTTGTTCAGATAGTTGTCGCTGTTGTAGGACGCGCCGTCCACCAGGTTGGCGTCGTACCACTCAGGTGCCTGAACGCGGGAGTTCTTCGGCTCGAACCAGTGCGGGAACTTGTCGATGTCCGGAATGTCGCCGGCGTAGGCGTCGCGATCCGGCGAGCACACGTTCGCGAAGTACGGGGTCTTCTCCCCCACCTTGGCCGCGGTGCCCGGGGTCTCCAGCACGTAGGACTCGCTCACCGTGTCGCCGATGTAGGACTCGCAGATGGTCGACCAGATCTCTACCTTGCCGGTGGGGGTGCCGAAGGCGCACTTCTCGTCCACAGCGGCATACAGGTTGTAGCCGGCCTGCTGGCGACGGTAGCCCATCTCCCAGCGGCGGTAGGTGCCCCAGCGCTCGGGATGCCACTTGCGGCAGTCGAACCAGCCCTCTTCCTGGAACTTCGCGGCGTACTGCGGGAAGTCGGGGCCGTCGGGGTACTCCTCGGTCTTCCACCAGTCGGTGGCGTCTTTGAGCACGCGGTACTCCTGCTCCTCGTAGCCCACCGAGCCGCCGGCCTGGATGAAGTCATGGTAGTCGAGGTTCAGCCACTCGTCGTATTCGGGGTCGCGGTCGTTGAACGGCACGCCCATGGACTTGTGCAGGCACACGACGAAGGTCGGATCGAAGACCACGTCTCCGATGGGCTCGACGCAGCGCTGGCCCGCGCCGAAGATACCGCCGGCGCCCTGGGACACACGGCCGGTGTTGGTCTCCAGCCAGTGGGTGCAGGGGAAGACGTAGTCGGCGGTGCCGTTGTTCGGGCAGGACCACAGGTTGATGTCCACCCAGAAGTCGAGCTGCGTGAGGGCGTCCCACGCCTCGAGCAGGTTGGACTGGTTCATGAAGTCACCGGACATGCAGATGCCGCCGTAGAGCTTGTAGGGAGAATCGATCTCGCGGATGGCGTCCCAGATGGAGGAAGCGTCGGTCCAGGAGTTCCAGAAGCGCAGAAGCGGGAAGCGCTCGGCGGAAATCTGATCCGCGTTGTTCTCGAACGGGGTCTTCAGGCCCGGGAAGGAACGCGATCCCTTGTAGTCGCCGCCCTTGCGCATGGCGATGATGCGGGCCTCCTCATCGGTGGGGATGTGGTTGCCGTAGCGCTCCATGAGCGGGGAGTTCTCGTCCTGCAGGTACTTCACGAAGTTCTGGATGAGCGGAATCTGGTCTTCCACGGAAAGGTCGCGCGGCGTGTTGCCGAGCTCCATGGTGCCGATGCCCTCGCGAATGCCCCAGTCGACCGGCTCGTGGTCGGTCACGATCATGTTGGCACGGCCGCAGCAGCCGTCCACCTGGGCCTTCGAGGAGCCGCGGTTGCCGGCGGGCTCGTCGGAGTTGCCGGTGAGGCAGGCGATGAGCTGCAGGGCGCGGGTGTTCTGCACGGCGTGACCGGTCTGGTCGGGGGCCAGCTGGTAGTGGATGCCACCGTTGCCGTGGAGCGGGTTCAGGCGCGTGGTGTAGGTGCGCACCGCCTCTTCGATCTTGTCGGCGGGAACCTCGGTGATCTCGGAGACGCGCTCGAGCGTGTACTCCTCCAGGTTGTGCTCCCACTCCTGCCAGACCGACTTGGCCTCGATCATCTTGCCGCTCTTGAGCTTCACCTGCACGCCGTCGGGCCACAGCTCCGGATCCTTCGGCAGGCCCTTCGGATTCGACTTGGCGCCCTTCTCGTTGCCCTCGCCCGTCCAATAGGCGTCATAGGCCGGGTCGGCCGGGTCGGCGAACTTCGAGGGGTCGGGCAGCCACGCATCGGCGATGATGGGCTTGTAGGGATGCTCGATCCAGGTGCCGGTCGTGGGGATCTTGTGCTTCTCGCCCTCCCACTGGCATTCCTCGGCGTCCCAGTAGGTCGGCTTCTCGTTGGCGGCGTCCCAGCAGATAAAGCGGCGATAGGAGTACTGCTCCGGCGCCGGCTCCCAGAACTGGGAGACCCACTCGCGGTCCAGATCGGCCTCGGTGAGAAGACGGCTCGTCATATGGATGCCGCCGTTCATCTCCAGGAAGTAGCCCTTGTAGGTCTTGCCGTCGGCCTCGGGGTTGTAGAGGAACGGGCCGTTGGACCAGCGCTTCACGAAGTTCTTGTCGTAGGCGTCGTTGTCGACGATCCACTTCAGCCAGCCGAGCGACATGGCCAAGTCGGTGCCGACGCGGATGGGCAGCCACAGGTCGGCCTCCTTGCCCAGCGGGCTCATGCGCGGGTCAACCAGAATGTGCTTGTAGGCGCGCTGCGAGCAGTCCACGACGGTACGGTTGGTGGAGTCGTAATTGGAATACTCGGACGCGGTGCCCCACTGCACGTACACGATGGGGCCCTGCTCCACCTCCATCCAGGGCGAGCCCTTCTCGTCGGTGAGCACGCCGCCGAAGTGGCGCGGCCCCTTGCAGATCTCGTAGGCGGAATGGAAGTTGTGGGTCCCGAAGACGGACTTCAGGGTGCCGTAGGGCGGCTGCGCCCACACGCGCGAGGTACCGCCCATGGAGAAGATCGACTTTCCGCCGTACTTGTCGATGAGCTCGTTGTACTTGGCGCCGATCTCGTCCATGGCCTCGGCGAAGTTCACGCGCACCCAGCCGGGATCGTCCTCGCCCTTGGGGTTGGTGCGCTTCATGGTGTAGCGCAGACGATCGGGGTGGTACAGCGCCAGCATGGATGCCTGCGACTTGGCGCAGCAGTGTCCACGGCTGTGTGCGTTGGACTCGTCACCTTCTACCTTGATGACCTTGTTGTCCTGCACGGTGACCCACACACCGCATTCGCATTTGCCGCACGCGCGGCAGCAGGAACGGATGCGCTTGACCTCACCAGCTGATTCGTCGACGCCCTCGGCCAAAGCCGCAGACGGCACCGCGGCGAAGCTCAGCGTGCTCGCAGCGCCCGTGACGGCGGCCGCCTTCAGGAAGCTGCGACGAGTCAGTGAAAGTTTAGCCATGGGTCCTCCTCTCTCTAAAGGATCGATTGCTTTCCAACAAAACACCGGGGGCCCTCGGCGGCTTTGGCGGCTCCCTTGCATGGAGGGGACGGGGCGCCTCCGCTGTCGAGCGGCCACCGATGTTTTGTTGCCCAACGGTTGAAAATGGTATGGGCCGTGAGCGCCGCGCAATCATAAGAGCAGGCCGATTTAGGGGGCGGCAATCATCCCGCGCGCTCATCTTGATGGGATGATTTACCTGTTCGAGGCCTCTCTATACTGGATGGCGAAGAGGATAGGCGGCAGTTTCCCCAAGATTCAAGACGAGCCGAAGCCGGCTGAAGGATCTTTTGCGGAACCTGCCAAAAAGAAAGGAGAGACGGATGAGCAAGCCCCATCCTTCCATGGCCCTCACGCTTGATTTGGACGAGTCGATCGTCGATCATGAGCTGCGCTTGGAGATCGACCGCTGCTACTCTTACCTGGGAACGCCTGTGGTGCGCTCCCACCCGGCGGCCGACGGCGAGCCGGTGAACACCCTCCGCATGACCGTGCGCGTGGGAGCCCGCGAGTACCTGGATTCCTCCGTGGAAGGCGCCGACGCACTGTGGAACGACTACATTGAGCACTGGCTGCTGAACCAGGTGCATGCCGTGGACAACCAGATGAAGATCTTCAACCGCCGCCAGCGCGAGGAGAGCAAGCCCGAGCTTGTGTTCACGTGGCTGGAAATCGAGCTGCAGGGCGGTC
>OGQL01002828.1_pt1 | contig 10549 bp, 9 predicted proteins | sample 1553211 | NCBI WGS metagenome assembly OGQL01 (sample SAMEA2579942, study PRJEB22360) | human gut metagenome
AAGCCGGCGGTAGAGGCAGCGGTGGAGGCTGCCCAGCGCATGCAGGAGGACCTGGCAGCGCATCTGCCGCTGTAAAGGGAGACAAAACAAACATGGCAACAGCATACTTGGCATTGGAAGATAAAAGCGTATACCAAGGCCAGGCGTTTGGCGCATTGCACCAGGCCGAAGGCGAAGTGGTATTCAATACGGGGATGACGGGGTATCAGGAGGTGCTGACAGACCCTTCCTATTGCGGACAGATCGTCACCATGACCTATCCGCTCATTGGCAATTACGGCGTAAACGACAGCGATCCGGAATCCGCCCATCCGCAGGTCCGCGGCTTTATCGTGCGTGAATACAGCCAGCTGCCCAGCAACTGGAAATGCCAGCAGGATCTGGATACCTACCTAAAGCAGGCGGGGATCATGGCGCTGTGCGGTATTGATACCCGTATGCTGACAAAGCGTTTGCGTAACCACGGCACCCTGCGCGGCAGGCTGTGCTTGGCGCCGCCGACAGAGGAGGATTTTGCGCAGATCCGCCGCATCCGCATCGACCACCCCGTGCAGCAGGTCACCTGCCAGGCGGCGTATGAGCTGCCGGGCACGGGCAAGCGCGTAGCTGTGCTGGATTTCGGCCTGAAAAGATCCATTTTGACCTCTTTGCAAACGCGGGGCTGTGCGCTTCGCGTGTTTCCCGCGCTTACAAAGGCGGAGGAGGTCTTGGCCTGGAACCCGGACGGCATCATGCTCACCAACGGGCCGGGCGACCCTAAGGACAACGGCGAAATTATCGAGGAAGTGAAAAAGCTGATCGGTCAAAGGCCGATTTTCGGCATCTGCCTGGGGCATCAGCTCATGGCGCTGGCAAACGGCGCGGATACCGAAAAGCTGAAATACGGCCACCGCGGGGCCAACCACCCGGTCAAGGACCTAGACAGCGGGCGGGTGTGCATCACCAGCCAGAACCATGGCTATACCGTCAGCGCTGCGTCGCTGAAGGACAATATGCGCATCAGCCATGTCAACTGGAACGACCGGACCATTGAAGGCCTGGTCTATACCGACCATCCGAGCTTTACGGTGCAGTTTCATCCCGAGGCTGCGCCGGGGCCGCAGGATACCGCTTACCTGTTCGACAGGTTTGTGGCAATGATGTAAGGAGGCGTACCATGCCAAAACGTGAGGATATCAAAAAAGTATTGGTCATCGGCAGCGGCCCCATCATCATCGGCCAGGCTGCAGAGTTTGACTATGCGGGCACACAGGCCTGCCGGGCGCTGAAGGAAGAGGGCATCGAGGTAGTGCTCATCAATTCCAACCCGGCGACCATCATGACGGATACCGACATTGCGGACAAAGTGTACCTGGAGCCGCTGCATGCCGAGGTCATTAAAAACATCATCCGCAAGGAAAAGCCGGACAGCATCCTGCCCACCCTCGGCGGGCAGACGGGGCTGAATCTTGCCATGGAGCTGGCGGAATGCGGCTTTTTGGAAGAGCAGGGCGTGCGGCTTTTGGGCACCAACGTGGATTCCATCCGCAAGGCAGAGGACCGCGAGGCGTTCAAGGAAACGATGGAAAAAATCGGTGAGCCCTGTATAGAAAGCGAGATTGTAACGCAGGTGGACCAGGCCCTGGCCTTTGCGGAAAAGGTGGGATATCCCGTGATCGTGCGGCCTGCTTATACATTGGGCGGCACGGGCGGCGGCATCGCGGACAACGCCGGCCAGCTGGCGGAGATTTGCGCCGACGGCCTGCACCTGTCCCGCGTGCACCAATGCCTCATCGAAAAGAGCATTGCGGGCTGGAAAGAAATCGAATACGAGGTGATGCGGGATAAAAACGGCACCTGCATCATCGTGTGCAATATGGAAAATGTAGACCCTGTGGGCGTGCATACCGGCGATAGCATCGTCGTGGCGCCGTCGCAGACCCTGCGCGATGCCGAGTACCAAATGCTGCGTACGGCTTCCATCAACATCATCAGCGCGCTGGGCATCGAGGGCGGCTGCAATGTGCAGTACGCTTTGAACCCGGACAGCATGCAGTACGCCGTCATCGAGGTAAACCCGCGCGTCAGCCGCTCGTCGGCGCTGGCCAGCAAGGCCACCGGCTACCCCATTGCCAAGGTATCCGCCAAGATCGCCATCGGCTATGGCCTGGATGAGATTCCCAATGCCGTGACAGGCAAGACCTTTGCCTGCTTCGAGCCGACGCTGGATTATGTCGTTGTCAAGTTCCCGCGCTGGCCGTTTGATAAATTCACCAAGGCGGACAGGACGCTGGGCACCAAGATGAAAGCGACCGGCGAAGTGATGAGCATTGGCGGCAGCTTTGAAGCCGCCCTGCAAAAGGCGGTGCGCTCGCTGGAGCTCAACATGCATTCCATGGAATGGCGCAGGGGCCCGGCCTTGACGGATGAGCAGGTCGTCCAGGCGCTGCATACCCAGGATGATGAGCGCATTTTCTGCGTGGCGGAGGCGCTGCGCCGCGGTGTCTCGTACGATACCATCCACGACATTACAAAAATAGACCGATGGTTTTTGGATAAGCTGCATCACATCGTGGCGCAGGAGGAAGCCGTCAAGCAGCAGGGCTTCGGCTATTTAACGCCGGAGACGATGAAGCAGCTCAAACGCCTGGGCATGGCGGACAAGGCCATTGCCGGGTGGGTAGGCAAGACAGAGCCGGAGATCCGCGCGCTGCGCAAGCAGTGGGGCGTTTTGCCCACCTATAAGATGGTGGATACCTGCGGAGCGGAGTTTGACGCCGTCAGCCCGTATTACTATTCCACTTACGACGAAGAGAACGAAGCGCATAAAAGCGAACAAAAAACCGTAGTGGTGCTGGGCAGCGGCCCTATCCGCATCGGCCAGGGCGTGGAGTTTGACTATTGCTCGGTGCACTGCATCTGGGCGCTGAAAAAAGCAGGGTATGATACCGTCATCATCAATAACAACCCGGAAACGGTATCCACCGATTTTGATACCTCCGACCGCTTATACTTTGAGCCGCTGACCACCGAGGAAATGCTCAACGTGCTGGATGTGGAGCAGCCTGTGGGCGTGGTGGTGCAGTTCGGTGGGCAGACCGCCATCAAGCTGGCCAAGGATGTGGAGGCAGCCGGCGTGCCCATCCTGGGCACGCAGCTCAAGGACATTGACGCTGCCGAGGACAGGGAAGAGTTTGATGCGCTGCTGGAGCGCCTGCACATGGCGCGCCCGGCGGGCCATACGGTGTTTACCACGGAAGAAGCGCTCAAGGCTGCCAACCAGCTGGGCTACCCCGTGCTGGTGCGCCCCTCGTATGTGCTGGGTGGACAGGGCATGGAGATTGCCTGGAACGATGCGGACATCCGCGAGTATATGGCCATCATCCAGATCAACGAGCAGGAGCATCCCATTTTGGTGGATAAATATCTCTATGGCAAGGAATTTGAGGTGGATGCCATCTGCGACGGCAAGGATGTACTGATTCCCGGCATCATGGAGCATATCGAGCGGGCCGGCATCCATTCGGGCGATTCCATCTCGGTGTACCCGGCCGTATCGTTGAGCCCCCGGCTTCAGCAAAAGATGATCGATACCACCATCAAGCTGGCGCATGAGCTGCATGTGGTCGGCATGATCAACATCCAGTACATCGTCTATGCCAACGAGCTGTACCTGATCGAGGTAAACCCCCGCTCTTCGCGCACTGTGCCGTATATCAGCAAGGTCACGGGCGTGCCGCTGATCCAGCTGGCCACCAATGCGGTATTGGGCCAGTCGCTGCAAAGCCAGGGCTACCAAACCGGCCTGGCGCCGTGGGGCGGCTCGTATGCCGTCAAGGTGCCGGTATTTTCGTTTGAAAAGCTGCCGCAGCTGGAGGTCAGCCTGGGGCCGGAGATGAAATCCACCGGCGAGGTGCTGGGCGTAGACAGAGACTATACCCGCGCCGTGTTAAAGGGTTTGATGGGCGCGGGGATGACCATCCCGCAGAAGGGGTCGGTGCTGCTGTCCATCGCGGACAACGATAAGCAGGATGTGCTGCCCATCGCCGAGGACCTGGCGGCCCTGGGGTATAAGCTTTACGCCACAGCCGGGACCACCCAGGTCCTGAACAAGAGCTTTGTGCCGACGAATATGGTGCGGCGCATCAAGGAGCCTTCGCCCAATATGATGGATCTGATCCATTCCGGCGAAGTATGCCTGATTTTGAATACGCCGACCAAAGGCCGCCACAGCGAACGCGACGGGTTCCGTCTGCGCCGCGCGGCCACGGAGTATAAAATTACATGCCTGACAAGTCTGGATACTGCCGCAGCGCTGGTGGCCGGGCTAAAGCTGGGGCTCACGGAAAAGGACATAACCCCGGTCGGCTTACACGAATTACAGGGAGGAGACCAATGAAACAGCCTATGGCCAGGGTGGTCAGCCACGAGCAGATCGCCCATGGCATCTATGAATTGACGCTGTTTACACCCATTGCCGATGTGGCGGAGCCGGGGCAGTTTGTCCATGTGAAAATTCCCGGCGGCGACGCTACGCTGCTTCGGCGTCCCATCAGCATTGCGCGCAGCGAGGAGAGCACGCTGACACTCATCTATCAGATCAAAGGGAAGGGCACCAGGCTGCTGTCGCATGTAGGCGCCGGCGATTTTTTGGATGTGCTGGGGCCGCTGGGCAACGAATTTTCAACCAAGGGCGTCCGCCACGCCTTGGTGGTGGGTGGCGGCATGGGCGCAGCGCCGCTGGAAAACCTGCTGCTGCACAACCGCGATATTGAGTTTGATGTTGTGCTTGGCTTCCGCAGCCAAAAGGTCAGCTACCGGCTTTGGTATTTCCAGCATTTGGCGCATGATTTTAACGTCCTGACAGAGGACGGCAGCATGGGGGAAAAAGGCTTTGTGACACAAAAGGTGGAAACTTTGCTCCAAGAAAACCAATATGATGCCATCTATGCGTGCGGGCCGTCTGCTATGATGAAGGCGTTGAAAAAAACGGTGGAGCCGTATCCCATCCCCTGCTTTGTTTCGTTGGAGGAGCGCATGGGCTGTGGCATTGGCGCCTGCTTGGTGTGCAACTGCAAAATCAGACGCCAGGACGGCAGCTTTACGTATAAACGGGTCTGTAAGGATGGCCCGGTATTTTTGCTGCGGGAGGTGATGCTGGATGAATAAGCCGGATCTGTCGGTATCGGTCTGCGGGGTACCGTTTCAAAATCCCGTCATTGCGGCCTCCGGCTGCTTTGGCTTTGGGCAGGAAATGGCGGAGTATGTGGACCTAAACGCCCTGGGCGGCATCAGCATCAAGGGCCTAACGCCCAAACCGAGGCTGGGCAACCCCGCCCCCCGCATTGCGGAAACGCCCAGCGGCATGCTCAATAGCGTGGGCCTGCAAAATCCGGGCATCGATGCGTTTTTGGAGGTGGAGCTGCCCCGTCTGGCCAAGCTAAACTGCCGCATTTTGGCGAATGTGGCGGGCAGCAGCGTGGAAGACTATGCCTATATGACAGAAAAATTGGCCAACCAGCCGGTGGATATGGTAGAATTAAACATCTCCTGTCCCAATGTGAAGGAAGGCGGCGTGGCCTTTGGCGTGTATCCGGATAAGGTATACGAGGTGGTAAGCGCGGCCAAGGCGCACTGTACACAGCCGCTGGTGGTCAAGCTGACGCCCAATACCGCGGACATCACGGCAACCGCCCTGGCTGCGGAAAAGGCAGGGGCGGACGCCATTTCGCTGATCAACACCCTTACGGGCATGGCGGTGGATTTCCGTGCCCGGCGGCCCATTTTGGCCAATGTAACGGGCGGCCTGTCCGGCCCGGCGGTAAAGCCGGTGGCGCTGCGGATGGTCTATCAGGTAGCGCAGGCGGTCAACGTGCCGGTCATCGGCATGGGCGGCATAGACAGCGGCCTGGATGCGCTGGAATTCATGCTGTGCGGCGCCAGCGCCGTGCAGGTGGGCATGGCGAATCTGTACGATCCATATGCCTGCGTGCGCATTGCCGAGGAGATGGAACAGATTTTGGCGGAGGAGGGCCTGTCCTCCGTGCAAGAGATCATAGGGCAACTGAGAGTTTAGGAGGCAGAGAAGATGGATAGAGCAGAAATGGAACGCATTTTCAAACAAACGGGTTTGATGCTGGAAGGGCATTTTCTTTTGCCCAGCGGCCGCCACAGCAATCGGTATATGCAGTGTGCCAAGCTGTTCCAATATCCGGAATACAGCGAGATGATCTGCAAAGATCTGGCAGACCGCTTTGCCGGGCAGAAGATAGACATGGTGGTGGGGCCTGCGGTGGGCGGCATCATCATGAGCTATGAAATGGCGCGCCAATTCAAAGTACCCAACATTTTTGCAGAGCGTGAAAACGGCGCGATGACGCTGCGCCGCGGCTTCTCTATCCCGGAAGGCGCCAAGGTGCTGGTGGTGGAGGACGTCGTGACCACCGGCGGCAGCGTGCGCGAGGTTATGGATATCGTAGCCGAGGCCAAGGCAGAGGTGGTCGGCGTCTGCGTCGTGGTAGACCGCAGCGGCGGCAAAATCGATTTCGGCGTGCCGTTTGAGGCCGCATACGAAACGGAGATCCAATCCTATGAGCCGTCCCAGTGCCCGCTGTGCGAACAGGGCTTGGAGCTGGTAAAGCCTGGCAGCCGGAAATTGAAATAAAAAATCATTCAGCCATCATACAATAGGGGAGCGCGTTGTCCGCCTCCCTTATTTTGTCCCCTTCGTTTAAGGAGCATGAAAAATGAGCAAGACAGGGAAAACAGCAGTGGTACTGGCCATGGCAGCGGGAGCTGTTTTCCTGGGCATTCCGCTGCTGGATAAATGCTTGGGATGGTTTGGCTGCGCCTTTCGGCCCTGGGTGCTGTCGGCGGCTATTGTGGTGCCGACTGTGCTGTTTCTCGCGGCGATTGTTGTTGTATCGTGCAATGTTATCGTAAAAACCGTTTATAAAGCGGAAGGAATTTCTACAGGTGTAAAGACGATACAAACTTTCGTTTTGTTACTTATAACGGGGTTTCTTTGTTTGGGCATCGGATGGGTTGGCATGATTGTGTTTGGCATTTCTTATACTCCAGAATCTGTTGTGGAGCGGAACGGACAGAAGATGGTAAGGATAGACAGAAGTTTTTTGGATGTCGACGTGGTTTATCATGCATATAAAAATGCGTTTATCATGAGCGAAAACGTATTGCTTCATGAAGGCTTTTCCTCCAAGGCTCTGGATTCTATCTCATCAAAGAACGACCCTATACTGACGAAAACTACAGAGTTTGCAAGATAACCAAACAGTTTAGGAGAGGAGCGTTGCATGAAAGCAAGATGGATCCTGCTGGGAATTTGCGGCGGCGGGGCCATGGGGCTGGGGACGCTGGGTGTACTCAGCAGCGCCTTCTGAGCCTATGGGGCTATGCTTGGCGGCCTTGGCTTACAACGGTGGGCTTTTTGGTGATCCTGCCCCTGCTCATCGCAGCGGTGCTTACCGGCGCGAGCATCCTTATCACCAAATCCAGCGAGAACAAAGAAGCGGGCTATGGGTATGAAACGATCCATTGGATTGGCAGCACGCTGGTGCTGTGTGTGGGCGCGTCCCTCTCTTGGGGTATGCTGCAATTCGGGCTGCTCGGCCTTGCATTTTCGCATCAACCGGAGCATGTGGTGCAGCGCGACGGGCAGAAAATGCTGGCGGTGGTCAACAGCTTTTTGGATGTTAATGTCGAGTATCATGCGTATCAAAATGCGTTTATCATGGGCAAACAGACCTTGATCTACGAATATTACGGCAGCGGCGGGTACGACCCGTTTGAAAGTGAAGAGAGGCCGGAGCCCGTGGAAACGCATGATTTTAGAGAATAAAAAAGCGCCTGGTTTTCAGGCGCTTTTTGCATGCCTTATCGTTGGCTCAGCACTTCTTTGGTATAGCTATGGATGGTTTTCATCCAGTCCGGGCCGGCAGGCACTTTCATCCGGCGGCAGTATTCCGCCCATACGTCGGTAAACGGGAAGGTCTTGATCTCTTCCTGCATGGCCAAAAGCTCGGTAAAGCGGCCTTCATCCTGCAAAGCAGCCAGCGAGGTATGCGGGATGAGCAGCGCATACAAAAGGGCCTTTTGGATGTTGCGCGCCCCGATGACCCAGGCCGCCACGCGGTTGATGGAAGCGTCAAAATAATCCGAGCCGATGATGACGCGGTCCAGCGCATCGCAGGCCACGATCTCACGGCACATTTCCTTCAAAGAATCATCCAGCGCGATGACATGGTCACTGTCCCACCGCACGCCGCGCGTCAAGTGCAGCGCTACCTTATCGCTGAACAGCAGCAGGGAGGATAATTTATCCGCACACGACTCGGTAGGATGAAAATGCCCGTTGTCGATGAGGTATACCAAATCGTTTTTGGCAGCATAGTTCATATAAAATTCATGCGAGCCTACGGTATAGGATTCCACCCCGATGCCAAACAGCTTGGCCTCCATGCAGTCAATAACGCAATGCGGGTCTACTTTCTGGGCATAAATTTCATCCAGCGATTCCTTTAAGCGTCTGCGGGGGCCCAGCCTGTCCGCCGGCACATCCTTGAGCCCGTCCGGGATCCAGACGTCTACCAGCGACGGCGTGCCCAGCTCCCTGCCGAAATACTCTGCGATTTTCCGGCAGGCCTTGGTATGGTCGATCCAAAACCGCCGCACTTCGGGATCAGGGCTGGAAAGGGTCAGCCCGTCTTTGACCTTTTCATGGGAAAAATAGGTGGGGTTCATATCCAAGCCCAGCCCGCGCGCTTTGGCATATTCCACCCAGGCCTCAAAATGCTCTGGCAAAAGCTGATCACGGTCTACCTTTTTACCGCCTGTTACGGCATAAACAGCATGCAAATTCAAACGCTTTTTCCCAGGGATTAGGGAAAAGGCCGTATCCAGATCTTGCATCAGCTGCTCCGGCGTGGTTGCCCTGCCGGGGAAATTGCCGGTGGCCAATATGCCGCCGGAGGTGCCCCCGCGGTTTTCAAAGCCGGTTAAATCGTCTCCCTGCCAGCAATGGATGGAAACCGGCAGCTGGGATAACTTTTCCAGGGCCTGCTCCGTATCCACCCCAATGGTTTGGTATTGCTGCTGCGCGTATGCATATCGCTCAGACATGATGCTGAATTCCCTCCTTATGGTTACATGAAAGTTACTTCTATTATAGGGCATTTGCCAGAGGGACGCCAGACACCAAAGCGCTGAATTTTGCGTAGTATATAGCAAACACAAGGTAAGGAGGAACAAAAGATGATGTTTCGCAGATGCTGCCCGCCATACAGCCGGCAGCCGCATCCGCATACATGCCAGATGACGGGACAGGGCGATGGCCAAACGGCCCAACGCTATGCCGCGCAACAGGCATCCCAGGCGGGCATGATGCATCCGCAGCGGCCCGCATGCCGCTGCCAGGCAAAACAGCCGTGCAGCCTACAATCCGCAAGGGCACAGCTGCTCGAATCCATCGCCAGGGAGGAAATGGGCATTGCCAACCTTTTGGCCGCAGAAGCACAGCGGCTGATGCGAGGCGCCCACGCTGCCTGCGCAAGCGATGGGGTAGCCGTGGGCCAATCCGTGCGCCAAACGCTAGAGGCCATCATTGACCTAGAGCATGTCTTGCTGGAAAAGCTGGAATTGACATTGGGAGAGTGCATGCTCCAAGCGTAATACGGCAAAAATATGTCGCTTTGCGGCCAAGGGCTAAAGGCCGGTGTATGGGGACAAATCAGCATAAAAAAGGGCAAGGGGATCATTTCTCCCTGCCTTTTTTTCGCATTGGGGCAAAATGTTTTGGATTTTGGCCAACCGCATACCATAATTTACCGGTATGATGAAGCTGTGGAAAGGAAAGGAGGCGTACGATGGGTTAGCCAAACGGAGAGTACCAAACATAGTTCCCCCCAAAGAAAAAGATTGAAAACAGATTTCTGCCAAGACAGGGCAGAGAATAAAATAGAAGCGCTGGGGGAAGGGGAAAGCCCCGCTTTCAGCGCAGGGCTATAAACGCCCATACGTTGGCAAAGACCAACCCAGCGGCAACGCAGCGCCGGCCAAGCGCCGGCTGCGGATTTAACAGCCGCCCGCCTCTGTGCGCGGTACATAGATGACAGGGAAGACACAGGCAGACAAAAGCCATCCGGGGCCCGGATGGCTTTTTCGATGCAAAAAGAGCACGGCCAAGCGCCGCGCTCTTTTATAGAGCGTTATTTGTTTTTGCTTTGGGCACGCAGGCGCGCCGCCTTATCCAAAATGCGTTTGCGGATGCGCAGGCTTTTGGGCGTAACCTCCAAAAGCTCATCATCGGCCAAGAATTCCAAACAGGCCTCCAGGCTCATCTGCTTGGCTGGGGTCAGGCGCAGCGCATCGTCGCTGCCGGAAGCGCGCATATTGGTCAGCTGTTTGCGCTTGCAGACGTTTACGATGATATCCTCCATCTTGGGACTCTGGCCCACGACCATGCCCTCATACACCGCCGTGCCCGGCTCGATAAACAGCGCGCCGCGCTGCTGGGCATTGTATAGGCCATAGGCCACAGCATCCCCCGCCTCAA
>OGQL01002834.1_pt1 | contig 10507 bp, 9 predicted proteins | sample 1553211 | NCBI WGS metagenome assembly OGQL01 (sample SAMEA2579942, study PRJEB22360) | human gut metagenome
GGGGCCTGCGCGGCATTCTGCTGGCCCCCGCCGCCGCAGACGCGTTGACCTTTCTTTTTGCCGTCATACTGACCTTCCTTGTTGTACGCCGTTACCGGCGCATGGCCGGGCAAAAGCAAAAAAAGCCGTGAATGCTCACGGCTTTTTCTATTCTACATAGACAAATCTGCGCACCCAGCGCAGCCGCCCCAGGCCATAGCCCAAAAAGGCGCCGGCCAGATTCAAAATCACATCGTCGATATCCAGCGAACCGACCCTAAGGCAGGTCTGCGCCAGCTCTGCCGAAAGCACCAGGCACAGCATCACCAGAAAAAACACCGCCGGCCGCCTGGCCCTTTTGAAAAAATAGGGGAGGTACAGCCCCATAGGCGCCATCATAAGCAAATTGCCCCATAGATTTGTCAGCGGGATGTTGGCGTTGATGCTGCCCGTAAACAATAGATGCACATACTGCGATATGGTGCGGAATGGCACAAAATTGCTGTTCAGGCGCACATAATCCACCCAAGACAGATTCTGCCAATAACCGCCGGAGCGCATAAACAACAGCGAGAACAGCACCAGCAAATACAGCGCAAACGATCCGATGACCAACGCTTTGATGATCTTTTTCATGCGTCCTCCTCTCTCCGGCAGCGCGGCAAGCGCTTTATGCCTCCCGGCCGGTAACAAACAGCTTAAACAGCTGATAATACACCTTTTTGTTGGCTACGCGCCAGATGGTCTTGGCGTTTTCGTCGCCCTGTTCGATTTTTTCATCAAACACAGGGCGTACCGTTTCCTCGGTATATGGCTGCTCTACCAGCCCGCTTTTCTTCATGGCAGCGTACACGTCATGCATGGCCTTCAAAAACGCTTTCTGCTCCTTGATCTGAGCCGGCTCCACCGCTTCGCCATGCCCGCGCAGCAGCGTAACATCGAGGCGGTGTTGCAAGGCGGTCAGCGTTTCTTCCCAGCCGGACAAAAGGCAGTCCTTAAAATACATTTCGTTGGCAGGCACCACGAGGTCTCCGGTAAACAGCGCCTGCTCATGCTGCAAAAACAGCATCAGATCCCATGGCGAGTGCGCCTGGACCGGCACCTTTTCCAAATGCATCATAGCGCGGCCGATCGGGATATTTTCCCGCCCCTCGATTTCGATCAGGTTTACCGGCATCTGCATGCCTTGGTTTTTAATTTCCTCCCCGGCACCCTTTCCGGCAAAAACGGGAATCTGCCCGGTTTTGGCCAAAAGCGCATCCAGGCCCCAAACATGATCCGGGTGCGGATGGGTCAGCACCAGCGCGCAGATGGGCTTGCCGAACAGCTGCTGGCATTCCTGTACCATTTCCTCCGAGGCCTCTACGCTGGGCGCATCCACCGTCACAACGCCCTCGTCCGTTACAAGATAGCCGCCGTTGCACTGCCGGCGCGCATTTAAATCCCCCTGACGAAAATACAGCCGATCGCTGAGCTTTTCTATCGTGACACGGTTGCCCGTATAAACCAAAGGAAATTGCATTTCATTTTCCTCCCTGTTTTGCTATGCAATGTCTTTCTATTTTTTTATAATAGCAAGGAGCGGGCCGCAATGCAAATCCCGCGCAAAAAACAACAGGGGGAATCTGTATGCTGAAGATGGGAAAATACCGCCATTTTAAGGGCGGCGAATACCAAGTGCTGGGGGTGGCTCTGCACAGCGAAACGCAGGAGCCGTATGTGGTTTACCGCGCGCTGTATGGCGAAGGCGGCCTTTGGATACGTCCGCTGTCCATGTTTTGCGAAACCATCACGCGCGACGGCAAAGCCCAGCCACGCTTTGCCTATGTGGGGCCGATGGAAACGGCATGAAAAAAACCCGGCGCCGCCGGGTTTTTTCTTGTTTACTCCACGCTTTTCAGCGATTCCACCATATCGACTTTGCGGAGCTTTCGGCTCATCACCACGCTGACAATGAGGGTAAATGCCAGGGTCAGCACAGCGGCCAAAAGATAGCTTACCGGCAAAATTTGGCGGCCAAAGCGGATCATCTCCACCTCTACGCTGTTCATGATGTATAGGTGCAGGTATTTGCCGAATACAAATCCCACCAGAATGCCCAAAAGGCTCAGCCAAAGGTTTTCCCTAAATACGTAGAGGTCCACCTCGCGCCGCGTAAAGCCCAGCACCTTGAGCGTTGCGATTTCGCGTACCCGCTCGCCGATGTTGATATTGGTCAGGTTATACAATACCACAAACGCCAATAGCCCTGCGGAGAGGATCAGCACGATGACCACCGTCATCATATTATCCACCGTATCCTGAAACGCCTGGATGGTGGCGGTGTTGCTGGCCACCTGGGTGATATTTTCCAGCTCTAAAATGCCGGCGCGCAGCGATTCCTCATACGCGTTGTCCGTGCTGTCCGTTTTCACATACAGCTGGTTATACGCGGGCGGTTCGCCAAAGACCTGCTCATAATCGTCTTGGCAAAGATAGACATAATGGTTTAGGTAATGCTCCGCCACCGCGGCGATGGGGATCTGCCGCCAGCCGTCGTCGGTTTTGATCTCCAGCGTATCGCCCGGCGCCAGGCCCAGCGTTTCCGCCATTTTATCCGTGATGACAGCGCCGCCCGCCTTGAGGGAAAGCGGCTCTTTTGTCTCTACATCGCGCAGCTTGATCCATTGGCTCATCGCTTCGCTTTGCTGCGGCACGGTAATATAGGCGTCTACCTCTGTGCCGTCGCCGTTTTGGCCGCGCGTCTGTGTGCTTTTGACATACATCACGGCCGTATCCTGTACGCCCGGCTGCGCCTCAACGCCTGCCCGGCAGCTGTCTATCTCCGCCTGGGGCAGATTGTCTTTCACCGTAACGACGTCCTGATACTGGTACAGATCGTTAAATTGAAGCGTGGCGATGGTGGAAATGCTGTCCCTGACGCCAAAGCCGATAAGCAGCAGCGCCGTGCAGCCCGCAATGCCCAGCACCGTCATGCACAGCCGTTTTTTGTAGCGAAACAGGTTGCGCGCCGTTACCTTGCCGGAAAAGCTCATGCGTTTCCAAAGGAAATGCACGCGCTCTAGCAAAATGCGCTTGCCGATCTTGGGCGCTTTGGGGCGCATCAGATCGCTGGGCTTATGCGATAGGCTGCTCAGCGACGCCCACAGCGTAGCCAAAAACGTGGTGCCTACTGCCATGGCGATGCTCATGCTTGCCAGGTCGGCATACATCGGCGTATACAGCGTGGGCACATTGTAGATGGAGTTGTATGCGTCAAAGATAACCTTCGGGAAAAACTGCATACCGATGATTACGCCCAATAAGCTGCCCAGCAGGCTGGCGGACAGCGCATAGAACAAATACTTGGCCGCGATGGCTCCTTTGCCATAGCCCAGGGCCTTGCATACGCCCATGTTGTTGCGCTGCTCATCCACCATGCGCGTCATTGTCGTCAAACACACCAGCGCCGCGACCAGGAAGAAAAACGCTGGGAATACGTTGGCAATGGCCTGCATCCGCTCGGCAGCAAAGCCGTATTCCACAAAGCCGACGTTGGTATTGCGATCCAGCACATACCATTCACAGTCCGGCAGGTCGTCGATCTCCTGGCGCGCATCCAAAATTTCCTGCCAGGCGTCCTCCAGCTCCTGGTTTGTATTGGCCTTTTCCCTGTCCAGGGTGCGCTGCGCATCCTCCAGCTGCTTTTCGCCGGCAGAAAGCTGCGCTTGGCCCTCGGAAAGCTGCCTTTCCCCGTCCTCGATCTGCCTTTCTGCACTTTGAAGCGCCGCCATTCCCTGGCTTGCCTGGTCGATGGCGCCCTGAAGCGCTGCCAGCTTTGCCCGGGCCTCGGCATCCTGTTCCGGCGTTAAAAAGGGCTTGGACTGTTCATATTGCTCCTTGGCCTGTTCATACTGCGCTTGCTTTTCGGAAATCCATCCCTCCGCCTGGGACAATTCGGTATAGCTGGGATCCAGCTGGGCCACAAACGCCGCTACCCCCTCTTGCCATTCCCTACGGCTGTCCGAAAGGGTTTTCTGGGTATCCTCCAGCGTTTTTCGATTGGCCGATAGTTCCTTTTTGCCATCATCGATGGTTTTCTGCGCATTGGCAAATTCCCTCTCTGCGGTATCCTTGCCGTCTTGGTACGCCTGCTCCGCGTCGGCCAATTCTTCTTTGGCCTTTTGGATCACATCGGTCTCCCAATCCTTGGTGCGCTGTTCGCCCAGCGCTTCCAACGCCGTGGTAACGGACTCCACCGTCGTATCGTACACATCGTCATAGCTCATCATCGCCTTGGCGCCCGCCACGGTCAGCGTCACTTCGGTATACCGCTCCAAGCAAAAAGCGGTATCCGGCACCATCAGAAACCCGGAAACCGTACCGTTGCCGATGGTGGCGCTGTCCCGTGACGTGCCGTTGTAAAGGGGCGAATTGGCAATGCCCACCACCGTAAACGCATCGTCTTTGAGCGTATCGGAAATCTCATTTTCCGTGCCGCTGGAAACGCGGATGGTATCGCCGATGGAAACCCCGCTGGAAACAAGGCGCGCATCTGCCAGGCATTCGTTTTCCGCCTGCGGCAAGCGCCCCTCCAACAGCAATGGGCGGTTGATGTCGTTTTCCGTGCCCAGCTCTGGATCCGGTGTCATGGAATAGACTTTGGCCACCAGGTTTTTGTCACCAACAGAAGCCAGCACATCCACCGTGTATCCGGCCCTGATCCCCTCTACGCCCTGCACCTGGGCGATAAGATCCAGATCCTCTTGCTCAAAACCAACGGTAGAGAGCAAGCGCACATCCATCAAATTTTGTTCGTCGTAGTAGGTATCCGCCGCCAGGCGCATATCCGGGCTGGCCGCACGGATGCCGGAGAAAAACGCAGCCCCGATGCCACAGATTAAAAAGATGGAAAAAAACCGGCCCAGCGTCCGCCTGATCTCGCGGAATGTATCCTTTTGAATCGCTCTCATCGCTTCACCACTCGATCTGATCCACGCTCAGCGGCTGTTCATTTTTGCGCTGCTCGGTCACCTGCCCGTTTTTGATGCGAATCACGCGGTCGCCCATAGGGATGATGCTGCTGTTGTGCGTGATGATGATCACCGTCATCCCCGTTTCGCGGCAGGTTCTCTGCAAAAGCGCCAAAATCTGCCGGCCGGTGCTGGAATCCAGCGCGCCGGTTGGCTCGTCGCAAAGCAGCAGCTTGGGGTTTTTGGCCAGCGCCCGCGCAATGGCAACGCGCTGCTGCTCCCCGCCGGACATCTGGGCGGGAAAATGGTTCATCCTGTCCTGCAGGCCCACCTGCTCCAAGGTCTTGGCCGGGTCGAAATGGTCCTTGCAGATCTCTGTGGCCAGCTCTACGTTTTCCAGCGCCGTCAGGTTTTGCACCAGGTTATAGAATTGAAAGATAAACCCGATGTCGTTTCTGCGGTAGAGGGTCAGCTGCTTATCGTTTAGATGCTCGATGTGCTTTCCATCCACCACAATATCGCCGGATGTGGGCGAATCCATGCCGCCCAAAAGGTTGAGCACCGTGCTTTTCCCGGCCCCGGAAGGGCCGACAACGACGCAAAGCTCGCCCTTTTCCACTTCGAAATCCACCCCTACAAGGGCCTTGGTTTCCACTTCACCTGTCTTATACACTTTTTGAACATTCTTTAATTCCACAAATGCCATATTTGCATCCTCTCCTAGGCACATAGACGCCACCAAGCCTGCACGCGTTTTGTTGCCCAAGGGTTGTTTTTGTTTCCATTACTAGATTAGCTGTTTTGCCAATGGTTTGTCAAACCATTCTCGCATAAGAATGAGGCAAATCACCGCCCGCCTGCCGCCATAGATTGGTCTTTTTCCTCTGTAAAAGGGCCCTTTGTTGCTAGATACCGAAAAAGAGGGTATAATAGGGATACTTTGTAAAACGAATGTATAAGTTAGGAGCGGCCGGATGAAAACCCGTTTTTTAGATTATAAAAAGGCGATTTTATCCGCCATCAGCGCAGTAAACCTGCTGGCTATGGTCGGCATTTTTGCGTTCACCTGGTATAATTTTTATCTTCTGCAGATCGGTGCGCCGTTTTATTATCGGTATGGCAACTGGCTGTTTTTTTTCATTTATGCCATTGTGCTGTACGCCATTACCAGCGTGCTCGGCGGGTACCGCATCGGCCGCCTTCGGTGTTCAGAGATCATCTATTCCAATTTCCTCTCTCTGGCGCTTGGCAATGTGTTTACCTATTTGATTATGACGCTGATCGCGCGCAAGCCGCTGCCGGCCGGCCCGTTTTTGCTGATGACGCTGGTAGAATATGCCGTGGCCGTGATCTGGGCGATTTTTTCCAGCTCGCTGTACCGATCCATCTACCCGCCGCGGCGCATGCTGCTGGTTTCCAACCAGGAAGCCTCCGCACATCTGATCGATAAGATGAATAAGCGGCCGGATAAATACGAGATCTGCGAGTGTGTGGACGTCAACGAGGACATCCATATCATCCGCGAAAAGATCGATGCGTACGACGCCATCGTCATCTGCGATGTGGGCGCGCAAATGCAAGAGCTGCTCATCGATTATTGTTTTCGGGTGGACAAGCGGTTTTACCTGGTGCCCACCATCGAGCATATCATCATCGCCAACGCCTCCAAAGTGCACCTGTTTGATACGCCGCTGCTTTTATGCCGCAACCAAGGGCTGCAGCCCGAGCAGCGGTTTGCCAAACGTGCATTGGACCTGTTCGTTTCCACACTGGGTATCTTGGTTATGAGCCCGTTCATGCTTATCATTGCCCTTTGCATCTATTTGTATGACCGCGGGCCAGTCCTTTTCAAACAGGATAGGCTGACCATCGGCGGCAAGGTATTCACGCTGTATAAATTCCGCAGCATGGTTGTGGATGCGGAAAAGGACGGCGTGGCCCGGCTGGCCAGCAAAAACGACAACCGCATTACCCCCGTAGGCAAGGTGATCCGCGCCATCCGGTTTGACGAGCTGCCGCAGCTGTTCAACATCTTTAAGGGCGATATGTCGCTGGTCGGCCCCCGCCCGGAGCGGCCGGAGATCGCCGAGGAATACGACGCCACGCTGCCAAAATTTTCCTACCGGCTAAAGGTGAAAGCAGGGTTGACCGGCTATGCGCAGGTCATGGGGAAATACAACACCACCCCGCAGGACAAGCTGCTGCTGGATCTGATGTACATTGAAAACTATTCGTTTCTGCTGGATATCCGCCTGCTGCTGATGACGGTCAAGATCTTTTTGATGCCGGACAGCACCGAAGGCGTAGAGGACAGCACCGACGAAACCGACGCGCCGGCATCCTAAACGGTACACAAGAAAAGCCTGTATCAGAAGATACAGGCTTTTTTGTTGTGTGCGTTAGTCTTCCACGATGATATCGCGGATCAGCTTTTCCACTTCCTTATCCCAGAAGGCCCAGGAATGGCCCATGTTGCGCTCTTCGTGGAATTTTACCTGATAGCCCAGCGCCTTGGCGCGGTCCCGCATATCCACCGCAGAGGGGAACAGCGTATCCGCCGACCCGCAGGAGATATATAGCTTCGGCAGCGGCTTACCCTGTTTTACCGCCTGCTCCAGCAGGAAGTGCAGATCGTTTTTGCTGCCCTTCATCGTGCCATGCGGCCCAAAGATGAATTCCTTGGTTTCCAAGACCACCTCGGTATCGCTCTTTTTGCCGCGCAGGTTTTGCCCTTCATGGGCAATCTGCTCTTTATCATCCTGCATAAGGGCCACAATATCCAGCGCCCCGGAGAAGCTGGCCGCAAAGCCAAACTTTTCAGGATACGTAAGGGCGATCTTCATCGCGCCATAGCCGCCCATCGACAGCCCTGCCACATAGGTGTTTTCCCGCTTGGGGGAAACGCGCAGATAGGTTTCGATGATGCGGGGCAGCTCCTCCGCCACATATTTTAAGTACGGCCAGCCGATGGCCTGGTCGGTGTAGAAATTGTTATGCATTTCCGGCATCACGACCACCATCTTCTTTTCCGATTCGTACAGATAGCGTTCAATGCTGGTATAGCTGGTCCAGGTATGCGCCGCGCCCTTTAGGCCGTGCAATAGGTACAAAACGGGAATTTCTTCGGTATCTGCCCCGCCTGCCAGCGCGCCGTAGATGTTGGCATCAGGCACAAGCAGATGCACGGTCTGATGAAAATCCAGCACTTGGGAATGAAAATTGAATGTAATGTGCGCCATGCTTTTACGCCCTCCTTAGCTCTTTGCGGACCGGCAGCCAATCGATCAGCTTTTTGCCTTCGCTGTCCCAAAAATCCCACTCGTGGGCCATGCCCTCCTGCTCAAACTCGGTAAAGTCCACCTTTTTGTCTTTGAGGAATTTGCAGAAATCCTTATGTACGCCGTACAAGCTGTCATCCGTACCGCAGGAAACATACATTTTCGGAAGCTGTTTGCCGCTTTTTACCGCGCTGTCCACTACATGGTAAAGATCAAACTCCGTGCCTTCCAGGTCCTTGGGATTCTCCGTGCCAAAGACGGCCTTCATCTCCATCGGGGTAACGGCGTCCGCCTCTTGCCCTACGGACATATGCGCCACATCCAGCCCGCCAGAGAACGACGCCACCGCCGCATAGCGATCCGGGTTTTTCATTGCGATCTGCAGCGCGCCATAGCCGCCCATCGAAAGGCCAGCGATAAAGCGATCCTCCCGTTTTCCGGAAGCGCGGAATACCGTCTCGATAAAGTTTGGCAGCTCCACGGTCATATACGTGAAATACGCCCAGCCATTGACCATATCGGTATACCAGAAATTCTGCATGCCCGGACAAACGCAGATCATGTTTAGATCGCTGTGGTGCAGATAAGCTTCCATGTTGCTTCGCCGAAGCCACGCCGTGTGGTTGTCGGTATGTCCATGCAGCAAATACAGGACAGGCAGGTTTTCCGTAAACGGCTTTCCTAGCTGAGCCAGCTTTAGGTCCTTTGGCTCCGGCAGGAAAACGGTGACGGTTTGGTCAGAGTTCAATGCTTCAGAACGAAACGTCAGTTCCATCAACGCCATAAAGAATTCCTCCTTATTCCTTATAAGAGCGGACAAAGCATCCGCTTTCATGACAATGAAAACAATACATGAGAAAAAATGAATCCAACACAATGCTTATTTATTTATTATATCTTGCCATCCGGGGAATGTCTAACGAAAATGGCGGCTCTTCCTTGTTTATTTTTTCACCAAATCTCCGGGCGCACATTTGCGCGCTTTTCCCGCGATTCTCCCTTTGTTTCCCCTGCCCAATAGTGTATAATAAGCTGAATCTCATAGATAGTATTGAAGAAAGGCGGTATGACACATGGCATTTGTGACAACCAAAGAAATGTTCAAAAAAGCATACGAAGGCGGCTACGCCGTAGGCGCGTTCAACGTCAACAATATGGAGATCATTCAGGGCATCACCGAAGCGGCCATTGAAAACCGCGCGCCGTTGGTGTTGCAGGTTTCCAAGGGTGCCCGTGCTTATGCCAAGCACGTGTATCTGATGAAATTGATCGAGGCGGCCATCCAAGACGCCGAGCAGTCTGCCGGGTTTGATCTGCCGGTGTGCGTGCATCTGGACCATGGCGACAGCTTTGAACTATGCAAAAGCTGCATCGACGGCGGCTTTACCTCCGTGATGATCGACGGCTCTTCCAAATCCTTTGAGGATAACATCGCGCTGACCAAGCAGGTCGTGGAATACGCACACGATCACGGCGTGGTCGTAGAGGGCGAATTGGGCACGCTGGCCGGCGTGGAAGACGAGGTCTGCGTTTCCGCAGAGGAATCCTCCTACACCCGTCCGGAAGAGGTGGAGGAATTCGTATCCCGTACCGGGGTGGATTCGCTGGCCATCGCCATCGGCACCAGCCACGGCGCGTTCAAGTTCAAGGGCGAACCGCATCTGCGCTTTGACATTCTGGAGAAAGTCTCCGAGAAGCTGCCGGGCTTCCCGATCGTGCTCCACGGCGCTTCCTCCGTTATTCCGGAGTATGTGGAGATGATCAATCAATTCGGCGGTGAAATGCCCGACGCTATCGGTATCCCTGAGGATATGCTGAGAGAGGCCGCTAAGATGGCCGTCTGCAAGATCAACGTGGACTCTGACCTGCGTTTGGCTATGACTGCCGCTGTCCGCAAGTATCTGGCGGAAAATCCCTCCCACTTCGATCCCCGCCAGTACCTCGCTCCCGCCCGGGAAGCCATCAAACAGATGGTCGCCCACAAAATCGTGGACGTGCTGGGCTGCAACGGCAAGGCCTGACGCGGCATAAAAAGCATTCAAAACCCCGGTGCACGAAACGCGCCGGGGTTTTCTAATATTCCCAATAAAAATGTTCACAAATCATTTACATTCTTCGATAAATAAGTTATCATTAAGAAGCGGTAGAAATACCCGGTGTTGACATGGCAATTACCTCTGTGTCATACATATTCATATCACATTTTTTAGGAGGAATCATCAGTGGACAAGAAAACTCTCGGAATCATCGGCCTCATCTGCAGCGGCATTGGCTTTATCCTGTGCTTTTTTGTAGTCT
>OGQL01002840.1_pt1 | contig 10490 bp, 8 predicted proteins | sample 1553211 | NCBI WGS metagenome assembly OGQL01 (sample SAMEA2579942, study PRJEB22360) | human gut metagenome
GAAAACGGGACAGTGACACAGAGTGAAGAATCTATTACCTTGAATGACATCTTACCGTTTTCCTCACCACGATAATAAATCCTTCGCTATCGCTTCGGATGACGCCTTACCATGGGTGCTACTTTATCGGCAGGCCCGAAAGTGGTTAGAATCCCGGCTGTGCCGTCTGTTTAACGTCATTCTGAATGGACGCAAGAATGCTTTGTGAGAAAGACGGGAAACGGGATAGTGACACGGAGTGAAGAATCTATTACCTTGAATGACATCTTACCGTTTTCCTCACCACGGCAGCAAATCCTTCTCCGCTGATATCCAAAGCAATGAGCAAACAGCGTCTCCTATTTTCAGTCTTTTGTCTCTGACCCACAGCTCACAGCTAACGGCTCACAGCTATCGGCCATCATTCCCTTTCCGAAAGATTAGGGTTATTTATAAAAATAGCGGCAAAAGGCATTCAGTTTTTATATTTTTCCATGTATAATAAAGTACAAACAGAAGGAAGCGCTGACCATTTGTATTGGTGCAGTTTTTATCTTCCCGTAAGGAAAACCGCGGAGTTAGAAAATTTCGTTTTTTCGACAAGGTAAATAAAAAACGCGCCGCCGTGAAAGCGGAAAGTCCTGCGCTTTCTTTTTATAGTTGCCCGACTGCGGGCATAAAGCGGCTGCGGCGTCACCGCTTCTATACTTCCCTGAAAGGTCGTGTTCGGGACATGAAAGAATTGGTCCGTCTGGAGGGAATCACCAAGGCTTACGGTGATCATGTCATTATCCCCCCGCTCTCACTCTCTATCCATGATGGCGAGTTTTTAACTTTATTAGGTCCTTCCGGCTGCGGAAAGACGACTCTTCTCCGTATGCTTGCAGGGCTGGACACTCCGACAAAAGGAAAAATCATCCTTGACGGGCAGGATATCACAAATCTCCCCCCTTATAAACGGGATGTGAATATGGTATTCCAGAATTACGCTTTGTTCCCCCATATGACGGCAGAGGAAAATATCGGTTTCGGCCTGCGCATGAAAGGCGTCGGCAAAGAGGAAGCCGCGAAGCGCACACAGAAACTGCTGAAACTGATCCGGCTGGAAGATCTCCGCAGCCGGTATCCTTCGCAGATGTCGGGAGGGCAGCAGCAGCGTGTCGCCGTGGCCCGTGCCCTCGTAAATAATCCGAAAATGCTTCTTTTAGACGAACCTCTCGGCGCTCTTGATTACCAGCTCCGCAAAACGCTCCAGATCGAGCTGAAAGACCTGCAGGAAGAACTTGGCCTTACTTTCGTATTCGTCACCCATGATCAGGAAGAAGCCCTCACCATGAGCGACCGCATCGTTATCATGGATAAGGGGGAAATCCAGCAGGACGATGATCCCAATACGATTTACCATTATCCAAAAACAAAATTTGTCGCCGGCTTCATCGGAGAAAGCAATTTTTTTGATAACGGGAAGGAAATTCTTGTCCTCCGCCCTGAAAAGCTGAATCTCTGCGGCGGAAAAGATTGCGATGATTCCCATCCCGCGCCGCGCTTCTTCGGCACGGTGGAGGATGTGATTTTTTACGGCACCATTGATAAAGTATTCATCCGTCTTGACGGCACGGGCCAGGAAGTCCTCGCCTACCAGTACTTTGATGACGTCCACCGTTGGCAGATTAACGACCATGTAGGCATCTGGTGGTATGAAAAAGACGAGGTCAGAGTAGAACGATGAAAAGAAACGGAAAATATCTGCTCGTCCCGTCCATGGTCTGGCTGGCTGTTTTCTTTGTCATCCCCATGCTCATCGTGGTGGCGGTTTCCTTTGCTTCCCGCACGGCATACGGACAGATCGTTTTTGGCTGGACTTTCCAAAACTATGCAAGATTTTTGGATCCTCTTTATATTTCCATTTTTGGACGGACAATTTTCATAGCCGTCGTAACCACGGTATGTACCATCCTTATGGGCTATCCGCTGGCATACTGCATCGCCCGGCTCCCCCGCCGTCTGCGGCAGAAAGGGCTGATCCTCTGTATGATTCCTTTCTGGATCAATTTCCTTATCCGCTCCTATGCGTGGGTGATCATTCTCCGCAGCCAGGGCGTACTGAATACGATTCTGATGAAGCTGGAAGTTATTTCCCAGCCGATCCAATTTCTGTATAATGAAGGCGCCGTCATGCTGGGCATGGTATACGCCCTTCTTCCTTTCATGATCCTCCCCGTTTACGTCTCCATTGAACAGCTCGACCGCAGGCTTTTAGCAGCCGCCGATCTGGGCGCTTCCCCCGTGACAGCATTCCGAAAAATCACCCTGCCTCTGACGATGCCCGGCATCGCGGCAGGAACGGTATTGGTCTTCATTTCTTCCCTCGGCATGTTCGTCGTCCCCGATGTCATGGGCGGGGCGAAAGCGGCTCTCGTGGGCAATGTCATACAGAACCAGTTCCTCTCCGCCCGTGACTGGCCTTTCGGCTCGGCACTGTCCATCGTGCTTGCCCTGCTTTCCCTCATTCTCATTTTCCTCTATTATCGGGCAATTCGGGCGCAGAAAGGAGACAGCAATGCAGAAAACATGGCGTAGCCATCTCCTTGTTTCTTACGCTTTGGCGGTGCTGGCTTTCCTTTATCTGCCTATCCTTATCCTGGCGCTGTATTCCTTCAATGACTCCCGCATGAATGCTGTGTGGGCAGGCTTCACGTTCAAATGGTACGCCCAGCTTTTTAATAACCGCCATGTGGCGGAGGCGCTCGCCAATACGCTCGTCATCGGATTCATTTCCACGGCGGTGTCCACCATTCTCGGTACGACCGCGGCGCTCGCCCTTCACAAATACCGTTATAAATGGAAGGGACTCCTGAACGGCCTTATCTATCTTCCTATCCTCATTCCCGAAATTGTCATGGGACTTTCCCTTCTCGTCCTCTTTTCTCAGATCCATTTATCGCTGGGACGGACAAGCATCATCCTCGCCCACATCACCTTCTGCCTGTCTTTCGTAGTCATCACGGTGGGGGCGCGGCTTGATGGGCTGAAACAGGAATACGAAGAAGCCGCCGGCGATTTGTATGCCCGTCCGTGGCAGTGCTTCCGCTACATCACGCTTCCCCTCATCATGCCGGGAATCACTGCGGGCGCGCTCATCGCTTTCACACTGTCCATCGATGACTTCATCATCAGCTTCTTCGCAGCCGGACCGAATTCGACAACTCTCCCGCTTTACATCTACGCCATGGTGAAGCGAGGGATTTCTCCGGAAATCAATGCCCTTTCCACCCTCATGATCGCCGCTGAAATCGCGCTCGTCCTTCTGGCGGATTTTTTTCAGATCCGGCAGGCGGGAACCGGCAGAAAAAAAGAACTGCCCGATGACCGGCAGTAAACAGCTTCTCTTTTCTCATGATCCGCCGCCCCAAAGTATTCCTTGATTGTCTTAGACAGGAGTTCTCATGGATATCAATTTCCTTTTATTTGAGCAGTTTGAAACACTGGATCTCTTCGGTCCGGTCGAAATATGCGGCCGCCATCCCGATTTCCAACTTCACTATATCTCACAAAATGGCGGCCTTGTCACGAGTACGCAGGGTGTAAGAATTGATACGGAACCCCAAAGGAATATGAATACATCAGGTGTACTTGTCATTCCCGGCGGTGCCGGTACACGCACACTGATAAAGGAGGAACCTTTTTTGAAAAATTTACGCCGTCTTTCGGAAGACGCCTCTTTCGTCCTGTCCGTCTGTACCGGTTCCGCCCTTCTTGCCCGATGCGGGATCCTCGAAGAGAAAAGGGCTACCTCCAATAAAAGAGCTTTCGACTGGGTCGTTTCCACATCCGATAAAGTCCATTGGATAAGAAAAGCACGCTGGGTGCACGACGGAAAATTTTATACCTCTTCCGGCATCTCTGCAGGAATGGACATGACGCTCGGCTTTATCCGCGACCGTTTCGGCGCACCTGCCGCAGAACGTATCGCCTGCCGTATGGAATACATATGGAACAAAAATCCCGACATTGATTTCTTTGGTACATAAGAACCATCCTATGCTCAATCCCCTACATCCCCATTATCCCGAACCGATTTTCGTTTTCCCTGAAGGAGATTTCCTATGAAAAAATTCTTTTCCCTTTTCCTCGCAGGCGCATGCCTTGCCGCTGCCGGCTGCGGATCAGCCCCTGACGGTAATATAAAAAGCGGGGGAGACACGCAAGTCCTGAACCTGTACAGCTGGGCGGACAATTTTTCTCCCGACGTCCTTTCGGATTTCGAAAAGAAATACAACTGCAAGATCAACTACGACGTTTTCGCAAACAATGAAGAACTCCTCGCGAAAATACAGGCAGGCGGTTCGGAGTATGATGTCATCCAGCCGTCAGACTACATGGTCGCCACCATGATCAAGCTGGATCTCCTCGAAAAACTGGATAAAAGCAAAATAAAGAATACGGAAAATATGCTTCCCGCCCTGCAGAATCCTCCCTATGACACTTCAGGCGATTATTCTGTCGTCTATACCTGGGGCGTCACAGGCATTGCTTACAACACAAAATACATCAAAGATACGCCCCGCTCATGGAATGATTTGTGGAAAGACGAATACAAAGGCCGTGTCATCCTGCTCAACGACAACCGTGAAGTCATCGGCATGGGACTCAAGAAAGACGGGCATTCCGTAAACTCGAAAGATCCGGCTGAAGTCACACAGGCCGTCGGCCATCTCCACAAACTGATTCCCAACCTTCTCGCCTTTGACACCGACACCATCAAGCAGAAATTCATCGCCGAAGAAGCCTGGATCGGCACCATGTGGTCCGGCGATGCTTCTTTTACCCACAAGGATAATCCAGACATTGCCTTCATTATTCCCAAAGAAGGCGCCATCATATGGGCGGACACCTTTGCCATCCCCAAAGGAGCGAAACACAAAGAACTGGCGGAAGCTTTCATCAATTACCTCTATGATCCGCAGGTCAGCGCGAAAAATTACGAATACATCGGCTACAACGACCCCAACGCCAAAGCGGAAACCTATCATTCCGAAGAATATAACAGAGATCCCATGCTGAAAGCCGCCCGCGACTATATTTCCCGCGGTGAATGGATCGAAGACATCGGAGAAGCCCTCACCATGTACGACAGGGCATGGACAGAACTGAAAATAGGGAAATAGAAATAAGAGCCACAAAAGCAAAAGACGGTTGCACTGACCGTCTTTTTTGCTCCGAATCCTACCAGTTCGGATTAAATACTTTGCAAGGATACTCGCTCGCCGGGATGATTCAAATCGTAAAAGAATATTTAGCCTGCAACTGACAGCTCACAGCTGATAGCTTTTATCTTCTTGCCGCTTTCCCCACCACGGTAATAGATCCTTCACATTCGTTCAGGATGACGCTTAACGTTCCCCTCACCACACCGGCAGATCCTTCACGTTCGCTTCGGATAACGCCTTTCATTCCCTGTCATTATGATGCTTTCCGTTCCCCATTGTTAGTGACGTGCTTTCCCAAAATCGTCATTCTGAGCGGAGACAAGAATGCCTTGTAAGAAAGCTGGAAAACGGGACAGTGACACAGAGTGAAGAATCTGTTACTCCGATGACGCCTTACCGGCTTCCCCATCACGGCAATAGATCCTTCGCTGCGCTCAGAATGACGTCTTATGGTCTTCCCTACCATGGGTGCAGATCTTTCACATCCGCTTAGGATGACGATTAACGTTTCCCTCATTATGACGCCCTTCCCTCCAATCGTCATTCTGAGCGGAGACAAGAATGCCTTGTGGGAAAGACGGGAAACGGGACAGTAACACGGAGTGAAGAATCTGTTACTCCGAACGACGTTCCACCATCAATACCGCTTTTACACAAGGATCATGGAACCTGCCGCCAGGAGGAGCCCGTAGGTCAGGCGGTTGAACATCTGCTGGTTGATCATGCTGTGGATTTTATTTCCCAGATAGATTGCAATGACGAGAGGAATCACGCCGATGCCCAGAAGTTCAAAAAATTCCGTATTGTACAACCCCTTTTCATAGTCTGTGAACATGAGGACAAGGTTCAGCACGGTCCAGACGGAAGCCACATTGGCACGAAAGGAATTTTTATCCCGGAAGGCCGACGCCAGGTAAACGACCAGGAGCGCGCCGCCGGAAGCAAACATGCCGTGGATGATGCCCGCGCCGAGAAGGACAGGAATGGCAACCCAGACAGGAAGGGATGCACCGGACGGTTTCAGGAGAAGATTTTTAAGCGCCACGCCGACAATGAGAAGTCCGTACACAGGCACAAGAATACGGGCGTCCACAATATTGTAGAGATAAATACCGGCCGCCATGCCGATAAGCATGAAGAGAATGATGCGTCCCAGTTCTTTTTTATTGATGTACTCTCTGTTTTTAACCATAAGGTATGCGCAGACCAGCCAACAGATCACATTGATGACCGCTTTGGCCATGTCCGGCCCGTAGAGCAGGATTGTCGGCGGAATAGAGAGCATGACACCGGCAAATCCGGTGAGTGCCTGTACAATATTCGATATGAAGACGGCTGCCATGAAGAGACTCAATTTTATAAATACAGGAAGCCCCATAAGTTCCAAAATAATCACGCTTTCTATATACAAGTAAATTCATATTTATCGATTTCCTTCATTATAGTCTCCCTTTTTCCTTTTGTACAGCTGTTTTCTAAACGGATATCCATGAATGCGTTTAAGTCATTTTGAAGTATGTAAATGCGTTTGCAGCATGATTGATTACATAAACTTTCTTCTTCTACTTAATTCACTTAAAATACATAGATTTCACCCTTAGAAATTGATAATTTATACTTGCTTTACTATAATAATTATGAGTTTTTACGGTAAAGGCTCTAAACACACTTTTCTGCCTGCGAGAAAAGCGGAACGAACTGCCTTTATCAGGGGCTGCCATAATATCCGCTTATGACATCCATTTATCCCGGAACAGGAATCAAAGGAGGATTCTATGAAAAAAAGATTGCTTTTAGCTTCTCTGTCAGCAGCTGCCTTCGGCGGCATTCTTTCTGTAAACGCTGCCGATATGCCTGTGTACACACTTGATCAGGTGGTCGTTACCGCAGCCAGGACGGAAGAAAAACAGATTGACACAAATGCGTCTGTCTCTGTCGTCACAAGCAAGCAGATTGCGCAGAAACATTTCAATGATGTATCGGAAGCGCTTCGTGCAGTTCCCGGCGTAGTTCTCGGCAATTATTCCGCCAGCGGACAGAATTATTCTTCCAACAAAGTTTTTATCAACGGTTCTTCCAATGTGGTTATCCTCGTAGACGGTATGAGGAGAAATACAAACGGCGTTTCCGGTTCGGCTGTCAATCTCGGCACACTTACCGATATGGCGTCCATTGAGCGTATCGAAGTTTTGAAAGGTTCCGCCTCCACGCTTTACGGTTCCGATGCGCAGGGCGGCGTTATCAATATCATCACGAAGAAACCAAAAATCGATGAAGTCCATACCACCATCGGCGCAGGTTTCGGCAACAACTCTACGGAAAAATACACCATATACAACGAAGGCAAGGCGGGAAATATATTCTGGACCATTGACGCCGGCAAACATCTTCAGGGCACCTATAAAGACGGCTGGGGCAGGAAAGTCATCAGCCACCTGAACGCGAAACATATAGATGTAAAACTGGGCTATGACTTGGGAGAAGGATCTGATGTCGTTTTCAATTACTCAAAATATAAATCCGATTATATCCGTCCCGACAACGGCTCCAATGATACCCACGACGACTACGGCACAAAAGATAATGATGCCATCAGCCTTCAATATACCGCGAAAATCAGCAGCAGACTCTCCAACCAATTTAATGTATACCGCCATCGTACCAATTTTAACGACAACTACAACCTGAACGGCGCCGGCTGGCCTTTCAACTGGGATATGGGCATGCGGACATCCGGCATTTCCGATCAGCTCACCTATACCTTGGATAATCAGACCATTATCGGAGGCTTTGACTGGTACAAAGATAAAATCACAAAGTATAAAAATGACGCTTCCGAAGGCGCCCACGCTTCCAATACGGCATTCTATCTGCAAGATAAAATCGACCTGACGGAAAACTGGAATATTACACCGGGGCTCCGCTATGACCACCATTCTGACTTCGGCGGCCATCTGTCTCCCAGCCTTTCTCTCGGTTTCAAGAAGAACGAGAAAACAAATTTCTATTTCAACTACAAGGAATTCTTTGTTGCGCCGAATCTGTACCAGCTGAACGCGGCTTATTACGGAAACAAGAATCTCGATCCGGAAGAAGGGTACACCTTTGAATTCGGCGTGAACCATGAATTTGACGATACCCTATCGGGTACATTCAATATTTTCCGCCAGCACGCGAAAAACAGAATTATTTATGATTTTGCCGCTTCCAAATATGCCAACACGGGAAATATGAATTCCATGGGCTTCAGTGTCACTCTGGATAAAAAACTTAATAAGTACTGGAGCGCGGGCATCGGGTATACATACCTCCACATCAACGCGCTGAGTGCAACAGAAAATACCAACAACAACGGAAGCCTGCCGAAGGGTACGATTGACATCCACGTGAACTATGATTCCGAAAAACTGGACGCTTCCCTCACCGGCAGAGGCATTATGGACAGATACGGTTCCAAATCCAAACCGATTATGAAAGATTATGCGAATTTCTGGGTATGGGATCTCGCAGCGAATTACCGCGTGAATGATACCATCTCTATTTATGGCCGCCTGAATAATATATTCGACCAGTTTTACACGGATGTAGGCACCAGTTATGACCCGAACGGCGCATGGTACTCCGCTCCGGGAAGAAATTACGAAGTGGGAATGCAGCTCCGCTTCTGATGTAAAAAGGAAAGGCCCTGTTTCGGCAGGGTCTTTTCTTATGGAAAAAAAGAGCTTTCATCCTGTACCGCTTTCCCTTTCCGTAGAATAACAAAAACAGCATAAGGCAGCTCGTTCCAATAAAAAACGCCGCCTTGAAAAGCAGCGCAGGAAATATATTTTCTTACAGAAGCCAGCGGTAGAAACCGAAGTATGCCAGCGTGGAAAGGGTAACGACACCGATTGCGGAAATACCGAACATTTTCACAAAGAGACGATCCATTTCTCCTGCCGCAGCGCCTGCTTCTGAGGAATATGCCGCAAGGGCCAGCGCGCCGCCGGTAGAGAGGGGGCTGATCCCTGCCGTATTGGATACCATGGAAATCGCGGTGACCCATTCCACCGGATTCACGGATATGCTCATCTGGTGAATGATATGGGGCACGGTGGGAATAAGTGTGGGCATCACCACGCCCGACGTGGAAGAAAACCATGACATGACGCCTGCGGTGACACCAAGGATGGCAGTAGCCGTGGCAGCATTCATGATGGACGCAAGGGAAGCGGAAAGAAGATGGATACCGCCGAGGACGATAATCACATTCATCAGTACCCCTACGCCGCAGATCAGGAGGAGCGTCCCCCAGGGAATCCGTTTCAGCGCCTCTCCTTCATCGGACACGCGGAAGAAGGAAAGTGCCATTGCCGCGGTAAAACTGGCCAGTCCCACATTCACTTTGAAAAGCATTACCATGCCTACCATTGCGCAGATGCCGAGGAGCGTGATGATCTGTGCTCTGTTAAAGGAAGCGGTGTCGGAAAACTTCAGCGCTTTCTCCGATTTCAGTTTATACCCGCCGAAAGCGATGTAAACGACAGCGGCATACACGGTGGATGAAAATACGCCGTTCACCAGCAGAGGCGCTTCGATACCGGTCAGTCCGAATTCTTCGCACAGGTTGAGTCCGATGATCCCCGTCGCTGCAAGAGGCGACATACCTCCGCCGGCCGCACCGAGGAATATGATTGCCGCCAGCATGGCAGGATTGATCTTCATTTCCACGGCCAGCGTCATTCCGAAAACCATCATAATCGCGGTGGTGGGAATCGTACCCGGCCCCAGCGCGGACAGTACCGTGGCGAAGAGGTACATGACGACAGGGATAAGATATGTCCGTTTCCCTGCCAGAACGGTGATCTTCTTTGTAAGAAGTTTCAGTGTCCCGTTCCATTCCGCCAGTCCGAACAGATAAGTAACGCCGAGAAGCATGAGGAAAAGGGAATAGTTGAATCCGCCGATGATTTCCTTGTCCGGAATGCCGGCCAGTTTTCCCAGAAGCAGCGCAAAGCCGATACAGACAAGCCCCGTATTCATTTTTCTGAAAAACCCAAGGAAAATAGCCGCTGCCAGCGAGCCGAGTGAAATCAATGCCATTGTGCCCTCCTGTTCTGAATCATGCCTGTTTGGTAATACGTTTTCATCTTCATATTGTTTTCGTAAAATTTAATTTTCCAAAAAATCATAGCATGAAAAATCGTTTGGAATAAAATAATTAAGAGTTATCTATATTATTCTTTTTTCTTCTTACTCTTTGTTTTTATTATTTCTAAAATTCTTTTTTGGAATTTAAAGGGAAAATTTTGCGTTTTTTAG
>OGQL01002856.1_pt1 | contig 10442 bp, 9 predicted proteins | sample 1553211 | NCBI WGS metagenome assembly OGQL01 (sample SAMEA2579942, study PRJEB22360) | human gut metagenome
CAATTGACGAAAGTTCGCTGTTATAAAGCGCATATATCCCGTCTGAGCACATAACTATTTCGCCTATTGCCGTGCCGAAGGTTAAAAGCTGATTAAGATAATTTGAAACGAAAGAGGTTATCCCCCTTTGGTTTCCGCCGACATTTATCGTCTCAAAATACGAGTTCATCATATCGTTTATTTTTTCATTGCCTGTATCAAACCTAAAGCCCTCGCAAAGTCGCACAATTTTATTAATTGCGGCATCTAAAATAGGAACCGCATTTCTAAGTTCGGCATATACTCTCGATTCGCCGTTAATCGGCATATAACTTGTAAAATAAGGATGATTTGTAGCGATTGACGTTTGAACCGCACATGCAGCATTTGAATTTTGACTTTTCTTTTTTCTTAAATCTAAAATTTTCAAAGCTAATTCCTTTCTATTGCAAAAGACGCAAACGAATTTCCTTGTCCCTCTCTGCCCAAAACAGTAGCGACAAAATATCGTATATCATCCATTGCGTGGTCATTTTCTTTTTTAACCGCATCCTTTTTTATACTGTCATCCCAGCGATAGATTGAAAATTCTCTTATTGCGTCGGCACAGCAGGGATATATAAATATCTCCCCATCCTTGAGTGCCTGGCACACTCGGTTAATACCCGATAGAACATCATTATTCGCTTTGATAACACGAAATTTTTTGTGCCTTAAAACAGTTTGAATAAAAGATGCAGCTGACGGGTCAATAATCAAAGCTGTTATATCCTTGCCGTTCGCAAGTCTTTCAAGCTCACGGTAATATTCCTCATCTGTCAGCTGAATACCGTTGTCTCTGCCTGAATAATAATACTCATCAAGCCGATACCACTTGCCGTCACACTCACCCCAAAGGCCTAAAGAAAAAGGATTTACCGTTCCGTAGTCGCACGAAAGATAATATCGTGAAAAACCGCCGTCGCACCTTTTTATGTGCCTTTCAGGTGAAAACATAGGATAAACAAGACCTTGAGCCGTGACCCATTTTCCCTCAATAAATCGCTCATAAAAAGCGCCCGAATAAAGACTTTTATATCTTTTTTTAACGCTTTCGGACAAAGAGGGATTGTCGTCCATAGTGAAATGGATATACAAAACATTTTTTTCTTTGGCTTTTTTTATCCATTCCATATAAAACCAATGATAAGGATGCTCCGGATTGCAATTGAAAAAGTATTTTGAATTTTCAAGAGAGCATCTTGCAACCGCCTGTTCAACAAAACTTCTCGGCATAAGCGCAACCTCGTCGAGCATGACGCCACCCAAAGTCATACCCTGAATGAGTGATGCACTTGATTCATCTCTGCCGCCGAAAAGATAGTAACGGTTAGTCACATTGCCTCTTGAAATCGTAACCATATTCCTGCTAATCCTGTAATCAACGCCGAAACCAAGTTCTTTAAGCGTCGGCAAAAGCGGAGTAATAACATTTCTCCTAAGTGAAGAAATTGTTTTCCCGCAAATGGCAAACGAAGTATCGCAAAAAGCATAAAAGGACCAACAAATAAACGATATACCCATACAAAGCGTTTTGCCTGACCTTACGGCGCCGTCGCAGATTATTCCGTTTTTATTTTTAACGTCACTGCCATTGCACCACCAATTCAAAACGGCAAGTTGCTTTTTTGAAAACGGGATAAATCTATTCATCAAATTCCTCCGTATAATGCCTTTTAGTCGCCTGCGTACTTTTTTCCAGTGCCTCATAAAATGAGGTCGGCGACTTGTCCGTTTGCTCATTCACCATTTCTCTGATTTTGTCAATAGCCTTAAGCCTGTCAAAAAATTTAATCTCCATTCCGCCTCCCTTTGGGCGCTTGATTTCGCTTACGTTAAACAAATCAAGCGTGTTAAGCTTTTGGAGTATTTTTTCCTCAGGCTCGAAAAGCAGGCTGACCGCATCCGTTATTTCGCCGAATGCAAGACGTCTTAAGCCGTCGCATACCTCCTTTTCGCTTATCTTCTTTCTGCGTGACATTTCACACCTCCATATCATTTTTTTGCAGGGCAAAAGAAAAACTCCCTACACTAACAGCGTATAGGGAGTGAAATATAACGTTTAAAGGCTATATTTTGCCTAAAAAATATTCAAAAAATTTTATTTTAGCCGATTTATTCAATATATGCGTATATTTTAAATGCGATTATTGCGCAAAACTTTTAAAAAAAGCAAAAAAACAGCAGATATTCAAAATCCAACGCTATTGACTCCTTTGTTACTTAATGACGCTCATGTCCAGCGCCATCTTCGCCCATGCGTCCGAAGCGCCGCTCGCGCCCGTGACTTCCGTGCCGGGCTGATAATCCGGCGTGGTGTACCAGCCGCAGAAGGTCATGTGCGGGTAGGTCGGGGCATCCGGCAAATTCGCCTGATGAATCGCGCTGCCGTTCACATGGTAGGTCGTCTGCGCCGTCGCCATGCCCTCCACCTTGATGCGGTAAGCGATAATCTTCCCGTTCGTCGCGATGACATAACAATTTTGCAGCTGTGCAGGGTTATCAACGCCGTTTTTGCGCATTTCCGCCAGCAGGATTTCGCTCGTGAACCACGCGGTTTTCGTACCGTCATCATTCTTCTGTATCTCCGCCGCATCCACCAGAATCCACCAGACGCTCTTTTCCGCGCTGTCCAGCACGATTTTAGGCGTACCCGCGCCGGAATAGCGAATGCCAATGCGCGCGCCGTCCGCAAACCACTCCATTTTCGCTTCGAGCTGGATGTAGGAGGAATCCCATTCCTTCTGGCTCGTCAAGCCGTCGGCGTTCGCCCAGAGGATGCTCTCGTCCGCCTCCGCGCGCACTTCCGTCAGCGCACTGCCCCATGCCGCGCTGTTCTTGCCCTCCCACAGCGCGTCCAGCACCTGCGGGTACACCACGCTCGTCGCCTGACTGCGCAGCTTCGGATTCACTGCGCGGCGAATCCAGGCGTGGCACTCACCGCCGGACGTCTGATTGTTCCCATTGTCCCAGATGACAATCGGCACGCCGTAGCGCTGGGCATTCTGCGCGACACAGTACGCCCACTTCGCGCGCTCGTCGTGATTGCCATTCGTGTTCGTCGCACCCGTTTCGCCCATCACGACCGGAATCCCCCGGTCAAGGAAGGTTTCCTTGATGTTCTCGAACACGCGGTTGATTTTCGCGCCATCCTTCTCCGGGTCGAACGTCGTCTGCGTATCCTGCAGGCAGAAGGTCTGCGGGTCGTACGAATGCACGGACACGATGATGTTTGCCGCCGCTTCGCCGTCCACCGTCGGCAGGGCAATCCGTGCCCGCCGGGGAGCTGGTCGCCGCGTAGCCCGGAATCATCAGGCAGCGCTCGGCATTGTAGCCCTTGGCGTCCTTGCGGATGGTGTTCACAAACACTTGGTTGAGGTAGTTGACGGCAGCGTAGCACGCCGCGTTGCCGCCCCACTCATAGTTCGTACCCTGCGCGCGCGGCTCGTTCATGCCCTCGAAAATCACATGCTGGTCAAAGTCGGCGAAGGTGTCCGCAATCTGCCGCCACATTGCCGTCAGCTGCTCGCCGATTTTCTCCGCGTCCGCCGCGAAATTCGGCTCGTTAATCCACGCTTCGTGGTGCACATTGAGGATGACGAACAAGTCCGCCTCTCGCGCCCATTCGACCACTTCGCGGACATGCTGGAGGAAGTCCTCGCGGATGGTGTACGTCCCATCGTCCGAGGTATAGCGGTACCAAGTCACGGGAATGCGGATGGTGTCAAAGCCCGCTTCCTTCACGCGCACCATCAGTTCCGGGGTGATTTTCGCGTTCCCCCACGACTGCTCCTGCGCGGTCACATCCGCGGTATTGCCGCCGGTTGCGTCCAGCGTATTGCCCAGATTCCACCCGAAACCCATCATCTCAACGATTTCCGTCGCTGTTTTGCCTGTCAGCATGGTTGATTCCTCCTCGGCGGCTGCCGGAAGCACCGGCAGCAGCATGGTCAAGAATAGCGCAATCCATTTTCGCATGTTTTGCATGAATTTTCCTCCTATTGCTTATAGGATTGAATTGTTACGCAGGGATTTCGCTCCTGCGGGAGCGACCAAAGGGCTTTCCGATCGCCCTTTGGAAACCTTCGGCGCCCCTTCGGATGTTACAGGTCTGTTATGTTAGTTTTTTCGTTTGTGTGCTTTTGGTTGTTGAGAAATTGCCTTCCCCTTTCGCCGGCGGACGCATTGTCAGACTAATTCTGTTCGTTTTCGCATCCGCTTCCAGCACCCACACGGTCACGATGTCGCCGACTCGGACGACTTCGCTCGGATGATTCACGCGGCGCTGCGCCATCTGGCTGATATGCACCAAGCCGTCGCGGTGAACGCCGATGTCCACAAACGCGCCAAAGTCGGTCACGTTGCGCACCGTGCCGCGAAGCTCCATGCCGGGCTGCAAGTCCTTCAAATCCATCACGTCGCTGCGCATCAGCACCTGCGGCAGCTCATCGCGCGGGTCGCGGCCGGGGCGGGACAGCTCCGCCGCAATGTCGCGCAGGGTCGGTTCGCCCACATTCAGCTGCTTCGCCAGCGCTGCGAACCCCTCCGCATCCGCCAAGGTCAGCAGCTTGCCGACCGCCTCCGCCGGGGTGAGCGAAAAGTGCTTCAAAAGGGCGCGCGCCGCGTCGTAGCTTTCCGGGTGAACGCCTGTGTTCTCCATCAAGTCCTTGCCGCCGGGAATGCGCAGGAAGCCTGCGCACTGTTCAAAGGCTTTCGGCCCAAGGCGCGGCACTTTCTTCAGCTGCGCACGGGTCGTGAACGCTCCATTTTCCTCGCGGTACGCCACGATGTTCTTCGCGACGGTCGTGTTGATGCCCGCGACGTAACTCAGCAGCGACACGCTCGCCGTATTCACATCCACACCGACGCTGTTCACACAGTCCTCGACCACGCCGCCCAGCGCCGCGTCCAGTTCCGCTGCTTTCAGGTCATGCTGATACTGTCCTACGCCAATCGCCTTCGGATCGATTTTGACCAGCTCCGCCAGCGGATCCTGCAGCCGCCGCGCAATCGACACCGCCGAACGCAGACTGACATCAAACTGCGGGAACTCCTCCGCCGCCAGCTTCGACGCGGAATACACCGACGCGCCCGCCTCGCTGACGACCATGTATTTGAGCGCGTCGCCCAGCGCCAGCTCCTTCATCACCTCAACGAAGAACTGCTCCGTCTCGCGCCCCGCCGTGCCGTTGCCGATGGCGACGATGCCGACGTGATGCTTCTGGATCATGCGCTTGACGGTTTCCTTCGCCTGTGCAACCTTACCATGGCTTGGCAGTGGGAAAATGACGCCCGTATCCAGCACGCGCCCGGTTTCGTCCACAACCGCGACCTTGCAGCCCGTGCGGATGCCGGGGTCAAGCCCCATCGCAACCTTCCCGCGCACCGGCGGCTGCATCAGCAGCGGGCGCAGGTTCAGCGCGAACACGCGAATCGCCGCTGCGCTCGCCTTGTCGGTCAATTCCGCGCGCAGTTCCGTGTCCAGCGACGGCGCAATCAGCCGCGTATACGCGTCGTCGCACGCCTGCGCGACGTACTTGCACGCCGGGCTGCCCGTCTGCTGCACAAAGCCGTAGCGCACGAGCTGCTGCGCTTTCTCCTTGTCCACGTCCAGCGCGACTTTGAGGAAGCCCTCCTTCTCCCCGCGGTTCATCGCCAGCACCCGGTGCGACGGCATCAGGCGCAGCGGCTCGCGGTGGTCGTAGTACATGCGGTAGGTGCTGTCCTCGTCCTTCGCTGCGGCCGTCGCGACCATCGCCGTTTGATGGTAGTACGTTTTGAGCTTCGTGCGGACGGCGGCATCGTCGCTGACGACCTCGGCGATAATATCCATCGCGCCTTGCAGGGCATCCTCCGCCGTTTCGACGCCCTTCTCCGCGTTCACATAGCGCAGGGCGATGGTTTCCGGCGCCATCAGAGAAGGAGTGCCGCCCCCGAAAAATATGCTCTTCAGCTTTCTTCTCTGGACACGGGCGCCCTGCTCTTTGAGCCCTTCAATGATGGCAGCCTCATAGAGTGCTTCCGGCGCCGGCCCTCTCAAGCCGTGAGAATTAAAGTCGCAGTAAGGACATTTTTTTAGGCACCACGGCCAGTGAATATATAAAGAAAGCGGAAGTTCTTTCAATTTACCAATTCCAACGTTCGGTTAATAAAGTGCGCATTTTTCTCATGGCTTTGCCGCGATGGCTGACGGCATTCTTTTCTTCGGCCGTCATCTGAGCAGCGGTCTTTCCGTCCGGCGTCACGATAAAGAAAGGATCGTATCCGAAGCCGCCCTCGCCTTTCGGTTCATATCCGATCGTGCCGTTCCAAAAATCAATCGCGATCAGAGGCTCCGGATCGGTTTCATCACGGACGGCGACAATAACGCAGGTGTAATGAGCGTTACGATTGTCTTTGTCTTCAAGTTCTTTAATCAGTTTTGCGTTATTTGCAGCATCTGAGCTCGGCTCGCCGGCAAAACGTGCACTCAGTACGCCGGGCGCGCCTTTTAAGGCATCCGAGCAAATTCCCGAGTCATCGGCAATGGCCGGAAGACCGGAATGTTTCGCCGCCCATCTGGCTTTTGCCAGCGCATTTTCCACAAAGGTACCGAAAGGCTCTTCTGCAGAAGGGATTCCCAAAGAACCTTGAGAAATCACTTCGGCACTCATCGGAGCAAGAAGCTCCTGCATTTCTTTCATTTTCTTTTTGTTATTGCTGGCGAGAACAATTTTCTTAGACATGTCTTTTTACTCCTCGGCAAGAGCTGCTCTCTGAGCTGCAAACAGCTGCTTCAGGCCGTCTTCAGCCAGCTTGAGCAAAGCATCGAGGTCTTCCCGACTAAAGGGTTCTCCTTCAGCGGTTCCCTGCAGTTCAACAAATTTTCCTGCGTCTGTCATCACGACATTCATATCCGTATCACTTAAATGATCTTCGTCGTAGTCGAAATCAGCAACTGGAACACCTTCATAAATACCAACTGAAAGTGCAGCGACTTGTCCTTTGAGCGGAGATTTTTCCAAGGAGCCGTTTTTAATGAGCCAATTGACGGCATCAGCGAGTGCCACATATGCACCGGTAATCGAAGCGCATCTTGTACCGCCGTCTGCCTGGGTCACATCGCAGTCAATTTTGATCATTCTCTCGCCGAGTGCTTCCATGTCCACCACTGCGCGCAGAGATCTTCCGATCAGACGCTGGATTTCCTGTGTGCGGCCGCTTTGCTTTCCTTTGGCGGCTTCTCGGTCCGTGCGAGTACCGGTAGCGCGCGGCAGCATTCCGTACTCCGCAGTCACCCAGCCTTTTCCCTGATCTTTGAGCCAGCCCGGGACCTTTTCTTCAACCGAAGCGGTGCAAATGACCTTGGTGCCTCCGACTTCAATTAAAACGGAGCCTTCGGCGTATTTTGTGTAGTGACGTGTGATCTTTATCGGGCGCAGTTCGTCTGCTTTGCGGCCGCTGGGACGGCTCCAAGTTTCTTCTGTCATTCATATCTCCTTCAACAATGTTCTGTCATTCTAATGAAGGCAGATTCGTAAACCATAATTTCCACCCGATCCGAACCTTGTGGAAGTTAGAGCCGGCTTCAAGGAAGGTAAAATACGGCGGCAGAAAGACCGTGCAATCCAGTTCAATCAAGCGCGGCAGAGAAGGAGTTTTGAATGAGTAATATTTCGAGTATGACGGGTTACGCGAATGCCAAAGTCCAGACCGACATGGGCTTGCTGAGCATCGACATGAGAAGCGTTAACTCTCGTTTTTTAGACTTAAGTTTCCGCGCTTCCGAAGAAATTCGTTTCCTCGAACCGAAATTCAGAGAGATCATCTCCGGCAAAATCGCCCGCGGCAAGATGGAATGCCGCTTGAATTTAGTGGATTCCGGCTTATCGGCGGATACGGCCTTAAATGAAGAAGCCCTCAACAAGCTTATGGCTCTTCAGACGCAGGTCTTAAAGACAGACCCTTCCGCCACAGCCCTGCGCGTCGCCGACATTCTGAATTATCCCGGCATCGTCGCCGCTCCGGTCCCCGATCCCGAAGTCTTCGCAAAGCAAGTGCTGACAGGCTTTGAACAGTGCCTCGCTGCATTTAACGAAAGCCGACAGCGTGAAGGCGCTGCTTTAGCTCAGGTTCTGCTCAAATACTGCACACAGATTGAAGACCTCGTCAATACGCTTCGTCCTAAGATTCCTGAAATTCTTCAGGCGCAAAAGGACAAACTCACCGAAAGACTTGAAGAAGCATTAGGCACCACGCTGGCAGACGGCGCTCAGATCACCAAAGAAGAAGTCAATGAACGCATCCGTCAGGAAATCACGCTTTACGGCATCAAGCTTGATGTCAACGAAGAGATGGAAAGACTGTGCACCCACGTCAAAGAAGTGAGAAGAACACTGGATCGCGGCGCCCCCGTCGGCCGGAAACTCGACTTCCTGATGCAGGAACTCAACCGTGAAGCCAATACGCTCGGCAGCAAAGCCGTTTCAATTTCGATGACGGACACGTCCGTCAATCTGAAGCTCGTGATTGAATCGATGCGCGAGCAAATTCAGAACCTCGAATAATTTTTCTTTTTCTGATAATCGAAGGGGCGCCCATCGGCGCCCCTTCTTGTTTCTTTAGCAGTTCAAATGATTAGTTCTTGCTGCGGTCGATATGACGGTGAGCAGAGATGAACGGCATCATGGAGCGCAGGCGAGCACCGACGACTTCAATCGGATGAGCGGCCGTCTGAGCACGGATGGAGCGAAGCATCGGAGCGCCGACTTGGTTTTCAAGGAGGAAGTTCTTAGCGTAAGAACCGTCCTGAATGTCGCTCAGAGCTTTTCTCATCGCAGCGCGAGCCTGGTCGGAAACAACCTTTGGACCGGTGACGTAGCCGCCGAACTCAGCGTTGTTGGAGATGGAGTAGTTCATATCTGCCAAGCCGCCTTCGTAGATCAGGTCAACGATCAGCTTCATTTCATGGCAGCATTCGAAGTAAGCCATTTCAGGAGCGTAGCCGGCTTCAACCAGGGTTTCGAAGCCCATCTTGATCAGTTCGGCAATACCGCCGCACAGAACGCACTGTTCGCCGAACAAGTCGGTTTCGGTTTCTTCTTTGAAGGTGGTTTCAATGATGCCGGCCTTGCCTGCGCCGTTGGCAGCAGCGTAAGACATGGCGACTTCACGGGCTTTACCGGATTTGTCCTGGTAAACAGCGATCAGCTGAGGAACACCCGAACCTTCGGTATAGGTGCGGCGAACGGTATGGCCGGGAGCCTTCGGGGCAACCATCCAAACGTCAAGGTCGGCTCTCGGAGTGACCTGACCGTAGTGAATGTTGAAGCCGTGGGCAAAAGCCAAAGCAGCGCCTTCTTTCAGGTTCGGTTCGATTTGTTTTTTGTAGACCTCGGCGATCTTTTCGTCAGGAAGAAGGATCATCACAACATCTGCGTCTTTTGTCGCATCTTCGATTGTGGCTACCTTCAGACCGGCAGCTTCGACTTTCTTCCAGGAAGCGCCGTCTTTGCGGACACCGACAACGACGTCAACGCCGGAATCATGAAGATTCTGTGCGTGAGCGTGGCCCTGGGAGCCGTAACCGATGATAGCGACTTTCTTTCCTTTGATTAAAGAAAGGTCGCAGTCTTTGTCGTAATAAACTTTCATTTTAATTTTCCTCAAGTTATGAAGGTTGGAACAATAAATTAGAGGTGGAGCATTCGATCTCCGCGGCCGATGCCGCAGGAACCGGTGCGAACCATTTCAAGGATGCATTCCTTATCAACTGCTTTGAGAAAGGCATCCAGTTTGTCGGAATTACCGGTTAATTCAATGGTGTAGGTTTTATCCGTCACATCAATAATGCGTCCGCGGAAAATGTCGTTCAAACGTTTCATTTCCTCGCGATCCTTGCCGACAGCACGAACCTTGACAAGCATGAGTTCGCGTTCTGCGTACTCGCCTTCCGTCAAATCAACGACTTTAATAACTTCGATTAAGCGGTTGAGGTGCTTGGTAATTTGTTCGATGATCTCCGTGCTTCCCGGGCTGACAATGGTCATACGGGAAACCGTCGGATCTTCGGTCGGTGCAACGGTCAAAGATTCAATGTTGTAGCCTCGAGCGGAGAACAATCCGACCACGCGGGAAAGTGCTCCCGGCTCGTTTTCCAAAAGAATAGATAGAACGTGTCGATTCATCAGATTTTCTCCGAGCCTAAGATCATTTCCGTCAGTCCGCGTCCGGCTTTCACCATCGGCCAAACGTTTTCGGTCGGATCCACATGGAAATCAAGGAAGACGAGTTTGTCTTTGTATTTGCCGAAAGCATCCTTCAGGGCTTGTTCGACGTCTTCAGGACGATCGACCACAATACCGACGTGGCCGTAGGCTTCTGCCAGGGCCTTAAAATCCGGTGTCACTTCCATGTGAGAATGGGAGTAACGGCGGTCATATTCA
>OGQL01002860.1_pt1 | contig 10413 bp, 7 predicted proteins | sample 1553211 | NCBI WGS metagenome assembly OGQL01 (sample SAMEA2579942, study PRJEB22360) | human gut metagenome
TATAAAATAAACCCCTTTTCCCCCCACCCTTTCCCCCCCGCCGCTTCAAAGAAATGCGGCTGCCGATTGGATATTCCGAAATACTCATCTTTCTCTCCGATGCTTCCATGCTCATAAACGACACTGTGGTCTCCCAGCTTCATCTTCTCATAAGCTTCTTTGAACTCCGCCGGCGGCATATGAAAAAAGGCCATTGCAGGCACTTTTCTCTCATTCAGCTTCTCCATGCACCACACTGTCTGATCCTCATGAATGCAATCAAAGCCGCCGTAAAACCAGCCTTCTCCATACATATTAGAATCCAGCAGGACCAGTGGCAGGAGAAGTTTCCCCTCTCGATCTACCAGATCCAGCACAAAATTCCCCACGCCGGAAATAGGAGCCTCGCTTCGTTCATATCTGCCTTTGGTAAAGATCGCGTATTTGCCCGTGGCAAAAATGTCCGAAAGCTGCTCCTTATTGCAGGTAGACCCCATCTCACAATCATGATTCCCAAATACAAGTGTATACGGGATCTGAAAACTATCCAGAAATTCCAACAGCTTCTGCGCCTGCTTTCTATTATTCATCGTTCCGCTTTTCGGGAAAAACGGAAACACCGAATCTCCCGTCAGCACTAATAGATCCGGCTTTGTCCTCCGGATCAGCTCCGTCACTGCTGCGAGCGCCAGCCGATCCTTCTTCCCGGAAAAGATGCCAAATCCCAGATGCAGATCCGTCAGTTGTAAAATCTTGTAATCTCTGTCACTCGGAATACGAAGGGTAAATGTTTCTTCGTCCCGAATCTGAAAATCATCCGAAGTATACATAAACTGCTCCTATTCTATGCATTTAACTAAGTGGAATCAATGCGCCGATTGCAGAAAGAACCGTAGAAATCACCATCAGCACCTGAAAAGGCACTGTGCCGATCACACCGCAGATAGGACTGCTGCCCGCCTTTTTCCTCGACTTACCATATGTAAACACAAGCATAATACTTACAAGAACGACAACACCGCTCATAATTCTGGTTAAAACGATAAAACTGTTCACACCGAATATTGCAAATAAAATGCATGGAACCGCCGCAAAAGGCATACCGAACCAGTTCACAAAAATTTGTGCTCCGCCGTTGTTATAGGACAATTCGGCAATAATCAAATGTAAAATTACATTTACGCAATACGCGATAAGCACCATCCATACCACGTCTAACATGCTGTTCTTCGTGGCAAGATACGGCGCGGCGATAATGCCGGTACCGATACTGTTTCCCACAATCATGCTGATGGCTTCGAAGGTGGTAAGATGGGCTTCTGTTTTAATATGGTTTGTGGTTGACATAAGGTACCTCCTGCAGTGTTAACAAAAATTATTTGCACACTTTTCTTTTTCTGTTTAAATTACTGTGCCACTTTACATAATATTTTATTTTCCTTTAACCATTCTTCTCTCTGTTGCTTCAAATCATCTTTATATATTTTTTAAGTCCCTCAATTTTTCATAAATGCTCCAAGATTCTATCATACTGCACATACATCTTCTGCACCTCATTCTCCAGCGTATAGTAGTGCATAATATACGGAAGCAACAACACCAGAAACAATAACGTCAACGCATACAACAACGGATTGCAGATCATAAGCGCCGCCACAATTGAAATCATTGTCAGAATCGCAAATGTAACTGTCACGATCAGATGTACCAGCCTCTCATGTTGGAAAAAAACAATCTGTGTCAGGTGTTCCTGCAGAATTGCGTTCCATTGTTCCGGAGAGATATTGTCCGCATTGGCTAAGAGTGAATCTATTTTCTGGCGGTAGGTTATTATTCTTTTCTTCATTTTTACATTCTCTTTCTTATAGTACCTTTATTATACCAATATACCTTTGGAATCACAACGACATATTTAACTGAAGGTAATTGTCCATCAAGATATCTTGTTATTGTAAGTTCCCCAGAATAAAAAAAGGGCAGTGTCTGAACAACATCGCCCTTTGTTTTTTATAATTATACTTCCGAAAGGAATCTGTCAACTGGTTTATGCAGCAGCGTCCACTTCGTCATCCATATATCCGTCATCGGCATTTTCCGAATCATCATCCAAATCATCGTTCCAGTCATCCTCTGTGCTGTCTGTGATAACAACCTTGCATTTCCACACCATACCATGTACTTTTGCTTTGACTGTAACCGTACCGCTGCTATATGGTATCAGTATGCCATCCTCTACCTCGCATATATCGTCATCAGAAGATGTCCATTCCACGTCATGACTGCATCCCTTCAGATCCAGAGAAACCGTATCTTCCACGTCCATCTCCACTGCTGTCTTATTCAGTTCCGGCGTTTCTACTGTCACCTGACAGGATTTCTTCTGCGTTCCCTTCTTTACCGTAATGGTTGCTTTGCCTTTTCCTTTTGCGACCACTTTTCCGGCGGAGACACCAGCCACCGCTGTATTACTGCTGCCCCAGGAAACGATTCCTGCACCACCCTTTACCGTAAGTTTCCTGCTCTGTCCTTTTACAAGCACAATCTTTGTACTGCTGATCGACAGCGGACTTATCTTCGGTCTGGTGTTCTTTTTCTTCGTTGTCTTCTTCGTGGTTGTCGTGGAAGATTTCCGCGTCTGCGAATATCCGCCCGATGAGCCAAAACACTTCTTGCACGGTGTCAGACCGCGTGCCAATGCATTGGAAAGTGTCGTCTGATAAAAATTTCCCCGCCCGCATTTGTGGGTATGGTATTTACTGCCGGTTGGCGTCACATAGACCATTGTCTGTGCCTGTGCCGTTACCATGCCGGCACTGTCACCGACTGGCAAAATCATCATAAAAAATACAAGTGTAAAACTTAGAATTGTTTTTTTGATTGTTTTCATCAATTGCCTCCTTATCTTTTCCTCCGCTTTAAACATGTCTTATATTTTTATCATACGCCTTCTCATTTTCCAGCACAATACTATTTCATCAAATTGACAATTCGCATTTTGTCAAATAATCTATAGTGTTTTTCATTATAATGGCGCAGGTTCCAGGAAAACAAACCACCGTGCGGGATTTTGTCAGCTATTTGTCATGTCTTGATATTATTCACAGCGTTTGGCAAGGACACGGCACTCCTTGTCACAGAATGCAATTCCATACAGCCAGATGTTCTGGACTTTATAACGTTTCAATGGTGCTACATACTTTTTGTCAATAATCTGCTGCACAGCTTCCTCTGACTTTTCGTCCAGCTTCCTCTCATCTGCCGTGTGTTTTACCTCCACAATAAAGCCTGACTTTCGGTCTTTTCGCTCCACCAGAATATCGCTTCTCCCTTTTCCAGATTCTAGGTTTGAGGTAGCATACCATGTCTCACAGGAAGACAATAATGCCATTAAGAATCCGTGATAGAAGGATTCATGATCATCGTGATAACTTATCGCATCAAGCAGCTTCTGGTTTAAAATCTGCTCAATTTTCGCGGCATCGCCTGCTTCAAAAGCCGTATAAAGCTCAGTCAAAGCTGCATCCAATGAGAGGTTTTCATGAAACCATTTCATGACCTGCTGTATAAATATCTGACGCACTTCTTTATTGGGAATTGTCAATTCATAGCAATTTCCATTCGGAATACCTACCATTGTGAGATACCCCGTCATATAAAGCAGACTCCACAAATTTTGAATGTCCTGATCAATTTCTGCATGTGTGAGTTGATCGTTAATCTCCTTGTGAATCGTCTGACCGTCAATGAGGTTCTCAATTTCCATCTGCGCTGCCACAGTGTTCGATTTTTCAATCAGTCTGCGAATTTTGTCGTTGCCACTGGTATTAAGCCAATATGCTTTTGGCTGTGCTTTCGTAGAATTTATCAGGTCGTAAGCATAGTTGAGTACATCCCAAGGGCAGTATACATCCTGCTCACCAAAACGATATCCATCGTACCATTCTTTAAACTCTGCCTGATGTGATTCAATCCCATATTCTTTTAGAAGTGTCTCTACTTCTCCATGGGTAAATCCAAAGTATTCATCGAACTGTTCATCGGATATGGAATGCACCTTCAAATTGTTTAAGCCTGTGAAAATGCTCTCCTTTGACACACGAAGGCATCCGGTCATCACAGCGAAATAAAGACTGTCATTGGTTTTCAGTGCTGCATGAAACATTGAGCGAACCAAAACCCAGCATCTCCCTGTAGTATCCATTCTGAAAGGCTTTGTCCAGTGGAACGTCATATTCATCGATTAAAAGGATGACCTTCCTTCCATAATAGCTGCATAGAAGATTGGTTAATGTAAGCAAAGCCTGTTGCAAACCATACTTTTCAAAGCTACCATTAATCAGGTCTTTGCAATCTTCCTTCTCGTCTTCCGATAAAATGGTACTATCCTTCAAAAAACGAAATCGCTTGGCTTCTTTAATAATAATATTAGCTAAACCGCGCTCTGCATCTTGATATGTCAGTCCCTCTACTCCCTTTAGGCTTATAAACAAAACTGGGAACTTCCCCATATACGCTTCACAAAGCTTCGTCTCTTTTGAAATGGCAAGTCCATCAAAAAGCTGCGGATTAGTTCCAATCTCAAAAAAGGACTTTAACATACTCATATTCAGGGTTTTTCCAAATCTGCGTGGACGTGTGAACAGATTGACTTTTCCCCATCCGTTAAGCAGATCTGCAATAAGCATGGATTTGTCAATGTAATAGAAATCTTCTGTCCTGATTTCTTCAAAATTTTCTATACCAAGAGGTAATTTTTTCATTGCCATCACTATCGCCTACTTTCCGAGGTAAACTTCCCCAATAATCTACAGTATTGTTGAGACTGCGAAAACCAACTAAAGGTTCACATTTGCTAATACACTCCCGAATGTCCATAATCAATGTATCAATTTCAGCCTTCTTTGTCAATTATATCAATTTGTCTACTATAGCATATAAAAGGCAAGATTACTTTTCCTCATTGTGTCGATAAAACAATCCTGTCCTCTTATTACACTCACAAACATAATCTGGAAATACCATCTTAAAAGGTTGATTGTTATAACGAAACACACAACAAATCCCTTCTGGTTTACTTTCGCCATATAATTTTTCCACTAAATCATTGGTGGTTTTATCCGAACAAAAATCAGAAGAAATCTCATTATGAATCACGATGTTTACCGAATACGCTTGCTGAATTTTTTCAACACAATCCTTAAATCCAAACATAACATGAACTTCTATCTCTAAATCCGGAAATTCCTGCAACATTTGACTCACAGGAATTTCAAGATTCAAATAGTCTCTTCGATCATTATTCATTCCCCTGATATGGTACTTTAACAAACTTTCCAAGCTAGAACCATGCATCAGATTATCGACCATGAAAACAATTTTTTTTAGTGGACTGCCTCGCCACAAAATTTGATTTCCGGCTTTTTTCAGTTCCTTATTCACTTTACCTGAATCAAAAGCCAGGCTTAGAACACATCGACCACTATTCTCATTATGTTTATATTCCTCAAACAAATATTGCAATGTAGAATCATTACCACTACTTTCTTTTGCAATCACAAGAGTTCCCGCCTCTACTGCAAGCTGCTGCATTTTTTCAAAATATGTATTAATTGCATCTGTATCTTCTACCATTCCTAAATAATGTTCCTCTAACATTAGTTTCCAGAAAGAATCTATTACCTCTTCCGTAATTCCAAAAACCTGAAAATGCCAACAAAGTTTGTATAAGCAAACCATTTCCTTTGTTTCATCTCTACATTGAAAGCAATCAAATACTTCCTTTTTAAGCCTATTAGCCACCAAAATCCGAAGCATTCTCTTCATATTTTTCCCAAAATATCGTTGACGCTCATCATATCGCATAACCTGCTCATCGACTAGCTCCTCTAAGAATCTAACCTTGCCTTTGCTTTTCCGTAAATCTTCATAATAAACAATTGATTGATCTTCTGAATTTACAAAAACATCAATATCTCTCTGTGGAACGTTTCCTCCGTGCTCGGTTATCTTCTGTAAATCCAGATCCAGGAAATCTGACTTGCGAACCTGACGTCCATCGACTTCCCACTTTTTAGATTTCGATTGAAAGATTGCTTTTGTATATTTCCACTGAGTTGCACTTTCTCCCCAAAGCTGCAATCTTATATGTTTCTCAGAATAAAACTTTCCTATCTGTTCTGCCACTGTACCAATCCACGGAAAAGCCAATAAATCCCTGTTCATTAGCGTATGCTCATCAACCTGCTCAAAATTGAAATACTGATTTATAAAAGCATATAACTTCTCCACAACCATTCCTGCGTCTTCCATAGAAGCCTCCTGAAGGGTCTCTGTCAAATAGCGGTCCATCAGGCATTCCTGATAAAATTGATTTTTATGGTTGTCCAAATCCACGCAAAACTTCCATTGATTCTTTACTACTTCTAAATAAAAAGCTGCATAGAAATCAACTGTCAATACATCGCAGTCATCTTTAAACAGCCAACAGCCTCTAAGGTTTTGTATTCCCATACGTAACATTTTAAGGAAACCATCCTTTTCATTTTCTTCCTTTGTGTTATTACATACGATTGCCTTATCATGCGAAGCTGCCGGATTAAGTAATCTAAGCACTCTATGATCCTTACTGTTTCTGACAATATAAGGAGCAGAAAATAAATTATAGGAAGCCTCTTCTTCCATTAATTTGAGTAATGTGAGCTTTTCATTTTGTGTTCCCTTCAAAAACACTTCTTCCAACGTTATTGTTTCTTCATCAGGTGCAAGCTTTACAACGATATACCAAGCTAATCGCTCCTCAGATAAAATATCTTCCTCCGCAACCAGACCTTCAAAATACTCTCTATGAATATTTCTGATAATAATATCCCGCTCACACTGCACTACCAGTGTCCCATTATATCGATAATCTTGCGGACAAGAGATAATTTCTCCATTATTAACAAGTTTTTCCAGAAATGCAATTCCATGTTCTTGCGCAATTTCTAAAATTGCCTTACGCACTGCCTTTTGTTCATTAATCTCTACATAGCTGCTTATTTTTTCAAAAAGCTGTAATGCAATCGCCAATTCCACAAGATGTTCATTGTCCTTTTTAAAATCCTGTGCCAATCCAATTACCAATTCATAAACCGGGTACACTTTAGTTCCATCTGTATTTTCCAACAAAAATATACCTTTTATCGTTGGCAATATATCCTGAAATTTCCAATAACTTTGAACAATATCAGATGTCTTTTCCGCGCCGCCTTTTTCCCTCAATCCACGAAGGAAATATAAACACTCTTTGTACGCATTTTTAGCAGAATATTCTGTTACCGCCATCATCTCAATACATTCTGAAATTTTTTTGCTAAAATCTGTATCCCTTTTTACTTTTTCCCAATCATGAAACCACTGTAATTCCATAATAAGTATTTCAGATAACTTTTCGATTTCACTTTGTCGCAAAGACGCTTCTATTTGATTAATTTCATCGATTAAAGAAAGAACCTCTTGCTGACTAACCCGATGAAAAGCCAATCCTCTCATTTCCTTGTAACGTTTATCAATTCCAATGCTTGAGTTCATACTTGCCTCCCATCAGTCCAATAATTGCACCTACGGTTCCTTTCTCCTCCATACACCCTTCCGAGATAATATTTAGCCATTCTACAAAGTTATCTTTTATATGAGCATTCAATATTTTAATTCTAGACACACTAAAATAACACACACTCATAAAATTCTTAAAATTAACCGTATTCTGTGGAATCTGACGATATAGTTCCATAGCAAAAAATTTTTCAAGCCACTCGTCTCTTTTAAACAATTCTTCGTATAACCGCTTGTAAATACTTCCTCTTCCAACCTTCTGCTTTACAAGCGTTATTGCATACTTGTTTAAATATTCATCCACAAATATCGGATCCAGATATCTGTTCAAAATAAAATTTGCATCTTTAATACTCCAGCTTCCTTTTCGATGAAGATACTTCTCAAACAGACGTATATTTTCTTGTTGTAATTCCTCATCCTCCAATTCCATTCCCTGAATACTTTTCATCTCATAATTTGCAGCACCATTCTCAAAAAGGCTTTCTTTTTCCCTCTCCGACATATCACCAATGCATTCATAGATTAAGGTCTTACTCCTATTTATTTCCAATCCTCTGGCAAAAATATATTCTGAAAATCGATTTAATAATTGATTTCCGTCTATCCCACGATAAACAATGAACATATCATCCACATATCGCATGATTCTACACGTTTCCGTAGTATAATGATATTTTCTGCAAAACGAATCCAACACCGCCGTCAAAAAAAGTTCTGCAAACACTCTGGCATATGCCGGTCCCTGTGGCACACCTCGAATATTTCCTTTCATCTGTAACATTAACTTTTCTGTGTAATTCCCAAGATAACGTAATATTGCATCTATTCGTTTTTTCTTTTCTTCATTTTCTGTTTGATTTCCCTGTTCCTGTATCTGCCGAAACAACGCATGAATATAAATTGAGTCGTAAAACTTTGTCAGATCCAGCTTAATAATTCCATTTTCACTAAAAAAATCTAAGAACAAATAATTTTCAACGTCTTGTTGGAACCTTTTCCAGGAGTCGTACCATGGCATAAAAACAGAACCTGCATCATAAAAATAATTCAGGTTATAGCTATACGAATGAAATCTCTGTCCCATGTTTTCAATAAGTTCATAGATTAATGCTGTCGTAAGTACTCGATCATACGGACATAAAGATACCAATATTCGCGGTTCATTCTTCCCTTCCTCCATTCTCTCATACATAGTATATTTGACAGGTAAATCGTGCTCCGTAATATTCCCTTCTATAACCGCTTCAAATTGTCTTTTAATACTCAACAAATCAAATTGACACAATCCAGATAATTCCAGATAATCATCTACCGATAAAACCTCATCATCATATTTCATATATTGAAGTTCTTTTTTTTGTATCATTTGAAAATATTTTATATCCTTCTCTACCTTTTTCTGAGACAAAACCTCTTTCTGCTGGATTTTTTCAATCGAAATATCTAATCTATCCGCAATGTATTCTGCCAAAGTAATCTGCGGATCAATATTTTCTTCCAGTTTTTGTCCATACAGATCATACAAATATCTCATTGTAATCGGATAATACCGGTTCTTTAATTTATCTAAATATTGTCGTGTAATATCTTCTTTAAAATTATGCTGTTGTTTCAAAATATCCCACAATAATGCACCATTAGAAAAATTGCGAAAGCATCCAACTAATACGAGGCGATCCAAATATTTCAAATTACCTTCTTCTGCACGTTTCATAATAACATATAAAACAGAACTTTCTTTACAACAACTTCGGATCTCTTCTAAAGAAAACACCCTGTTTGCAACCAAATACTCTTTCTTGTATAAAAGCCCCTTGTCTGATTCTTCTTTCTCTGGCGATATATTCAGGCATTTCCAAAGATATTCCAAATCATTTGGTATATAGGTTTCCAAAATATCATCCTGTATTTTCCAAAAATCCAACTGTTCAGGCAAATGTATCCAATCATCTACTTTCACATTAATAACATCTGGAATAAAAAAAGAGCGTCCACCTTTACGATGCACTGACAAAGGAAGTTTTACCTGTTTCCCTAATTTCATTCCCCCTCCAGCAACTGCCGGGAAAATATCCAAACCATACTTTGTATCTGCAGATAATTTCAGTCGATATGCCCCTGTCAATTCTTCGATCATGCTATACCCTTGGGATTTTGTAATCATTCCCTTGGTGTGAATCCAAAGATGCACACCTCTTCGTCCTGAAAACTCTGCCAAATAATGGATTCCAAGCTGTTCCAATCGTTTCGCAGCTGGAATAACATACTTTTCTACTAACCCTTCCAGCTGACCACCCTCTTTGCAATCAAAATCCAGGCATATCCACTTGATCCATGATCTTCTATACTGTTGCTGATACATGCCAAAAGAAGCCCCTTTATTCAGCATGTCATAAATGAGTAATGGTGTACACGTAATTCTTTTTGGAATATAACGTCCATCCGGCATCTGAACAGCTAGATACTTGTCATTCATCACATAAAATTCGTATAGTTTTTGCGCGATTGTATACTTTTCATTATCCATAATATCATCCAACAAAATGACCCGACCTCCATTACATGAGCAATAAAAAAATGTGCAATCTCCTCTTTTATAAAGGGAATTGATTTCTCCCTAATAAAACTAAGAAAGCACATTTTTATTATAAACTATTATCCATCGAATGTAAAAGAAAAATTGAATTCTATCATCTTATCCATGGCTGAACATCACTGGCTCTTTTCCAAAAATCCTGGCCACGATTTTACACGCCAGCATCTTGGGAAACTATCTTTTTATGATACCATGCGTCTGATCATAAGCATGGGGAAAGGCAGCACGAATGATGAGATCAT
>OGQL01002869.1_pt1 | contig 10395 bp, 12 predicted proteins | sample 1553211 | NCBI WGS metagenome assembly OGQL01 (sample SAMEA2579942, study PRJEB22360) | human gut metagenome
TGAAAAGGCGCAAGCAGATGGCTCAGGTCAATCCGAAAATAGTATTAAACTATAAGCGAGCAGATTCCAAAAGGCAACCCAAAAAATAGAGGAATTTCCTCATGGCGGTAATAGAATGAAGATACTAACACCACTCAATTCTCCCCCACGAAAGGAGATGTCACATGAGTACATTGTAAAACGATTGGAAAAAATTTGTAATAGTCTCAACCAGCTTCGATTCAGAAAAATTCTTTCCGATGTTTACTTGGAGCACATAACGGCAACCATCCATTCGGTTTTCATGCCCGGCTATCATGGAAAGTTTTGGCGCAGAAAGGTTCCGAGACTATTGGTGCACTGCACACCTACCGCATCATCTATCCCAACCAGATTCGACAGCAGGCAAAAGCATTTGCCACTGTCATCCGCAAAGGTGATCCGAATGTCAGCCTCGCGACTGTTGGTCATCGCGTTTCTATGCGTATCGCCATGAGGGCAAAGTGAGCAACTGCGAAAAAGCGGTTGTTTTGCTGTGCTATTCGAAAAAGCCCTTTGGAAATCCCGATACACGGCGAGTATTCATCTCGACGCAGACGAATTTTTCCAAGCAGGAAATTCTTGAAATGTATGCAAAGCACTGGAGTATTGAGGCGTTTTTCAGAAGCTGCAAGCAGAAACTTGCCTTTGATAAATGCTAGCTTCAGAAACAGCGAGACATCGAACAAATGTGGCTGATTCTTTCTGTTGTGCATTTCCTTTGCTACACTCTTCCGGATTACAGGGGCACTTTTGAAAAAGGCTTTTTCTATTTTGGAGAGCGCTTGCTGCGAGGGTAGGTGCCTGTGGCGGTGTTCAAAGAAAATCTTTGGACGAGTTCTGGAATTTGCTCATTCATAACATAGAACAAAATCAGCGTGTGCCGCCCAAATGCGCATGAAGACAAGTGCCAATGTCTCTACCGTGCCAACAGTGGCAGATATGGTCATAAGCACTTTTGCCTTTGGCAGATGTTCTGATTTTTTTCGGGTGAGCTATGCGCTACAACCGCAGAGCCTGTTCTGCATTAGCGGGGCTTGGGGCATTAGGGGCAAAATAATTCTGCTCGCCAATGCAACTTGCACGGATGATGCTATGCTACTATCATCCGCTGAATCTCTTCCAGCACTCAGAAAGAAGTCCATTGTGGCAAAAACGTTAGTTTCTTTCCTTTTCCTATAACAATCGTGCACTCTGTTTGCAAGGTGCAATAATTCCCAAATTCCTGAGATCTACCGCCTTTGTAACATTACCTATCGAATCTTCGATTATAGAAGATTCGAGATTAAGTCAAGGAAGCGTCGGAATGAGCACGTTTTTCAGATAGTCCAGAAAACGTTCGCCACTTGTTCCGCCGGGATACATGGTGTAGGTGATTTGACCGTTCAATCGGACAGGTGCCAGAACAGTTTGACTTGTCGGCACATTCAGCGGTGCGCTACCATGCACGTGCGCTTTCCCGATGGCTCGTCCGTACCTACATGTCATCCCGATGTTCACGCCACTTTCGTCCAGAAACACAAGTCTCCAATGTTCAATCGTCAATTTTAACTCTTTCCACCTGATACGTTTTGCCTGCACATCGGGGATGCTCCCGTTCTGTCGCCGAATGGCCGACTTTTTTCACGCGAAATCCCAATGCACAAACCACTCGACTCATAGTCGAAATGCTGACTTTCAATCCCAACTGCGCGCAGTTCTTCTAAACTGATGGTGCGATTTTTCGTAATGCATTGCGCAAGGCGTGCTTTATCCGCACTATTCAGCAGAGCTTTTCGACCGCGCTGCCACGTTTGCAGGTTAACGCTTCCTGTACTCTGTTTCTGTTCTTCCAAATAGTAAACTGTGTACTTGTTGACGTGGAATATCTTCGCAATTGCTTCCGCGTTGTGTGTCGCTTCGTAACCTTCTACCAACAGTTTCCGTGCTTCATTGTGCAGCATTGTTTATCATCTCCCACGACTATTATATACTCGATGTAAAGAAGTGACGGTTTTTGAAGGAATTTCCATATATGAAATGATTTAAAAAATACCGTGTGAACTCCTGAAGTTCAGTTTGTCCACACGGTCAATGTACTTACTGTAGCTTTTCCGAAGTCTCATCCGCGCTCATTCCGCAGTCGGTAGTGTTTTGCCACCTTTCGTTCTGAACATTGTAGATGGTTTCCTAGAAGTTTATGTTCGTATAACACTGTGAGCTCTTATGGTAATTACAGCTTAGATATCCTGAACTGCTTCCAAACTTTCTGGCCAATAATCATTTAATTCTGGAATCTGTTTTTCAGCTGCCAAAATCATCTGTAACGCCAAGCACTCGATAAGTGTGTACCCACCATTGCCCGATCTGTTAAAAATAGGTATAAGTATGGAAGAACCTACATCAATATGAGCTCCTCTTTTATCTGACAAGTGCTTTATAAAATTATAAAGATTTAAGGAATTATATCCTGCTTTCTCCATTAAAGCATAAACATTACTTTTTTCAGTGTCACATGAAACAACATATCCCTGATAGACATTTCCATTATCTGTCCTATTGCTTTGTTGCATTTGATTTACAAAATATTTTTTCTCGTCTCCCCTTAAAGCATTACATACAGCATCATACACATGAATCGACATCCAGCCAGAGAATTCCTCTTCAGTCCTGTCGAAATACGCAACCGTTTGAGTTTTCCATTCTTCTATGGAAAGCCATTTTTCTCGAGGCATAAAACCCAAGGGCGGCAGAACAGCATGCATTCCATCGTTCAACACTGTATCCTGCCCAACAAGAGGAAACATCTTAAAGTCAGGACAAACCTTTAGCAAAACAGAATTTTTCTCACACAGCAGCTTTCTGAGAGGCATAATAATTATACGATCAAGCATCTCGCGAGCCAATAGCTTATGTTCATTCATATTGCCAAAGCAAAATCTAATAATATCGAACTCTGTTTTGATTTCACGGATCATGCCATTCCGTGACAAATCGACTTCCTCTATAAAATTCAGTTCAATTTCTACTGCATTGTCAGACATATAATATTCCTTCCTTTCAAAAAAAGACTTCGTTATAATTTACATTCTTAGCCGATCACAAATCGTTGCCTACCGCTTAGCACGAAGAGGTGTGCAACGTTCCGAGCAGCGTAAGGAGCAATTACTCCCACAACTCTCAGGTGCTTTCCTCTATGCTATACACATGGAGGCGTAACTCTCATGAAAAATGAATTATAGCAGCTTTCGAAAATCTGGTCAATAACTGTCAGCAGCAAATCAACCTATGCAGTCATTAAGGGATACGAGACCAAGCACCTTAACGACCATATGCGGCGAAAGTGCGGTAATTGGCAGCCCAGATTCCTCAAAATAGCATTCATCTTCGAGCACATCATTTCATCGGGTTCAAATCCGGGTTGTATGGCGGCAGGGATAGCAGAATCACACCTACGCGCATAGCGCTTCTTTTACGCCCTTGACATGATTTAACCGCATGTTGTCCACGATAACAATGTTGCTCCGATGAAGCGTCGGAGTCAGCACGTTTTTCAGATAGTCGAGGAAACGAACCATGGTTGTACCATCTGAATACATGGTGTATGTTGCTTAAACGGTCAAGTGGATGGAAGCCAGAATGGTCTGGGTTGGCGGTGTGTTCAGCGGTGTTCTGCCCTGCACCCGCACCTTACCAATCGCACGCCCGTATCTGCGGGTCATGTCAATGTTCACGCCGCTTTCATCCAGCAACACAAGGCTACTGTACTCAACTTTCCAGTTTAATTATTCCACTTAACTGTGTGCGGAGTTCTTCCAAGCTAATCGTGAGATTTTCCGTAATGCACTTAGCCGCTGCTCAGCAAGGTTTTCCGCCCGCACTGCCACGTTTGGAGGTTTACACTCCCTGTCTTCTGTTGCATTTCTTCAAATGGTAAACGGTATACTTGGTGACGTGGAAAGTCTTCGCAATTTTTTTCGCGTCATGCGTCGCTTCGTACTCCTCTATCAACAGTTTCCACACTTTATCGAGCAGTATTTTATCATCTCCCAAGGCTATTATACCCCTTTTTTTGATGTAAAGAAATGATGATCTTGGTGAAAATTGCTATAAATCGAAAATGTCCTCAAGATACAGCTTTTCTTCCGGATCATAACGAGCAATGTCGCGCTTGTAGAGGGTGATGATGGAACGCTGAATACGCAGCACTTCCTGCAAATTGTTTGTTTCCAGATAGCGCATCACGGCAGCCGGCATACCGCCAACAATGAGATACAGGCGGAACCTCTCCATCATTTTCTCGTGAATTACAGCATCGACGGGTGTTTTGTCCTGAAAAGATTTGCGGAGTGCGTCGATAATCTTCGGAGAAATCTTGTTGGCACACGCAAATTCCTCAAAATCGAGCGGATACATTTCAAGCACATCCATGTACCCAACCGGAACAGAGCGCGCGTCCTTCAAGTCTACGCCCAGCAGGGAACCGCTAAGAATATACTAATAGCCGCCTTCCTCAACCAGAAATTTGATAGCCGTTACAATCTCTTTGCATTCCTGCACTTCGTCCAGAAAAGCCAGTGTTTTACCGGGAATCAGCAGTGCATTGGCGACTGGGACAGGCGCAGCAGGAAGTCGCTGCTGCTCTGCGCATTCTCAAACAGCGACTGTGCAGCTTTGTTTTCATAAAAGTTGATTTCAACAAAAGACTCATATTGCTTGCCAAATTCGCAAATGATAAAGGTTTTGCCAACCTGACGTGCGCCAGTAATCGGCAGTGCCTTTTTTCGTGAGCATCATGGAAGTGCTGCAATTCCTTTTCGATCTTTCTTGCAATCATCTGAAAGCCTCCTTGCCCTGTTTTCCATGATGATTATATCATAGATTGTCCGACTTTTCAATGGCTTATCTGCATCACTTGTCCGATTTTCCAATGGACGATTGCTGGATATGACCCCTTTTTCATGGTAACGATTCTGCTGCAAAAAAGCGGTTTATAGTTCGTGATTTACCTGCTGTTCCAGCATAAGGAAACAGTCAAAATCACTTTCGTACAGCCTATCCTGAATAATCCGATACTTTTTATATTCCGTCTCCGCATGGAGCTTGGCCTGCTCCGCGCTAATCTTGCCTGGGCCTGTCAGCAGCTCGTTTCCGTTAAACTCCAAAAAGCCGTCCAGACGTTTCGCCCAGTCCTCCATGCTCATGGGAATCTTGCGCTCCGCCTGCAATTCCGCATAGTCCAGATAAAGGGAGACAATGCGCTCCAGATAGTGCATTTCCTGTTCGCTTAAATAGTTCTTGGCCACCGTCACGTCTGTTTTCAGGATCTTGCCATCCGGCGCATTCTCCCATGTGGTCAATCCCATATGCTCCTTGTTGGCATCCGAGCGCTCCACGATGAGCTCCGCAACCGTGTGCCTGTGGACGGCAAAGTGCATCTTGTTCTGCACTGTCTGAAAGAACAGGCGTGTCGTCTTGGCGTCCTTATCGTAATCAAACGCCGTTGCGTACAAGTCTGTGACTTTCTGATAGAATTTTCGCTCACTCAGCCGTATTTCCCGAATCTGTTCAAGCTGCCGCTCGAAGTATTCGTCCGTAAACATATGCCCCTTTTTCAGGCGCTCTACGTCCATTGTCCAGCCCTGAATGGTATGGTCTTTCACGATTTGACCCGCCCATTTGCGGAACTGCACGGCCCGCTGATTATTGACCTTGAAGCCGACGGCAATGATCATTTGCAGATTAAAGTGAGCCACCTCGCGGCTGACCTGCCGCGAACCCTCTGTTTGAACTATTCGGAATTTCCGGATAGTTGCCGCTTCGGTCAATTCTCCGTCCGCATATATCTTTTTGATATGCTCATTGATGGTGGAAAGCCCTGCGTCATACAATGTTGCCATCATCTTCTGTGTCAACCATATGTTTTCATCCTCATAGCGCATCTCGAAGCTGACGTCGCTCTCGCCGGTGGCGGCGACAAAGGTCAGATATTCTGCAGCAGAACTGCGCAGGGCAAGCTCCTTTTTCTTCTGCACCGCCATATCACAGCACCTTCCTTACGGTCGAAGGCGAATAAGTCTCGAAAATCTGGTCAAAGCTGTCGTCCGCTTCATGGAAGCACCGAAATTGCTTTTCAATCTTTCTTGCAAGCATCCGAAATCCTCCTTGCCCCGTTTTCCATGATGATTGTATCATATTTCATCCGTTTTTTCAATATTTCTTCTGCATCGGCTGTCCGTTTCTCCAATGAGTGAGTGCCGAATATATACGTTTTTCCACAACAGCAATTATAATCCACCCCAAACGGCAGCAGGAACTCCCACGTCCCTGCTGCCGTTCCTTTCTTCTTCTATTATCCCATCAATTCCCCTCGCACAATCTCCTCCGCCCTTCCGCAAATCATCTCCATCCTCCGCACCCACTCCATCTGCTCATTTTCCTTCATCTCCTCATCCACGCCTTCCACCTCCGCCATCTCCCGAACAAGCACCTCCACTCCTTCTGCACGGATTCCAGCAGCGCCGCCAGTTCATCCGCCCAAATCAGCCTGACATACTCGTGTGGATGCTTCTCCTGCAAATAGCGCTCATACAGGGATGCCCACTTGCCATTGGGCGACCTGTCCGCCAGCATACAAGTAGGAAAGTAGTAGTCGCCCACAAGGGTGTAGTGAATGCCGTTCTCCATGATTTCGGCAGGCAGTTCGTTCGTCATCATCATTTTCATCAAGCAAACCTCCTGTGCTTATTGTCGCCTTGACATTGAACCGCATACACAGCACAGGGGCTAAAATCGTTCCGTTCATGAGTTCGGGGTTATTTCGGGGTTATTAGGCACTTGTGAAAGTGCCGCAAAGCCTTGTGGTGCAAGGGTTTGCGGCTCGTCGAATGCTTTTCATGGGGTTCAAGAGGTGGAAGTGCTAATCTCCTCAACAGGTTTCCGCCTTATGTGTATCAAAATATCAAATTCGCACTTTTTAGAGGACGAAATGAGGATATAGAAATGCCCTCCACTGGTTGTGAATAACCGGCGGAGGGCATTTTTTACACTTTTCTGCCAACCATTTCGTTGAATTGCGCCTCGGTGATGCGCGAAATTCCCAGCGATTCGGCCTCCCGATTCTTCGCCGTGCCCGAATCCGGCGTGTTCGTGATGAGGTAATTCACGTTGCGTGAAAGGTTTTCCGTCAGCGTCGTGCCGCACGCATCCAAGCAGACTTTCAGCTCGTTGCGGTTGGCAAACGTCTTGAGCCTGCCTGTGACAGCGAACGTTTTCCAGCTTATTTTCTCCATCTTTGTCGCATCAAACAGGAAATTCGTCACATTCGTGTCGAACATTTCCTTCTTCTGCTGAACTTTTGCCTTGTCTTCTTCAGAAACGCCGCTGTTGGCGTAGTCCAGAATCGCCGCAATCAGCTCCGTATTGCCGCTGTCCTGCACGGCTTTTGTGAATGCGTCCAAATCCTTGGCGGAAAACAGCTTTTCGCGAAGCATCAGGTAGAACAACGCGGGGTGCTCAATCGCCAAACCTGCCAGCTTTGCGGCATTGGCTTTGATGTACTTCACATACGCTTTGCCGTTTTCGTCGGTGCAGTCGCGGTTGTCCTCGGCAAAGCCGATTACAGCACTGAAAAGAAATTTGGTGCTCATGCCTGAAATATCGGGGATGTGAAGGATGATGGTTGTCTTCGTTTTAGGCAGTATGGTTTGCAGCTGCTTCGCGAAAGAAGAAGGGCAGGTGAAGTCTTGCAGATTTTCACATTCCGTGAATGCTGGTGCTTCGATGGAAGTAACGGAATCAGGAACGCTTATGCTCGTCAGTCTGCTGCAGCCACTGAACGCCTCTTCCCCGATGGACGTGACGCTGTCCGGAATGCTTATGCTCGTCGGGCTGCTGCAGTTACTGAACGCCTCTTTCCCGATGGACGTAACGCTGTCCGGAATGTTTATACTCGTCAGTCTGTGGCAATCATAGAACGCCCTATCCCCGATGGATGTAACCGAATCTGGAATCACCACATCCCCACCCTTCCCGTATACTCCACCAGCTCACCATTTTCAATCTAAAAGTCACTCATTTTCTTTGCGCTCCTTTTCTTTTCGTGCCTTCTCCATCCAATCGTAAAACTGATGAATGTTGGCGTAATAATCGTGTCCAAAACGGCTCTTCTTCTCAATCATCGGCTCAATTCGGTTCTTTATCGTGCCGTCCAAGTAGCCCTGCGCCAGTTCGTAAACCACGTTTCGATCATAAATCTTCTGGTTTACACCGACGCAGAAATGCTCGATTCGCGCAACATAGGCGCTTATCTGCTTGTACTCTTCGGAACGTGTGTTCTTCACAATCTCCGCAATTTGCTTGGGCATGTACGCGTTCAAATGATCCAGCACCTGCTCTTGCAGCCGATTGTATGCTTCCAGTGTCGCCTGCTTTCGGTCTCGGACTTTCGTCCAGATGAACGTATACAGCGTGAACCCCGCCGAAAACAAGGATACTACAAGCGCGGCAACGGATAAGACTGTATCCATCTGCTTTTCCTCCGCGTCATTTATTGGTGCTTTCAGCCATCTTCTCCACCTCTTCCCTCGTCAGCACCAGCTTCATCGCCCACACCGGCACTTCGGGAATCTCGCAGCCATCCTCCACAAACACAAACGCGGTCTTATAGGCGGGCATCCGCTCCGGGAATAAGCCGTAGCCATCCGTGAAGTAAATCAGCCCCTTCAGGTTGGCAAACTCCCCGTCCCGAATCATCTCATCCACCCGCTGGAATACCGGGCGGAAGTCCGTTCCGCCAATCCCCTTGATGGCCATCGTTTGCAGATAGTGGTCAAACTCCTCCCGCGAGGTGATTTTGATGTCCTCCTGAATGTCCTCGTCGCACTGGATGATGTGGACGTTGATGCGGCTGAAAAAGCTCTCCGTGCTCTGCAAAATGTTGTAGGTTTTCTGCAAAAACGCCTGCACCTGTTCGCCCATCACCGACCCGGACGTGTCAATCGCGATGACGAACTCGCGGATGCGCTTCACGTCCTTGTATTCCAGCGGCTCAATGAGCGGCATCCGCTTTTCGGGGAAAAGCTGCATCCCGTAGCTGTAAAACACATAGTCGAACTCATCGTCATTGATGCGCATGGCCTCGCCCATCACGGCGAATTTCTTCAGGAACGCCGTGTAGTCGTACTTTTCCCGGTTGACGGCGCGGAGATTCTGCATCATGCCGCCTGCCTCGTCGCCGCGCTGCTTGTGGAACGTCTCCAAGTCGGTCTGCATCTGCTCGGCAATGTGCTTCCAGTCCTGCAAGAGGGCGGATAGCGCCGCTTGTGCCTGCGTCGTGCTGGCATCCTCCGGCTGATCGTCGTCCGGCTGACCGCGCTGTGATGTACCTGATGTACCCCTCATAATTGAGTCCAACCCAGCTGCGTCATCCCTGCCGGGCAAAAATTCCGAGAAAAAGTGCAATTCAAGCGCATTGTTTGCACGAGAAATAAGCCTCGTTACAGCAAGCTGTTTCTTTCTGCTTCCGCAATCATCTCGTCGGGCGATAGTCCTTCGATGCGCTTTAAGTCCGCATCTGCCTCCGGAAGAATGCGGCACGCTTCCGTGTAGTAATCTTGCAGCTGACTGCGTGCATACTGGGCGAGTTCTGCCTTGTCGGAATCAGCGGAGGCTTTCGGATTGCAGATCAAATCGCGGTCGTTTATCTGCAAATACGGTGACTGTGCCGCTTCCTGTACGAAGCATGACACCGGCTGCGTTGCCGATACATAGGACATGTACAGGTTTTGTTTTGCGCGGGTGACAGCAACATAGAAGAGTTTCCGCTCATCATCAAGCGTACTTTGATATTTGTCTTTGTTTTCCGCAAATGTGCCGCCCAGCACATGATAGTATTGCTTCCCGCCCAGCGTACGCGCGGGAAACTCATTTTTCGTAAGTTCAGGCAGAAAAACCGTGTGAAATTCCAGCCCTTTTGCCTTGTGAACCATCATGATTTGCACGGCATCATTGTCAGGGGACTTCTCTTGAAAGCTGATGTACCGATATTCCTGTGCCGCTCGTTTCGCAAGAAATTTCAGCAGCATATCGACGCGCGATGACAGCTGATAATCGCCATAGATTTCATCAAAGTCATCTAAAATTCTTTTGATTCCATCCAAACTCATTCTGCGCGCATCAAGGTCTTCCGCCGCATCATCCAAGAAGTTGATTTTCTCGCAAAATTCACACAGAATCCTGCTGAATGGCTGAAAGCCATCCCCTATTCCTCGCAGAAACTTAAACCCGTTTTGATTGCGGACGCATCCGCAAAATCCTTCCAGCCTTCGTTGAGTTTCAGCTTATCGCCGTCCTTCAAAAAACGCAGGGTATCCACAAAGCGCTGAAAGTAGTCGCCGA
>OGQL01002870.1_pt1 | contig 10390 bp, 7 predicted proteins | sample 1553211 | NCBI WGS metagenome assembly OGQL01 (sample SAMEA2579942, study PRJEB22360) | human gut metagenome
GAGCCAGCCTTATCGTGCCGGCGACGTTGTGGCAGCTTTGGCGAACTCCCTGCAGGCGGGGGCGTCCCACGAGCAAGCAGCCGAAACGATCGTTGCGCCGAACACCGTGACTGCTGACCAGGACGCCAGCGCCGATGGCGCGGAAGGCTACCCGGTGCCCCTGTTCATCCCCGTGGACGACGAGGCCCTCGTGCGCGAGGCCGGTGCGAGCTCCCGCAAGTCCCTCAACATGATGCTGCTCGCCGTGGCCGTGGCCCAGGGCCGTGTGCCGCTCACCGTCGACGAGCTGAAAGATGCGGTGCGCGCCCGCGTGAAGCCCCAGTTCGTCGCCATGAACCTCGCCGCCATTGACACCGCCGTCGCCAACTTCGGATAACAGAGGGCCTCGGATAATTTGCTCTAGCTGAATAACATGCAAGAGTTCTCATAGACGTGTTGCTTGATTTGTCAATTAAAGCATCTATAATTAATACCATAATTATGGTAATGAAAGTAGGTGCCTTATGACAGCCGCTGTGGCAGCGCTTCCGCTTATTCGACCTATCACTGATTTGCGCACGCAGTTCAATGACGTGTGCGCTCAGGCGACGGAGAGCCAGGAACCCATCATCCTCACGAAAAACGGCGTACCGGCCTATGTGCTGGAAGACTGCGCCGCTTATGAGGCCGCCGCTCAGCGCAACCGCATGTTCCTCGCCTTGCGTGAGGCGGAAATTGAAGAGCGCTACCGCCCGGAGGCGCTCACAGCGGAGGAATCCGACGCGCGCATGGCCGAAATCTTCAAGGTATGGGGGCTCGACTATGCTTGATCTTGCATGGCGTCCGCGGGCGCAGCTCGATCGGGAGTCCATCGCCATTTACCTCGGCCTCGAGCGGGGAATGCCCCAGGCGGCCCTCGATGCGATAAAGGGTATCGATGCGGCTTTGGAAACCGTACGAACCTTTCCGGACGCCGGCGGCCACTTTACCGACGACCATCTCGAGCACGAGTACCGCACGACGCTTGCGGGCCCCTACATCATCTACTACCGTTACAATGCCACTACGCTTACGGTGTACCGCATCATGCATCAGCGCCAATCCATCGACACCTACAGCCTGATTGAGTATTAACACTCAATCCAGAATCAGTATAGGTTGCCAAGGTACAATTCGAAAACAGTTGATCTCAATCAACCCTCAACCGATCAAACTCGGAAAAACATGAATCAAAAACTCGGAAAAACATGAATCAAAAACTCGGAAAACCATGAATCAAAAACTCGGAAAACCATGAATAGTTTGATAGTATAGGGTCGATGCAAAGAAGCCGCTCGTAGAGAAAAGGTTGCGTGGGCCATGCCTCGGAAAACGCTTGTAAAGAATGGATATCTGCCGCGTCTTGTGGACGAGCAAATAGAGCGCTATCTCGAGGTCTTCGGGGCCGTAGAGGTGGCTGGTACGAAGTGGTGCGGAAAGACGTGGACGGCTTTGGCCCACGCGCAAAGCGTCAGCTATGTGGATGAAGAGTTGGACATGGCTCGTGCCGACCCAAAACTCATGCTCATAGGCGATCGCCCCCACGTTATAGACGAATGGCAGCTTGCGCCTGCGATTTGGAATGCAGTTCGTCATGCCATAGATGACGAGCGGGGGTTAAGGGGAGCGTGGCTGCTGACTGGGTCGTCCACCCCGATCTCGTCCGATGACCAAGAGGGCCAGAGCAGGCATAGTGGTGCGGGTCGGATTGGCTCTGTGAGGATGTATCCCTTCAGCTTGGCCGAGTCTGGGGAGTCTGAACGTTCTGTCTCGCTCCGCGGTCTATTCGCTCACCGGTTTCAGCCAGCGAAAGTTGAAAACGATACGCGTCAGCTAGCTGAGTTGATCTGCCGTGGGGGATGGCCCGAAGCCCTCGATCTTTCCGCTGAAAACGGTCAGCTCGTTGCAAGAGAATATCTGCGTCTTGTTTTCGAAAAGAGTGCTCCTAAACATGGCAAGAGTGGAGAGGTGGCCCGTCGGTTGTGCTTGTCGATTGCCCGCAATTTGGGACAGTCTCCAACCTACAAGACCATCATCAGCGATATGTACGGCGGAGAGGACAATCCATCATCCCTCGTAACCGAGCAGACGCTCGCCTCGTATCTGGAGTTTCTTCGCTCGATCTACCTTGTCGAGGAGGTGCCGGGCTGGGTGCCGCCAAAGCGCTCGAAAAAGCGCCTAGCGACGAAGCCGAAGCGCTACTTCGCCGATCCGTCGTTGGCCGCCGCCCTGCTATTGCTTTCGCCGGATTCCCTCCTCGCGGATGGGCAGACCTTCGGTCTTGTTTTCGAGAATCTTTGCATTCGCGATCTCAAGGTATACGCCCAGGCGATGGATCCTTCGATGCCGGCGGCTGTTTACTACTATCGGGACGATTCGGGGTTAGAGGCCGATGCTGTCATAGAGACCCTGGATGGTAGATGGGCCGCCTTCGAGTTCAAGCTCAGCGAAGAGAAGGTTCCCGATGCGGTGAAATCTCTCAGGCGGCTGCGGAAGAAAGTTGCAGAAAACCCACGAGCGCAGGGGCGTCCTCCAGAGTTCCTCTGTGTGATAACCGGCATTGGCTCGTATGCTAGAGAAGTGGAAGAGGGCATTTACGTCGTGCCCCTCAGGGCGCTGGCAGACTGATACGGTGTACCGCATCATGCACCAGCGCCAATCCATCGACACCTACAGCCTGGTCGAGTATTAAAGGACTTCCAGCGGGATTTACCGCTTGGAGTGAAAGAATTTTCTTCCATGATAGCTTCTAAGTTCCTCTAAGTTTGCAAGGGGTTCCCTGCAAAGACCTATTAGAACTACGGAGGGGAGGAGTACGGGTAATTCTGATTTGGGAGAAAAATTCGTGAAATAATCTCCCGCAGCGGAGATTTTTACGGCAAAGAGGATTATCTGCACTCGCTCGAAGAACGCTTGGCCTCGGGGCAATTAATAATTCGGAAAGAAAGATTGCGGATGGCGGTAATGGCTATTGGGGTCTGGTTCTCGTACTCTTGTAGACACGTTGAGGAGAACGTGCTTCTGAGTAAGGGAGAAGAGGAGGACCTATGGCTCGCAATGAAGAGACGCTCCACGTTGATTCGCACCCGACGACTCGGAACGCTGCTCATCTGACTCGCCGCAGCTTTATCAAAGCCACTACGGCTGCTACGGCTTTGGCTGCGGCTAGCTCGCTGACTGCTTGCGCTCCGGCTACGAGCGATTTGGCCGCTACGGGTGAAGATGCTGAAGCTGCCCATCCGGTCGGTCGCGATATCGTGTCAGGCGAGTGGAAGACGGCGGCCTGCTGGCACAACTGCGGTGGTCGCTGCCTGAACAAGGTGCTTGTGCAAGACGGCGTTGTCGTGCGCCAGAAGACCGACGACACCCACGAGGACAGTCCGGACTATCCGCAGCAGCGCGGGTGCCTGCGCGGCCGCAGCCAGCGCAAGCAGGTGTTCGCCGAGGATCGCATCAAGTATCCGCTCAAGCGCGCCGGCTGGAGCTTGGACGCTCCCAATGGCGAGTTGCGCGGCAAGGACGAGTGGGAGCGTGTGAGCTGGGACGAGGCGCTCGATCTGGTGGCTCAGGGCCTGACTCGCGCCAAGGAGCAGTATGGCAACCGCTCCATCCTGCTCCTGAAGGGTTGGAATCCCGAGATGACCCGCACCATGGGCGCCTTCGGCGGCTTCACGAACTTCTGGGACACCAACTCCTATGGCTCCTGGTCGAAGACTCCGTTCGTCATCGGGTTCCATCACGACAACATGCAGGACCAGACTATCAACGACCGTTACGACCTGCGCAACTGCGAGACCATCGTCATGATGGCTATGAACCCGGCCTGGAGCGCTGCGGGCAGCCAAATGTGGAACTACTGGCAGGCCAAGGCCGCCGGCGCGAAGTTCATCGTCGTTGATCCCATGTACAGCGAGACGGCGGCCACCTTGGATGCGGAGTGGATTCCCATTCGCCCGGCCACCGACATGGCCTTCCTGCTCGGCGTGGCCTACGCCATGCTGGAGGCCGACGAGGCTGAGGGCCTCATTGACTGGGACTTCCTGAACCGCTGCACCGTGGGCTTCGATGCCGAGCATATGCCGTCCGATGCTAAACAGCAGACGAACTTCAAGGACTACGTGCAGGGCGCCTACGACAACACGCCGAAAACGCCGGAATGGGCCAGCGAAATCTGCGGTGCCTCGCCCGAGGCCATCCGCAATCTGGCCCGCGCTATGGGCAAGGATCACAAGGTGGGCTTCCTCGTGTCGGCTGCCTCGGCCCGCGTCAACAACACCGACAACCTGCCCCAGCTCGTCATGACCGTGGGCGCCATGGGCGGCCACATGGGCAAGTCGGGCCACATGACGGGTTCCACCATGCATGTGACTTCGGGTAATGGCGGGCCGGCTCTCATTAAGGCCGGCAAGGACGGTCTGCCCGAGATCAAGAACCCCGTGGATGACCACATCAATGGCAACGAGGTGTGGGATGCTGTCATCGATGGCACTTATACTTTCACGGGCACGAAGCACTACGACCCGGCCGAGAAGCGCGATATCGACATCCACGTCATCTACCATTCAAGCGGCAACAAACTGCAGACCAACGTGGGCATGGCCCGCGCCATCGAGGCCCATCGCAAGGTGGACATGGTGGTGGCCCATGCCCAGTTCTTTACCTCGGCCGCCCGCTATGCCGACATCATCCTGCCCCTCACCACCGAGTGGGAGCGCTTCGACGGTCTGTTCGGCGGCACGCTCGGCCATAAGTCGAACCGCGAGATGATGGTGGCCTATCAGCAGATCATCGACCCCTTGTACGAGGCAAAGTCCGACCAGGACATTGCCTGCGAGCTAGCCGAGAAGCTGGGCATCGCGCGCGCTGATGTGTACCCCTTCGATGTGAAGCAGCAGTATTTCAATCAGCTGGCTTCCATGGAGGTGTGCGACGAGGACGGCAAAACCTATGTGCCGGCCGTGGGCATCACCCAGGAAGACATCGACGAGCTGGGCGTGGAAGGCGAGCCCCAGGAGGGCAAGCTGGCCTATCAGGAGCTCAAGCAGCTCGGCGTGTATCAGGTCAAGCGCACTCCCGACGACAACTACGGCTATATTGCTTTCAAGGACTTCGTGGAAGACCCCGAGGCTAATCCGCTGGAAACGCCCTCCGGTAAGCTGGAGATATACAGCCAGACGCTTGCGGACACGTTCTCGGCCATGGGTTGGGACACGGTGACCCCCATTCCCACCTATGTGAAGGTGACCAACGGCTACGAGGACGCCTCCGCGTCCGGGGCTGAGTATCCCCTGCAGGTGATGAACCCCCACTATCTGCGTCGTGCTCACTCGGTGTTCGACAATATCGGCTGGTTGCGCGAGGCGTGGACGAACCCGGTGTTCATCAGCACTGCCGACGCCGATGCGGCCGGGGTGTCCGACGGCGACACGGTGCTCGTCTCGAGCCCCTACGGCCAGTGCGTGCGCAACGCCTGCGTGTATGCGGGCCTCATGCCCGGCGTGGTGGCTCTGCCTCACGGCGCGTGGGTGGCCGTGGACGAAGAGACTGGTATCGATGTGGCCGGCGCTGACAACTGCCTGACGGGCCCCGCCCCCAACGGTCAGGGCGTGTCGGGCTACAATTCCGCGCTCTGCAAGATCGAGAAGTATGCCGGAGAGGCTTTGGCTCCCGATGCCGAGCAGCCGCTTCGCATTGTCTGCAAGGATGGTGAGTAACCTATGGCCGACGTGAAAGAGAACAAGAACCCGCAGGGATTCTATTTCAACCAGCAGATGTGCATAGGCTGCCGTACGTGTCAGGTGGCCTGCAAGGATAAGAACGACCTGGAAGTAGGCTACCTCTTTCGCCGGGTGGAAAGCTTCGAAGTGGGGGAATTCCCCGCTCCCGCCACTTTCCACTACTCCGGGGCCTGCAACCACTGCCATACTCCGGCCTGTGTGGAAGTGTGTCCTGCTGGCGCCACTTACATCAACGAGGAAGACGGCACGGTGCAGCATGACGATGAAGCGTGCATCGGCTGCGGCTACTGCGTGAAGGCTTGCCCCTATGGACACCCGGTGCTCATCGAGGAGTTGAACGTCGTGCATCGTTGCGACGGATGCATCGATCTTCGCTCGGCAGGGGAGAAGCCGGCTTGCGTGGCGGCTTGCCCCATGCGCGCACTCGATTTCGGGCCTATCGAGGAATTGCGCGCTGCTCATCCTGACGGGGTGAACCAGATCTCGGTGCTGCCCGAGCCCACCACCGATCCCTCGGTGGTTATCGATGCCCGTCAGGCGGCCTTTGCCGGCGAGCTGAAGCAGCTCGTTCTGTAGCCACCTTTCCGCCGAGCCGGGCCGTGCGACCTCCCTCCCGTCGTACGGTCCGGCTTTCCGCGCTACACTGGTCGAAGGTGGAAGGGGGGCGAAAGTGAAGCTGAAAACCAAATTTCTCTGCCTGATCGCCGTGCTGCTGGCGGTGTCGCTCGGTGCGAACTTGGTTTGGACTTCCGCAAACAAGCATGCCCAAATGGAAAACGAGTTGCGGGAGCAGGCGCGCGCCCTCGCTCAGCAAATGGATGCCGTCTGGGAATTCATGGTGGCCAATCAAGACCGCCTGGCCCAAGTGGCCTTCACGGAAGATGGCGTGTACCAAGGGCTTCACTGCGCCATTGCTGGTCGCATCATCGGTCAGTCTTTCACGATGCATTCCGATTACACGACGCGGTTCGTGAATTTCAATCCGCGCAATAAAGCTGGTGAGCCCGATGGCTACGAGGCGGCCGCGCTCTCCGCGTTCCACGACGATGCAAGTCGTGCCGACTACTACGGCTTTACCGACTATGAGGGACACCAAGTCTTTCGATATGTGGCTCCCATGACCATAGATGAGGCCTGCCTGCAGTGCCATGGCGAACCGGCTGGGGAGCTGGACGTGACCGGCACTCCCAAAGAGGGGTGGAAAATGGGGGATATCGGTGGCGCCATCAGCATCATTATGCCGCTCGACGTGTACCAGGCCAATGAGCGCGATTCCATTGCTCAAGATGTCCTGTTCTTCGCCGTCATGCTGGCGGTGTGCTTGGTCGTGGTGTATGTGGCGCTGACCTATTTGGTCACACGGCCTTTGGGCAAAATTCGTTCCGGTGTGGACGAGGTGTCAGAAGGCAATCTTGATGTGCGTCTCAGCTATAGCGAATCGTCCCAAGAAATGAGTTCGCTCACGACGGCCTTCAACGACATGGCCCACGAGCTTGCTGATGTTTACGCAGGACTTGAAGACGAGGTGGCTGATCGGACGGCTCAGCTGCAGCAGGCTAACGAGGTGCTCGAGCAGCAGCGCCGCCAGCTGGAAGCGGTCAACGCTCAGCTGGTGGATGAGAATCAGTACAAGAGCGACTTCCTCTCTATGGTGAGCCATGAGCTGCGCACGCCGCTCACTTCCATCGTGGCCTTTGCCGATCTGCTGAGCAAGCATCGTGCAGGAGCTGACGAGAACGAGGCTAAGGCCTTGGCGGGCATCGAAGCTAACTCCCAGGCGCTCATGCTGATGATCAACGACATCCTGGAGATGAGTCGTCTTGATGCCGGTCGCGTGAAGCTGAGTCTGGAAGTGGTGGACGTCGGCGATGTGGTGGGCATCGTGCGCGCCACGGTAGGGCCCCTGGCGGCTAAGGAGCATTTGGAGTTCACGAACGAGGTGGCTCCGGACGTGCCGCTCGTGCAGGGCGATTTCGACAAGCTCGTCCACGTGCTACAGAATTTGTGCGGCAACGCGGTGAAATTTACGCCTGACGGGGGTACCGTGCATCTTGGGGCCGCTTTCCACCCTGCCAGCTCAAAAGACGCTGTCGATGAGGTATGGCTTACGGTGGCTGATAGCGGCATCGGCATAGATGCCGCAGATCAGGAACGTATCTTCGAGAAGTTCGTGCAGGTGGATTCCTCATCCACCCGGCGCTACAACGGTACGGGATTGGGACTCGCCATCGTGCGCGAGTACGCCGAGATGCACGGGGGCTCTGTGAGCGTGGAAAGCGAGCTGGGCCAGGGAGCTTCCTTTGTCGTGCGCATCCCTGTGTCTGGCCCGGTTTCGCGAGAAACGGCAGAGAAGGACGAGAAATCTGGTAGCGGGCCTAGTGGCGAAGACCTTCCGAAGGGGGAACAATCATGAATCGACCCATCAAAGTGATGCTTATCGACGACGATCCGGGCATTCACGAAAGTCTTCGAGCCGTCGTAGAAGAAGCGGGCTACGAGTTCTGCGGGGCTCTTGGCGGGCGAGAGGGGCTTCGGCTGTTGGATGACGAGCACCCCGATCTGTTGCTTCTCGACGTGATGATGCCCGGCATGAATGGCTTCGACGTCTGCCAGCAAATGCGCGAGGAGGGACGTCGCATTCCCGTTATCTTTCTCACAGCGAAAAACGACATCGTAGACAAGAGCACGGGTTTCAAGGCCGGTGCCGATGACTACGTGACCAAGCCCTTCATCGCCGATGAGCTGCTGCTGCGCATCGACGCTCACGTGCGGCGTCACCGCGGCGACATCGAACATGCGCGCAAAAATTCAACCGATGCCAGCGAGCTGGCGCGCCGCGAACCGTGCCGCATAGGAGATCTGGAAGTGTTCTTCGATCGCTACGAAGTGCATTTGCACGGCGAGACAGTTCCTCTGACGGCTAAGGAATTTGAAATACTTGCGCTTTTGGCCGAAAGCCCCGGAGAGGTGTTCACGCGACGCCGCATCTACGAGCACCTGTGGGGCGAGACGGCGGAGGTGGATGAGAACTCCATCACGGTGTTCATGCGCAAGATCCGCGAAAAGATTGAGAACAATCCCAGCGAGCCGCGATATCTGCTCACTGTCTGGCGCGTTGGCTATAAGCTGGCGGCAGAGTAGCGAGTGACGGGATAGGCTGTCGCTGCGTTTCTCATTTTTGGTTCTGATCGGCCATTTTCCCTAAAATCATACCTTTCGGATGAGTGCTTTAGGACATATCGCCGCTTTCGTGAGACTGACGGCGAGGCGCCAATGTCCTTACGATGCAGGGGTAACCGAACCGGCAGGGACGCTGGTTCGCCGAAAGGAGGAAGTAATGGGAGAAATCAAGGGAATGGGTCGTCGCGACTTCTTGAAGACGGCTGCTCTCTCTGGTCTGGGGCTGGGAGGTGCTGCTGCACTGACGGGTTGTGCCCCCTCGACGGGCGCGGAAAAGGGCGCGAGCGCGAAGGCGAGCGCCGGCGCCGATGTTGCTTGGGATAAGGAAGTAGACGTGCTCGTCATCGGCTCGGGCACCGGTGCGTTCGCGGCTCTGGTCGCCGCGGCCAAGGGCGCCGAATCGGTGTGCCTTGTCGAGAAGGGAACCATGTGGGGCGGCACTGCCGCTACCTCGGGCGGCGGCCTGGCTGTGCCGCTGACCTACGCCGCCACCGACGCCGGCATCACCGACAGCAAGGAAGAGGTGGTCAAGTACTTCACCAACGCCACCGACGGTCGCGTCGATCAGGCTGTGCTCAACTCGTTCATCGATAACGGCAGCACCTTCATCGACTGGATTTCTGAGGAGATGGGCTGGAAGTTCGCAGCCTCGCCGCTATTCGGCGATTACTACGAGCCCATGGATGGCTGGATTCCCATGGGTCGCGGCAGCCTCGGCGCCGCCGACGCCAGCGGTTCGCTCTCGGCTGCTCAGATGTGGGATCAGATGTCCCTACGACCTGTTCAACCAGGCGTTCGCCTACTATGACACGGGCGAGCCGGGCCATGTGAACATCCCCGCCTACTTCATTTGCGATGCTGCCTGCTGGGCTACCTACTCGCTTCCCGGCCACACGGTAGGCGCCGTGGGCGATGGCGAGGACAGCTACTTCAACGAGACCTACGGCGGAGAAGCTTCCGACCCGTCGGAGGTGCCGGCGCATTTCGTGAAGGCCGACACTCTGGAAGAGCTCGCCGAGAAGCTGGGTATCGACGCGGCTGGCCTCGCTGCCGAGATTGCGACCTTCAACGAGAACGCTGCCAAGGGCGTTGACCCGGTGTACCATCGCGGCGAGAAGCACCTGGACATCAACACCACCGGCGTTATGGCCGGTAGCCGAACCGATCTGGCGAAACCGGTGCTCGCGCCGCCGGGCAAGCCTTGGCCACGGGCCCGTTCTACGGCGCCGTGTATGTGCCCGGCACCTGCGGCACCGCCGGCGGTCTCACCATTAACGAGAACGCTCAGGTCGTGAACGTGAACGGCGAGCCCATCGAGCACCTGTACGCCGTGGGCAACTGCTCCTCCGGCGTATCGGGTGGAACGTACGTGCACGGCGGCATCAGCCTGGGTTCGGGCGCCGTCATGAGCTGGGTGGCCGTGAACCACGTCCTGGCCGCCAAGGCTTAAGCCA
>OGQL01002884.1_pt1 | contig 10350 bp, 9 predicted proteins | sample 1553211 | NCBI WGS metagenome assembly OGQL01 (sample SAMEA2579942, study PRJEB22360) | human gut metagenome
GAGTTTTTCATTTATTTGAATCCTCTCTCCCCTCATTTTTTGCAAGTGGTAATAAATCTTTCCCCGGTTTGTTACCACTTGTTTTTTGTTTTATAATATTGTTTGGGTGCAAAAGAGTCGTATGCGGCTCTTTATTCTTGATAAATTATTACTTTTCGGCTAAAATAAGATTTGATCTTATTTTGGCCGAAAAAAGAGGTGCAGATATATGGAATATATTCATAGAGATTTAGAAAAAAAGATAAAAGAATTAGCAGAAGACTATTCCTGTATATTAATTACAGGACCGAGGCAGGTTGGAAAAACAACTTTATTTAAAAAATTAATGGATGAGAATAGGACAGTGGTGAGCCTGGATGATCTGGAAGAAAGGAAACTGGCACAGACAGATCCTGCTATGTTTTTGCAGATGCATGATCTTCCGATTTTAATAGATGAGGTACAATATGCTCCGCAATTATTTCCATATATTAAGATGGCGATAGATAATGGAGCACCGGCATCATCATTTTGGTTGACCGGATCGCAGGCATTTCGGATGATGGAGCTTGCACAGGAATCTTTGGCGGGAAGAACTGCTATTATTCACATGTCATCTTTGTCACAGCATGAGTTGTATGGAGCAGGCGAGAATATTAAGTTTAGTGTTGATCTGGAAACATTAAAGCATCGAAGCAAAAATGGAACAAAGGTGGAGTTGCCGGAGCTATATGAGAGAATCTGGATGGGATCTATGCCGGGTTATAGAAGTGGACGATACAAAGACAGAAATGTTTTTTATTCTAGTTATATTCAAACATATATTGACAGAGATGTATCAGAGTTGATTACAAATGTTGATAAACTTGTATTTATGGACTTTGTAAGAGCTGCAGCATGCAGGTGTGCACAAATGTTAAATATACATGATATAGCAAATGATGTTGGCGTTTCAGATGAGACAATTAAACGATGGCTGCAGGTGCTTGAGAAGTCCGATATTATTTTTTATTTACGTCCTTATTCTAATAATCTGTTAAAGAGAACAGTTAAGACACCAAAATTATATTTCTTTGATACAGGCCTGGTTTCGTATCTCACAAAATATACAACTCCGGAAATACTTGAAAACGGGGCGATTAATGGGGCAATACTGGAAAATTATGTTGTTTCCGAAATTCGGAAGACATATCAAAATGAAGCGGATGAATGCCTTATGTGGTATTACAGAGATAAAGACAGTAATGAAATTGATATGGTGCTTGAAAGTGATGGTATGGTGCATCCGTTAGAGATAAAACGCTCAGTAAATCCAGAAAGTGAACTGACCAGGGCATTCAGAATTCTGGATAAAGGAGCAGTTCCAAGAGGAAAAGGAGCAATCATCTGTATGCGTCCGAAACTTTCAGCTGTTGATTCAGAAAATTACATTGTTCCGATCTGGACAATATAATAAAGAATTTGTAAATAGAATGCAGAATCTGTTTATAAACACATCAGAAAATAAACACAATTTAGACACACATCCCTTATATACTATGTATTGTAAGAGTTTTTCATTTATTTGAATCCTCTCTCCCCTCATTTTTTGCAAGTGGTAATAAGTCTTTTCCCCGATTTATTACCACTTGTTTTTTTGCCTTTTCGGCGGTATACTTCCATTATTAAATTCACAACAGACGGAGGATAACAGGTATGATTTCGGAAAAATATGCAGATATGACAACCAAAGGTTCTATAATAAGAGAATTTGCGCAGTATGCATCAAAACGTGCTGCAGAGATCGGAAAGGAAAATGTATATAACTTTACGATCGGCAATCCTTCTGTTCCGGTATGTCCGGAGTTTACAGAGACATTGGAACGGATGTTAAAAGAAGAAAATCCTTTGACGCTTCACGGATACAGTCCGACACTTGGTATTATGTCCGTCAGAGAAGCGGTTGCAGATTCTTTAAATAGAAGATTTGGAATGGAATATACAGCAGATGATATTTTCATGACCTCCGGTGCAGCAGGTGCGATCGCACATGCGATTCGTTGTGTAACAAAGCCGGGAGATGAGGTGATCACATTTGCTCCATATTTCCCTGAGTATGTTCCATATGTTGACGGAACAGGTGCGGTGCTTAAGATCGTGCCGGCGGATATTACATCCTTCCAGATCAATTTTGATGCATTTCTGGAGCTTTTAAATCCAAATGTACAGGCAGTTCTTATTAACTCTCCGAATAACCCGTCCGGTATCGTATATTCAACAGAGACGATCAAGAAGCTGGCTGCAATTCTGGAAGAAAAGCAGAAGGAATATGGACATGATATCTATATTATCTCCGATGAGCCTTATCGTGAAATCGTATTTGAAGGAACGGATTCACCATTTATTTCATCCTTCTATGACAACAGTATCTGCTGTTATTCATTCAGTAAGTCACTTTCCCTTCCGGGTGAGCGTATCGGATATGTAGCGGTAAATCCGAAATGTAAGGATGCGAAGCTGATCGTTCTGATGTGTGGTCAGATCTCCAGATTTACAGGACATAACTGTCCGCCATCCATGATCCAGCTTGGTGTGGCAGAAGTGATCGATAAGACAGCTGACCTGTCAATCTATGAGAAGAATAAGAATATTTTATATAAAGAGCTTACAAATATGGGATATGAGTGTGTAGAACCGGGCGGAACCTTCTATATGTTTCCAAAGACTCCGATCGCGGATGCAAATGCATTCTGTCGCATGACAGCCAGCAAGCTGGATCTGATCCTGGTACCGGGAGACAGCTTTATGTGTCCGGGACATATGAGACTTGCTTACTGTACCACAACAGAGATGGTAGAACGCGCACTTCCGTTATTTGAAAAAGCAATGAAGCTTGCAAAAGAGATGGAGTAATCAAAGGAGAACATCATGGTTACACAGATTCCGATCATACTTGCATCGAATTCACCGAGAAGAAAAGAGCTGCTTGAAAGAGCCGGTTATACATTTACTGTTATGCCAAGTGACTGCGATGAAGCTACCGATATCCGTTTTCCAAAGGATATGGTAATGGAGCTTGCCGGGAGAAAGGCAGAAAATGTATATAAAAAGGTATGTACAGATCGCGCCGGTACGGAAGCAGAGACACAGCCGTTTATCGTGATCGGTTCCGATACGGTCGTCGCATTAAATGGCAGGATCCTTGGAAAACCGGTTGATTATGACGATGCATATAATACGTTGAATAGTTTGTCAGGACAGACACATAATGTATATACAGGTGTTTCTATTATGTACTACGACGGAGAGAAATGCCGGACAAAGACATTTTACGAGAATACAGAGGTTACATTTTATCCGATGACGCATGAGGAGATTGTCGGATATCTTGCGACGGGAGATCCGTTTGACAAAGCAGGAAGCTATGGGATACAGACACAGGGTGGCCTGTTTGTGAAAGGAATCAAGGGCAGTTATGACAATGTTGTCGGACTTCCGCTTTCCCGGTTGTACCATGAGTTAAATGAGATGTTATGTGGGCAGTAATGTGTGAGAAAACGATGCGCCGATCATGTATGACAGAATAGTAGAGATTATAAACTGCTAAAAAAGAAAGGCAGGAGGACAGAGATATGGAAGAAAAGAGAAATTTTACCTTATTAACAGACTTCTATGAATTGACGATGATGCAGGGATATTTCCGTGAGAAAGCAGATGATATCGTTGTATTTGATGCATTCTACAGAAAAAATCCATCCGGAAGCGGCTATGCGATCGCCTGTGGCTTGGAACAGGTGATCGACTATATCAAGAATCTGTCCTTTTCCTATGAAGACGTTGATTACTTAAGAAGTCTGAATATGTTTGATGAAGAATTTCTGAATTACCTTGCAGGATTTCATTTTACAGGTGATATCTATGCGATTCCGGAAGGTTCTGTAGTATTTCCGTATGAGCCACTTGTGAAGGTGGTTGCACCGATCATGGAAGCGCAGTTGGTTGAGACCGCATTGTTAAATATTGTGAACCATCAGAGTCTGATCGCTACAAAGGCATCCAGAGTCTGCTATGCAGCAAAAGGGGATGGTATCATGGAATTCGGACTTCGCCGTGCGCAGGGACCGGATGCCGGAACCTTCGGTGCGAGGGCGGCAGTTATCGGTGGCTGTGTCGGAACCTCAAATGTAATCTGCGGTAAGCAGTTCGGCGTGCCTGTACTTGGGACACATGCACATAGCTGGATCATGAGCTTCCCGGATGAATATACAGCATTTAAGAGATATGCAGAATTATATCCGGATACATGTACATTGTTGGTTGACACATATGACACATTGAAATCCGGTGTGCCAAATGCAATCCGGGTATTTGATGAGATGAAGGCAGAGGGAAAGATGCCGACCAGATATGGAATCCGTCTGGATTCCGGTGACCTTGCATATCTGTCTAAGAAAGCCAGAAAAATGTTGGATGCAGCGGGATATCCGGATGCAGTCATTGCAGCATCCTCTGATCTGGACGAATATCTGATCAACAGTTTGAAGAATCAGGGTGCAGCGATCACGTCATGGGGCGTTGGAACCAATCTGATCACATCAGCAGATAATCCATCTTTTGGCGGTGTTTATAAGCTTGCGGCGATCAAGAAGCCGGAGGATGAAGAATTCACAGCGAAGATCAAGATATCAGAGAATCCGGCGAAGATCACAAATCCAGGAAATAAGACGGTATTCCGTCTGTATAATAAGGAGACCGGAAAGATCAAGGCGGATCTGATCACACTTTCCGATGAGACATATAATGAAGCGGAGGATCTGGAGATATTTGACCAGATGGCTACATGGAAGCGTTCGACACTTCCGGGTGGTTCTTATGAGATCCGTGAGATGCTTGTCCCGGTATTCTTGAAGGGACAGTGCGTATATCAGAATCCATCCACGATGGAGATCCGCGAGTATTGCCAGAAAGAACTGAATACACTCTGGGATGAGACCAGACGACTGGTAAATCCACAGGAGGTATTTGTCGATCTGTCAAAACCGTTATATGATCTGAAACAGAAGCTGTTAAACAGCCGACATTGATGCAGAAATGGTCAGATCAGAAAATATATATTATTTTATCGTCCGACCGGCGTTATAATGGAAATCTTTAATATCAAAATTCATAGCAGAGATCTCGCTCATAGCAGCGTTGATCTCTGTTGTTGTTTTCGGAGCTGCTTTTTTGATATGAGCCAGTGTTGTTTCATATGCTAACATCTGTCGGAGAACATTTCTGCAATAAGCTTCTTCCTCCACCATAGTATGGATATTATACTTTTGCAGGTAATCTGTCATAAAATCGGGAAGCATATTGATCTGGTAAAGAATATAGGCACGAATGGTGTGACCGATCATGTATATAGTAGCAAGAATTAAAACACCCAAAGCGATCAAACCTGTGATCGTCCGCAGGATCATTCCTCCACCCATAACAATGACTGTAAGATGAAAATAATCATATCCAAGCAGAAGAATTAAGAAAATCACATTATAGATAAAATGTGTTTTCAGACTGTGCCTCCTCTTAGGAAGTCCGTCGATCTCGGCGGTATATACCATTTTATAATAATCAATCTGTTTATCGGTATTGTCGATCATATCCATCAGATCAAAATATTCCTGTGAATATGGAGGATCAGATTTCTCTGCTGCTTCAGAGAGATCTGTTTCGATTGTCGGTTTATTCTTAGGTGGTTTCTGATCATTTACCTTTAAATTTAACATATGCAATCCCCTTATGTAACCTGCCTGCATGTGCGAATCACATGCAATGCTGCTTTTCAAGTTTGTTTATGGATTTTATTGTAACACAATTTATTGCGGGATAGGGAACTCTGTATGAAAAAGTAAAAAAATATCTAGTCTTTCAAACCATGTTACAAAGCCCCGAAAACCATGGCTTTTCTATATAGAAACTACGATTGACATTTGCTGTTTGAATCATCTATATTATAAAAAGTTAAGGGATACAGGCATTTTTGAAACTCGAAATTAGTAGAGTGTATAAGAGTTTTGAAGTGCCGGTTTACAAATAGAAAGATGAGGTTTTACCTATGAGCAAGATCAGGATCATAACAGATTCAGCTAGTGATATTTCGACTGCTGAGGAACAGAAATATAATATATTAATCCTTCCGTTTCCAGTAACAATCGGTGACAAATCTTATATGAGCAGAGTCGATTTTGACAATGACGGTTTTTATAAGTTAATGGAGGAAAATCCAAACGAGCTGCCAAAGACGGCGCAGATCACAGCATTCCAGTTCGACGAGCTGTATAAGGAGCAGTTTGATGCAGGATATACAGATATTATATTTGTCAGCATCAATAAAAAGGGTTCTGCTACCCATGATAATGCAGTCATGGCAAAGAATGAATTCTTTGAGGAGCATCCGGAGTATGCAGGAAAAGGAACGATTCAGATCTTTGATGGTGTTGGATATAGCGGTCAGTATGGATATCCGGTTGTGCAGGCAGCAAAGATGGCAGAAGAAGGAAAAACAGTGGATGAGATCACTGCTTATCTGTCAGACATTCTTCCGAAACGACGGATCTACTTCGGTATTTATGGATTGAAATATGCAGCAAAATCGGGACGTATTCCAAGTGCAGCAGCACTGGTCGGTGATGCACTTGGCGTAAAACCGATCATGAAGATATGGGCAAATGAGATCGTTACAGCATTCAAATGCCGCGGTGAGAAGAAATTACTGGCAAAAATGGCAGATGTCTCAGCAGCAGATATGCTTCCGGGTTCGCCATATCAGATCGTATATGGATGTGATGATGTATGCAGGGATGAACTGGCTGCCAAGATGACAGAAAAGGTTGGTTATGCGCCGGACGATTTCTTCCAGATCGGAGCAGCGGTTGCTTCGAATGCAGGGCCAAAGGTAGCCGGAGTTATTTTTACGGTAAAAGACGAAGCATAAACAGAATATAGATTTTCATAGAAAAGACCTTTGTTCACAGGAGCGGAAGCAGATATACAAGAATCGATGTGGATAAAGGTCTTTTTGTATGGGGATTGACTGGCATGAAAAAGATGAATTGTGTGGCATAAAGGAAGCCGATTGGCGTAAAGAATGACAACAGTTGGTTGCATATGCTGATCTTAGTAGTGTATACTTAAAAGAATGAAGAAAAATGTGCCGGCAGATGAAAGGCAGATGAGAGATATGGGTGACACACCAAAGATTGAAGAAACAACATTTTATCATATTAATTATTATTTGTATGGAAAGGCATTTAAGGGAAGTTATCAGGGCATGCGGTTCCGCCTTGCCAGAAATCCGCTTGAAAATGTATTTTTTAAACCGAAAGAAGTACAGGATGCCGGAACTCTGATGGCAACGGTCTGGCCGGAACCGTTCAGTTACGAGAATACGGATGATGAAAAGAAGCTGACAAAGGAATTTCCGTTTTCGGAAGAAGGAAAACTTGCAGCGGTAGACTGGCTCAATGAGCAGTACGAGAGCCGGAAAGAAGAATGGGATGCAGCGAAGCATACAGACTGGAGCAGTTTGAGAAAATAAATGACCGAGGAATATGAAGATGATATTTGAGACACATGGACATTACGATGATGAGCAGTTTGATACAGACAGAGAGCAGTTATTAGAAGAATTTCAGAGACAGGATATCCGGTATGTTATGAATATAGGAGCTAATATTGCGACTTCAAAGGCATCTGTCGAACTGGCGCATCAATATGATTTTATCTATGCAGCGATCGGAACGCATCCGGATGATGCACCGGAGCTTTCAGATGCGGCGATCGAGATGTATCGGCAGATGGCAGTAGATGAGAAGGTAAAGGCGATCGGAGAGATCGGACTGGACTATTTCCATGAGGATGTTCCCAAAGAGGTGCAGATCCACTGGTTCCGAAAGCAGTTGGAGCTGGCAGAAGAATTGAAGCTTCCGGTTGTGATCCACAGCAGGGATGCGGCAAAGGATACCATGGATATCATGAAAGAGATGCAGGGAAGACTTTGCGGTGGCGTCATTCACTGTTTTTCATACAGTACAGAGATTGCAAGAGAATATATTAAGATGGGATATTATATCGGCGTTGGCGGCGTAGTGACATTTAACAATGGACGTAAGCTGAAAGAAGTAGTGGAAGCCATTCCGCTTACCAGTATCGTATTAGAAACGGATTCGCCGTATCTGTCACCTGTACCATTCCGTGGAAAACGGAACTCTGCCCTTAATATTCCTTATGTGGCAAAAGAGATCGCAGCATTAAAGGGAGTTACGGAAGAAGAAGTGTATGACGTGACATTTAAGAACAGTCTGAAGTTGTACAGAATGGAAGAAAATATGCAGGCAGAGGCGTAGAAAGAATGACTGCGTGATAAGATGAAAGCGTAAGAATGCATAGATGGAGGACAAGACATGGAGAAATTAAGTAACCCGCAGGTTACGATACAGACAATAAAGAAATATGAGTTTGCATTTCAGAAGAAATTCGGTCAGAATTTCCTGATCGATGACCATGTGATTACAAAAATTATAAATGCGGCAGAAATTACGAAGGACGATCTGGTACTGGAGATCGGACCGGGAATCGGAACAATGACACAGTATCTGGCAGAGTCAGCCAGAAAGGTGATCGCAGTTGAGATTGATAAAAACCTGATCCCAATCCTTGGAGAAACATTGGCAGAATATGATAATGTAACCGTTATCAACGAAGATATATTGAAGTTAGATATCAACCGGGTGGAGGAAGAAAATGCAGGCAAGCCGATCAAGGTCGTTGCCAATCTGCCATATTATATTACAACTCCGATCATTATGGGCTTATTTGAAAGTCATGTACCATTACAGTCAATTACGGTCATGGTACAGAAGGAAGTAGCAGACCGGATGCAGGTAGGACCGGGATCGAAAGATTATGGTGCATTGTCACTTGCAGTCCAGTATTATGCAAAACCGTATATTGCCGCAAATGTGCCGCCAAACTGTTTTATCCCAAGACCGGGTGTAGGATCTGCGGTGATACGGCTGACCAGATATGAGGAGCCGCCGGTGACAGTAAAGGATGAGAGTCTGATGTTCAAGCTGATCCGGGCATCCTTTAACCAGAGAAGAAAGACGTTACAGAATGGAATTGCAAACAGCCCGGAGCTTCCATATTCAAAAGCACAGGTGGAGAAAGCTCTGGAAAAAATGGGACTTGCCGCAAATGTTCGGGGAGAAAGTTTAACGCTGGCAGAATTTGCAAAGTTAAGTGATATTATTTCCGAAGAATAAAGGAATAAGTTACAGTAAAAATGCATAGATACAAGTAAGGCTTGTCTTTCGGGGAGAATGTCGGACGCAGACATGACTTCCTGTCGGACAAAAAATGTCAGATAGAAAAAAGAGACGGAGGTATCTATGGTTTACTGGAACAGATTTATATCATATATTTTCAGGTATCACGAATATGACAAATGCGAGAACACGGGATTTGCGAAGGTGCAGAAGCAGAATGAGAAGGGCAAGATGCAGGTGAATTTTAAGGATCAGGTCAAGAAAGAGGGGTTGTATTCGGTTTATCTGTATCGTGAGACGCTTGCAGATCCGGAGGAATATCCGGAGGCTGTGCCGGACAGCATGATTCCGGTTGTGTTGTATCTTGGAAAATTAAGCCTGAAATCCGGAAGAGGAGAAGACTGCTTTACCTTTGACTGGAATAATGTCAATCATACCGGTCGGCCGATCACAGCATGGAGCGGCATTATCATAAGACGGATGGGCGAAGAAGAAAGTGATATTTTCTGCTCCTCATGGACGGATAATATCGTGGATTACAGTCAGGCATTTGCCCGGCGGGAGGCAGCAGAAGCTGAACGGGAAAGAAGAGCAGATGTTGCAGCAACGGAGTATGATCGGAGAAGAATCGTGTCCGAGACGATGGCGGAATCAGAAAACATGGACAGCGAATCTGAGGCGGAGACAATGGCTTCAGAGGTGAAAGAAACGACACATACAGATACAGACAACCCGGAAATCGTTTTGCCGGAAACGGAGGAGTCTCCGGATGAAAAGACATTTTCCCAGACCGATGAGGAAACAGAGAAGCGGGTAACGGCAGCTGAGGTTTTAGAAACAATGAAAGAAGACGGAAGGGCAGCAGAACTGATGGCGAACCGGGAAAAACTTCCGCTTCTGCCGAATTGTCCGGATGGAGAAAATGGAGTGATCGAGTGTGTGAAGATCAATCCGAACGATATCGGACTGCTGAACATGGATAACTGGCGGCTGGGGGTGAACAGCTTTCTGACACATGGATTTTACAGCTACAAATATCTGATGCTCGGCAGGGTGCTGTTTGATGAAGAAGATACGAATGGAT
>OGQL01002889.1_pt1 | contig 10341 bp, 7 predicted proteins | sample 1553211 | NCBI WGS metagenome assembly OGQL01 (sample SAMEA2579942, study PRJEB22360) | human gut metagenome
TAATTAATAACTCGGCAAGGAATAGGGGAAGTCTCCTGCCATTACGGCAGAGGCGACGCCGGATTCTGGGATCCCGAACGAATGACCCAGTATTTAGAAGCCCCTGTAAAAGTCGTGGATGCCGGAGATGTGGACATGGATCCTATGGATTTTCACGCCAGTTTCGACAATGTTACGGAAGCTGCTAGAAAGATTATTTCTAAGGGTGCGATGCCTGTTTTTATGGGCGGAGACCACTCTGTGACGATCCCGACGGCAAGAGCTTTGGATATGTACAGCGACCTTTGTGTCGTTCAATTTGATGCTCACCTAGATTTCGGTAAGAGAAGATGGACGAACGGCTCTCCTATGAGAATGATTTCCGAGATGCCGCATTTCACCAAGATGTGCCAGGTCGGCATGAGAGGTTTGGGCAGCAATACCAGAGAAGATTTCCAAGCCGCTTATGACTACGGCTCTGTAGTCATTCCTTCTCGCAAAGCCCTCTCTTTAGGCGCGGAAGAGGTTATCAAAATGATTCCGGAGTCGGAAAATTATTTCGTTACCATTGACATTGACGGCTACGATATGAGCACTGCTCCCGGCGTCGGTTCTCCTTCTCCCGGAGGTTTAAATTACAACTTTGTTACTGATGTTCTAGAAGGCATTGCCAAGAAAGGCAATATAGTCGCTTTCGATTTGGTTGAAGTCGCACCGCAATATGATCCGTCAGGAATCACTGCTCGCTTAGGAGCAATGACCATGCTGGCGTTTATGGGGTTTATCACTAAAGAGAGAGAAAAGCGCGGTCAGCTTAAGGCTCAAAGAAAATAAAACTTTTTTGATCTAAGCAACGGGAGGTCAACACACCTCCCTTTATTTTTTTTGGCCGGGATCGAGGGTCTTTAAGTTTCCGATGAGTCCGCCCACACATTCGAGAACAATATTGGCAATTCTCTTGTCTAAGTTCTTGCGGACACAAAAGTAAATTTTTCTCGGAATTAAATTCTCGGAAACGGGATAAATATTCAGCGAGTCTTTCTCCAGCGACATTAAGCCCAACATATGCGAAACCGACCATCCGAGGCCGGCGCCGACAAGATCGTAAACAAAAGCATTGCTTTGGATTTCGAAAACCTTCGGAAAATATAAACTATGTTTTCTAAAGTATTCTTCGAGCAAACCTCCGTCTGCAGTTTCTTTTGAGTGATAGATGAAAGGAAGGCCACAGAACCTAAGATTTTCGAAGGAGAGTTCCTCCGGTTTCGGGGAAAATTCTTTTGGGAAAATGAAGTACCAAGGATCATCAGTAAGGAAATACTTAATAATCTCTTCGTGATTTTCTTCGCCGGCAAGAACGGCAATATCCAGACTGCCCTGCTTTAGCTGCTCCATCAGAGTCCCGCTTGGTTCGGATTTAAGTGATACAAGGCCGAGGGCTTTCTTCAGCCGTTTGCAAAGCTCTGTTGCAATGACTTTGCCGGCTGATTCGATCATTCCTATCCGAACAGTCGGTTTGACAAGATTTTCATACTGAATGTTCGTGAGTATTTGCTGAATGCCTTGTTCGCTTTCCTTGAGCGCTTCGTAGAGTCTGAGTGCTTCTTTTGTCGGCTGAGGAGGCCTGCTTTCTCTATTAAACAAGTCCACGCCTAAAGATTTTTCCAGTCTAGTAATCGTTTGAGAGACGGAAGATTGCGTAAGTTGAAGCTTATGGGCTGCTGCCGAAAACTTTTTTTTTTCGATTACACGCATAAAAACCGAGAACGACCTAGAAAAGAACTGTTCGTCGAGCTCTCCTCGGGTAAAACCCGCTCCCGACAAAATATCTTTTTGATTAATCGACATCTTTTATGAAATCTAATAACTTGTCTCGGAACGGAGAATTATTATCAGCAAAAACGCACAAATAATTTTTCCCAGGAACATTCCAAATTTCTGCCTGAGCCGGCAGTGAAAATTCAAACAATTTTCTTTGTCCCTTTCTGACAAAGTTATCTTTTCCGGGATTTACGACGATTAAAGGACATATAACCTGAGAAACCGCTTGCGCCGGTTGAATGGCTGTTTCTTTTAGGGTCTTCGCTAAGAGATCGCCGAGAATAAATCCGTGACTTTCTTGAATCAGGCCTTTTTGAGAGGCGTAAGCTGATTCAAGGACCACTCCTTTTACTTGCTCCTTATGGTTAAGGTAGAAACGAAGCGCGGCATCGGTTCCGACGCCCTGGCCGAAAAGAACAAGTTTTCCTTCCTTGATTAGATCGTAATTTTTAACGCAGTCCCAAACAGTAGCCGCATCTTTGTCCAAACTTTCTAAAGAAGATTCGCCTTCGGTTTCTCCGACGCCCTGATAGTCAAACAAAACGACAGGGACGCCTTCAAGTGCAAGAAAGGCGACCTGCTGCATGCTGTAACTCATGTTGAACTGAGCACTTTGGAAATAAAGAACGACCGGCAAAGCTTTGGATTTTTCTTTTTTTATCTTTCCTGTTTCTTTCGGAACCAGGATTTCAAAGCTAATTTCAGGTTTTGAAGGTTCAGAAAGGTTTTTCGCTTTACCTTTGATCGACTCCAGGCCGTACAAGTGTGCGGACCAGTATCTCATAGAGTCTGATTTAAAGAAAAGGCTTTCTACAAGGTTAGATATGAATTTCATTTTCAGGTCCTCGTCTGTATAGGCACAAGTTTCAGACAAAGGCCCAAAAATTCCTCTTACATTAATTATTTTTAATCTTTCTTATAGAAAAAATTTATCTTGTTTGCGACGGGACAGCGGCTGAATATATGGTTTCTTTTCATAGAATTGAAGCTATTCAATGGTGATATTGCCTTTTACTGGGCTTAAAACTGATTTTAACTACGAACAAATCTTCCCTTCTATAGTTCCTAAAAGAACGAAGGCTCGGATTATTTCCGAGCTCTCACTTAGTTCACACGTTTAATTAAATTAATACTGTTTGAACATTTCCGAAATCTTCTGCGGATCGTTTGTCTTGGTCAGCCCCAACTGAATCAGGATTCTTGCCTTTTGAGGATTGAGCGTGCCGGCATGAACAAATCCTGCCGTATCCCAAGCTGCCGTAGATTCAATCGTCGGTCCGTTAGGAACTCTGGCGGAACGTACAACTACAATCCCCTTCTTAGCGGCGTCGTAAAGAGCCGGTTCGGCAGCTTCATGAATAGAACCGTTTCCTGTTCCGGCGTGGACAATGCCTTTTGCACCGTTGGCAACGGCAGCTTCTGCCATCTTGCCGTCATCATTTACATGGGAGTAGATGATGTCGACGCGGGGGAGATCGTTCAGGTTTCTGACATCAAATTCGGTATCTTTTGTATGTTTGCGGGTTGTAGCCTTATAGAAAACAGGACGGCCGTTTTCAAAATAGCCGAGGTACCCGAGTTCCGGGCTCTGGAAGGTGTCTACTCTCAGCGTGTTTGCTTTTTGGACATCTCTGGCGCCATTAATGTTGTCATTCATCGCGATCAATACGCCTCTGCCTTTGGCATCTTTCGATGCAGCAAGGTTTACGGCATTCAGGATGTTGACTGGACCGTCAGCGGAAATTGCTGTTGCCGGGCGCATAGCTCCGATAATAACGACCGGCTTATCGGATTTCGTCACAAGGTTCAGGAAATAAGCTGTTTCCTCAAGCGTGTCCGTACCGTGTGTAATAACAACTCCGTCAACGTCCGGTAGGACGAGTAATTCGTTTACGCGTTTTGCTAATTTCAGCCAAATTTTGTTGGTCATAGATTCAGATCCGATATTGGAGATCTGTTCACCCTTCACATTGGCTACCTTGTGAATCTCAGGAACGGCCTGCAGTAAAACATCAATACCGAGTGCACCGGCTTTATAGCCCGTCATCTGAGTATTGCTGGCGGCAGAACCGGCAATAGTTCCGCCTGTGGCCAGAATAACGACATTCGGTTTCGAAACTTTTTGCTGCTGGACCAGAGCTTCTGCAGCATAGGCGCTAACAAAGCCGGCAGATAAAAAAGCGCTGGAAATCAAGATGGCTGATAAGCATTTTTTGATTTGCATTGTTTCCTCCTTGAGTAAATGCCGAATCAAATTAACGGTCAGTGCGCTTCAAACCAAATAGCATTAGGAAGAATTGTTTTTTGAATAAGAAATACTTATCTCTTTTTTGCTTCTGTCTTCCGAATATATTTTTTAGGGCCTAGAGATCGCTAGTTCTTCTAATATTCCTTACGCTGACATCCAAATTTTTCTAACCTTTCTGCATTTTTAGCGAAAATGCCTCAATACGTGAGAAAATAACAAATTCTATTTTTGATTCGCATATTCACATTTCAGCACCATGAGCGAAACACAGAACAAAGAACTCGCTAAGAGTTACGATCCGGCTTCGATTGAAGCCAAGTGGTATCCCTTCTGGGAACAACAAGGTTATTTCAAGGCAGGCCTTGAAGAAGGCAAGCCCTCTTTCTCTATTCAGCTGCCTCCGCCGAATATCACCGGTATTCTTCACATGGGTCACGCCTTCAACCACAGTGTGATGGACTCTCTGACCCGTTTTTACCGCATGAACGGCTACAACACGATGTGGCTGCCTGGAACCGACCACGCCGGTATCGCAACTCAGATCGTTGTTGAACGTAAGCTGGAAGCTCAGGGTAAGAACCGCCGCGATATGCCTCGCGACGAGTTCGTTAAAGAAATCTGGAAGTGGAAAGACTACTCCGGCGGCAACATTCTCAAGCAGATGCGCCGCTTAGGTGACACCCTTGACTGGGACCGCCTCTACTTCACAATGAACGATGACCTCGCCAAGGTTGTGGTTGACTGCTTCGTTGATCTCTACGAAAAAGGCTTGATCTACAGAGGATGTCGTCTTGTTAACTGGGACCCGAAACTTCAGACTTCCGTTTCCGACCTTGAAGTAGAACCGAAGGAAATGGACGGACATCTCTGGGAAATCCGCTACCCGGCTGCTGACGGTTCCGAAGGCGTCGTCGTTGCAACAACTCGTCCGGAAACTATGTTCGGCGACCAAGCTGTTGCGGTCAATCCGGAAGACGAACGCTATAAAGATCTAGTCGGTAAGAAACTGAAGCTTCCTCTGACAGACCGGGAAATTCCTGTCATTGCTGATGATTATGTGGATAAAGAGTTTGGTTCCGGCTGTGTGAAGATAACGCCGGCTCACGACTTCAATGACTTTGAAGTTGGTAAGCGCCATAACTTGGATCAGGTCAACATCATGACCAAGACGGCTCATCTTAACGATAACGTTCCCGAAAAATACCGCGGCATGGATCGTTACGAAGCTCGTAAAGCCGTCATCGAAGATTTGAAGGCTCAGGGTCTTCTCGTCGGTATCAAACCGCATAAACACATGGTTCCGTTGGTGCCGAGAACCGGTGAGGTAGTTGAACCGATGATCTCAGAACAATGGTTTCTGGCAATGAGTAAGCCGGCTCCGGAAGGCAGCCGTTATCCAGGCAAGTCTCTTTCTGACCTCGGTTTGGAAGCCGTTCAGGAAAATCTGGTGAATATTTTTCCGGAACAGTGGCAGAAAGTTTACAAAGACTGGCTCTCTAACATTCAAGATTGGTGCTTGTCCCGTCAGCTCTGGTGGGGGCATCAGATCCCGGCTTGGTATGACGACAAAGGCAATGTTTATGTTGCTCATACCGAAGAAGAAGCTCAGCAGAAAGCAGGCGAAGGCGTCAAACTTCATCGTGATGAAGACGTCCTGGACACCTGGTTCTCCTCTGCACTCGTCCCCTTCTCTACATTGATCAACGATCCGAAGGCTTTCGATATTTATCTGCCTTCTTCCGTTTTGGTGACCGGCTACGACATCCTGTTCTTCTGGGTTGCTCGTATGGTCATGATGACTCGTTTCTTCACCGGACGCGTCCCCTTCAAGAATGTCTACATTCACGGCCTCGTTCGCGACGCCGAAGGCAACAAGATGTCCAAGTCCGAAGGCAATACTTTGGACCCGCTCGACATCATCCAGGGCGTTGATCTCGAATCCTTAGTCAAGAAGAATACGACCGGCCTTCGTCAGCCCGAAAAAGCTCCGATCGTTGAAAAGAAACTGCGCAAGCATTACCCGGAAGGCATCAATGAAATCGGTGCGGACGCCCTGCGCTTCACGATGGCTGCCTATGCAACCCTCGGCCGTAATGTGAACTTCGACGTCAAACGCGCCGACGGTTACCGCAATTTCTGCAACAAGCTTTGGAACGCCACACGCTTCGTTCTGATGAACATTGAAGGCAAAGACTGCGGTCTTGATCCGAATGCTCCGATGGAATACTCCGCTCCAGATCAGTGGATTTGGTCCGAGTTCGAACGTACTGTTCAGGAAGTCCGTAAGGCTTTTGAAGACTACCGTCTCGATAACGCTGCCAACGCAATCTACTCCTTCATTTGGAATCAGTACTGCGACTGGTATCTTGAACTTTCTAAAGTCCAGCTGAACCAAGGCAACGAAGCTGTTCAGAGAGCTACCCGCCATACACTGGTTACCGTTCTTGAGCAGACGCTGCGCCTGGCTCATCCGATTATTCCTTTCATTACGGAAGAACTTTGGCAGAAGGTCTCTGTTGTTGCCGGTGTCCGCAGCGAAAATTCCGTCGATTCTCTGATGGTTCAGTCCTATCCCGTTTATGACCCGGCAAAGGTCAACACACAGGCTGACATGACGATCACTGAACTCAAAGCCATGGTTGATGCCATTCGCAACCTCAGAAGCGGCATGCTCGTGCCTCCTTCTAAGAAAGTTCCACTGGCTATCAGCAGCCGTGACGGAGAAGCTCGCGCAAGAGCCGAGAAACTCACGCCTTATCTCCAGACGCTCGGCCGTTTGGAAGAAGTGATCTTCACAGATGATCTCGAAACCGTTCGTCCTGTCGGCTCCGCTGCTCCGGTGGCAGTCGTTGACGATTTCAGCCTCATGCTGATCATCAAAGTTGATGTTGCCGCTGAACGTGAACGTCTGAATAAAGAGATTGCCCGCTTAGAAAATGAAATCGCTAAGGCCAACACAAAGCTTTCCAACGAAAACTTTGTTAAGAAGGCCCCTGCTAAAGTTATTGAACAGGAAAGAAGCCGTTTGGCCAGCAACGAACAGCTGCTCGCTTCCAACAAGGAACAGCTTTCTAAGCTGCCTCAGGCCTAATTCTTTTCCCGGAGAGAAAAATGAAACTGGTTCGACTTGCACCCCTCGCTCTGGCTGTGTTTTCAGCAGCCGCCAGTGCTGATATGTTCACTGCCAATCTTTACGATGTGAACAATATCAACCAGGACGTGATTGATTCAAGATTGTCCATGTCCGGTCCTTTGTTTAACGGCTGGGACCGTACCTTTAAACAAGGCGATCCTTGGGTTGAAGCTTATGGCATGACGCACCGAATTAACCGTACCGGCGACTTTGGTAAGTTCAAAAACAAAGGTGCTGGGGGTGTCTTTGGTTACGACCATGTTATTGCTGACAATTTCCGCTTAGGCCTCGCTTTGAACGGGGGCGCTGGTAAGCTGAAGTGGTATGACAATGAAGGTGAAGATGATTTAAAGATTGACTCTCATTGGTATGGCGCCAACCTTTATGGAACTTGGACTGGAAAAAAAGTTAATGTCATAGCTAATTTGGGCTATACCCATCAGAAAGATGACGGCAAACACGACATTGAGGATCGTAATTCCCACGCACTCAATGCAGGCCTTCGTTTTGAAACCAGCTTTGTCGCGGGCGGAATTTCTTTCGTTCCTTACTACGGCGTCCGCTTCACGCATCTTTCCAATGGAGCCTTGAAGTCGGACGGTACTGATAACCTCGAACCGGGAGAAACGCCGGAGCCAAGTTCTGTGAACATGTCAGGCTCCAATATCTGGCAGTTCCCCGTTGGCGTTAACGCAGGTTTTGAGTACACCTGTGCTGCTGGCTGGAAGTCCCGCACGATGATCGATTTGGCCGTCATTCCGACAGCCGGAAAGCGCAAGACCTATTTCAGTGGAGAGGAAGGAGGTTCCGGCAGATTTGCAAACTCTGTCACCTATCGAGGTAAAGTGGGCCTTCAGCTGACGAAGGGACGGCATTCTTTCGGATTTATGTATGGCGCAGCTGCAGGCGCACACGGCAGCTTCGGACAGAATGTCACTCTGAATTATCAGTTCATGTATTAAGGCTGAATTGCTTTGAACAAAAGGTCGGTTCGCCCGGCCTTTTGTTTTTGGCACTAAGTATGCGCACTCGCTTGATTCAAAACATCGAATATGACAAGATTTCAGTCATGTCAGATTTAGCATTTCATACCGGTGTTGAAAACCGTTTCAAATACGCTTGTTTGGCCATGCGTAAAGCGCAGCGGCTGAATGTGTCTGCGTGTGTACTCTTGGAAACGGATGATGAGCTTCGTCGGTTTGATAATATGCTTTGGGCGTTCGAGCCCACCTCTTTTATTCCCCACGGCCGTCCTAATACACTGGATATGCAAAGAGGCGGCGTGGCCCTTTCCACTCATGCGGCTGATCTTCCCGATGCCGAGCTTTTAGTTCTTCTAACGCACGGCGCGCCAATTGATACAAAGGCCTTGATGGAACGTTTCCCTAAAATTATCGATATTGTCGGCAGAGACGATCCCGAATTAACGGAGGGGCGGCATCGCTATGTCGCCTACAAAAGACAAGGTATTGAGCCGACAGTTGTTAAACGCGGCTGATCGACGATTGACTTACAGAGGATCCTCGTACAAAAAGAGCTTCCACCACGCAAGCACCACTCTAAAACCTTTTTAGTATCTGCCTTTGAGTTTCATCTGCACACGACATAACTGATGAAGCCGATGGTGTTGCAGGGCGAACGCACAAAATTTTTAACAAAACATCCTTAACTCATTAAAAAGTCGACAAAAACGGTTGACTTTTTTTAATATAACATATAATATATATGTCTATAATTTAATAGGTGGCATGATGGCTGTCAGCAAGGAAATCCTCGACCTTATCCCGGAAGGCTGCAAGGTCAACTGGAACGAGAAACAACAACGCTTCTATGTTTACAAGTCCACTTATTACTACAGTAAGGAACACAAAAGATCTCGTGAACAGCGCACCCAGGTCGGTACGATCGTTAACGGCGTATTTACTTATGCCAAAAGCTACCTTCTCAAACAACAAATCAAGGACTTGAAGCAGGAGGTTAAGTCTTCAACTGCAGAAATCGTTAACAAAACCTCTGAAATTCTGTCCAATGAAGTCGTTGACCCTCGTCAGGCTGCGAAGGTTCAATATCCTTTGGCGTACGTGTATTTAGTCGCTTTGCTCAGCTCCTTGTCCGGGCAGACAAGTTGTGTGCAAATCGCAGATTATTGGAGCAACCATCGGGCAGCTCTGGAAACAGCATTTGAAGACTTTCCTAAGCAGGATATTTCTCACGATACCGTTCGGCGTCTTCTTATGCTGATAGATCCTGAACAATTCCAAAGCTTTTACGGCAGACTTGTAGAACCTCTGCTTCATAAATTTACTTCTCGAATTGTTGCAGTGGACGGTCAAGCGGTCAAAGCCTCCAGAAAAAGCGCAGAAAGAGCCGGTAAATACATCCTTACCTTCTATGACACTGAAAATGGAATTGCTTTAGGACAAAAGCTCATCGGGAGCAAGGAAAATGAGATCACGCACGCCGCCTCCATGGTTGAGGGACTCGATTTGGCAGGATGTATTGTTACGGCCGATGCACTCAATACGCAGGAAAAGTTTGCTTCAGCTTTAATCCAAAGAAAGGCAGACTACTGCCTTGCGGTGAAACAGAACCACAAATCGTTGTTTTATGACATACAGTTAAGCTTTGTGGACTGCACCGAAACCCGTACGCTGGAGATCGAAAAAGTTGAACTCGGACATGGAAGAATCGAGACAAGAAAGATTTCTGCGCTTCCCGGAAGTTGCTTGCCTGCAGCCTTATTGAAGAAATGGATAGGGCTGGATGAAGGCACGATCATTAAAGCTACGACAGAGAGCATTAACAAGACGACCGGCGAGATCAGTTCTCTTGATCGCTACTACATTAGCTCCCTAAACTTCTTAAATGCCCATATCGCAGAACAATGTGCCAGAGCCGTTAGACGTCATTGGGGAATTGAAAATGACCTCCACTACGTCCTGGATGTTAACTTCTACCAAGATAGAACACAGTGCAAAAACGCCAACTATCTGCAAAACAGAGTCCTCTTGAATAAATGGGCGCTCGGGATGATCAGAAAACTTCAAAAAGAAGAGGAAACCGAAACCGGCAAAGAGGCTAAAAGCGTAAAGCGAATCATGGCTAAGCTGCAGTCTCCGACAGCAGCTCTGGAGGCGTTGAAATGGCCGGAAATACTGGG
>OGQL01002894.1_pt1 | contig 10329 bp, 9 predicted proteins | sample 1553211 | NCBI WGS metagenome assembly OGQL01 (sample SAMEA2579942, study PRJEB22360) | human gut metagenome
TTTCTCTGTAACAAACGTTTCTGGCCGTTTGTATTATTTTCTTGCACTTGGATAAAGGAGGTAACCCATGTATTACATTAACCCAACCCCCAACGAATCTGGCAACCACGGCAACCCCATGGGACAACCTTTTCCAAACTGTGTGACCCTACCTGACGATCTCCTGAGCCCCTATCTTGCGGCAAAGGGGTTTGTGACCCTGACCGTGGAAAAGGGCGCTGTGACAAGCCTGGAGACCAACCAGGAGGCGCTGGACGCCTATGAAGCAGACCACCCCGACCTCCCGCCGGAAGATCCGGAGGAACCCGTTACCTGGGCCGCCATGGCGGCAGCAATTCGAGAAGGAGTGAATGACGTTGACTGAAAAAGAGTTTGTTTTGGATACCTTGCGCCGGGCGGGGAAGTCTGCCGCAGTCAACTTGCAAGCAGAATCCCCCTCCATGACCGGCACGGAACTCTGTGCCGCAGAGGAGTATATCCCAGACTTCCAGGCGGCCAGAACTGCCAAAAACATGCTGGAGCGCAAGGCAGGCCAGAAAGATGGCTTTGTCTGCCGGTCCAGCGCCGGGCGGGTGGTTTGTCTTTTCCGCCGAGCACCCGGTGTTTACCGCCCAGGGCCCGCAGGACTGGGACTACGACGAATCCGGACGCATCCGGCATTTTCCCGTAGACCATTACTTTTGCCAGGGGCCGCGCGATGCCGTATTTTTGGGTGAGCCGGTACGAAAATACCACCGCACGCTCACCGCGTATCTGGAAGGGCTGCTTTCCTGCGGGTTTGCGCTGCGCCATGTGGTGGAGCCGCAGCCGCCCGAAGAGATGCTGGATACGCCCGGCATGCGCGACGAGCTGCGCCGCCCGATGATGCTCATCGTCTGCGCGCAAAAGCCGTAAAGCAAAAAAGAGCGGAAGTTCCGCTCTTTTTCTTTGCCGTCAGGCGGCTGAAAAGCATGCCAGGAAGGTTTCCAGCGCATCGTCGTCAAAATAGCTGATGACGATTTGATACAGCCAATCTCCCTTTTTACACACCAGCATGGTCTGGTTCATGGTAAATTCCCGTCCGTTTTGCTCTAACGTACAGCGAAGATCCAGCGTTTCAAACTCTACGCCGGCCACGGTGCGCTGCGAAGGCTCGTCAAACTCGTAGGATACGTTTTCCCCGGTCTGCGCTTCCAGCACATTTTCCATCTGGCGGACGTATACCGAGGGGGTTATGACCCCGCTGGGGTCTTTAACGGCGGAAATATTGATGTTGTTCCCCTCCGGCGTAACCGCTGCCATTTCCGTAACCATATTGGCGCTGCCGCTCTGTTCCATCTGCAAAAGATCCGCCCCCGCCTCTTGAGAATCTTGGATCTGCTCTTTGGTCTGCATGGTCATATCGTCCGTTGCAGTAAACTTTAAGCCGATCCAGGCATTGGTATATTCCGAATCCGTACAAACGCCCGCTTCAAACTCGTCCTCTGCGTTGGCGGTGGGCGTTGCCTTGGCAGAGGCGGTGGGTGTTTCGGTGTTTGTCAGCGCATCAATGGCATCTTCGCGGCTTTGTCCGCCGCAGCCTGCCAGCACACCGCCTGCCAGCAACAGCGCCAAAAGACCGGCCGCCATCTTTTTGGTATGGTTCATGATGTATCCTCTCCTTTTCCCTGCTATCTATCACAGCATAGTATACCATGCGCACTTGCCCGATGCGCATAAAAAAAACAGGGCCTTTCGGCCCTGTTTGCGCATCATTTGAAGCGGATGGATTGGAAAAAGTTTTCCATGGTATGCTCGTTGTAGCCATCCTCCTCCGCGACATACACCAGCACATAGGCGGACTGCTCGTTTATGAATACGACATATTCGCCGCGCCGCATTTTGCTGGGCAGCGGCTCCGCCTCGTCCTCATCCGGCGGCAGGGTAAACTTATACCGGATACAGGCGCGGTTCTGGATGGTATCGTTGACCGCAGGCTCGTAAATGGCGCCGGCCAAAAGGGTATTCAGCATATTTTGCAAAAGCGCGGTAAACAGCTTGTCCTGGTCATAGGTATGCCCGGCCGCCTCCCAGGCCGTTTTGTAATCCTGCACGAGCTGGGCCCAGTCCGCCTCTACGGCGGTATAGGTGGCGCCTTCGGTATAGTCCACGGTTTCGGTGGTGGTCAGCGTAAAGCTGGAGGAAAGGTTGATTTCCTCGATTTCGATGGGAATGCTCTGGGTGGTCTTGTTCACCTCGCCCGGCATTTCCACAACGTAGTTGCCGGCGTCCACCTGCTGCGTGGCCACCCCGCCGCAGCCCGCCAGCATCAGCGACGCTAGCAGCAGCGAGAGCGTTGTTTTCAATCGTTTCATGCGTTTTGTCCGATCCTTTCCAAGCCGATTTGTATGCGGCGCAGGGTTTCCTCTTTGCCCAAGAGCACCGCCGCCTCCACCGCGCCGCCGGGGGTTACCTGCGTGCCGGTAACGGCCACGCGCCCCGGCCAGAGCATCTGCCCGTTTTTCAGGCCCAGCTCCGCCGCCGCGCCCAGCAGCGCATCGTGGATGGCCTGCTGCTGCCAATCTTGGAGCGTGCCCAGCACCTGCTGCGCTTTTTCCAGCGCGATTTTGGATTTTTCCAAATCGGTCTTCATCTTTTTATGGCAATACATCGCCAGATCGTAATCCGGCAGCGCGCGCAAAAACGCGATCTTGTCCGGGATCTCGGCAAAGGTTTCCAGCCGCTGCTGCAAAATCTGGCACAGCACCTGCTTTTGGCTGTCGTTGGTGGGCAGCACCTGGTCGTAATACGGGGCGGCGTGCGCGGTAAACGCGGCCTCATCCATATGGCGGATGTACTCGGCATTCATCCAGCGCAGCTTGTTTTCATCAAAGATGGCGGGCGATTTGGAGATGCCCTTGACATCAAACGCAGCCGCCAGCTCCTCCATGGTAAAGATCTCCTGGTTGGTGCCGGGGTTCCAGCCCAGCAGCGCGATGTAGTTTAAAATCGCTTCCTTCAAAAAGCCGCGGCGGATAAAATCCTCATAGCTGGCGTCGCCGTACCGCTTGGACAGCTTTCTGTGCGCATCCTTCATCACGGGCGGCAGATGCAGGTACTGCGGGATATCCCAGCCAAACGCCTGGTAGATCAAATTGTACTTCGGCGTGCTGGAAAGGTATTCCGTGCCGCGGATGATATGGGTGATGTGCATCAGGCTGTCGTCCACGACGTTGGCAAAATTGTACGTCGGCAGGCCGTCGCTTTTCAATAGGATGCCATCCTCCAATTCGTGCACATCCACCTCGATATGGCCGTAGACCAGATCGTCAAACGAGGCGGTGCCGCTGTCCGGGATGCGCTGGCGCACCACGTACGGTTCGCCGTTTGCAATGCGGCGGCGGGCTTGGTCCAGCGGGATATCCGCGCATTTCCGATCGTATTTATACGCACCCTCTTCGTGCCCTGCGGCCTTGCGGCGCTGCTCTATCTCCTCTTTGGTGCAAAAGCAGTAGTACGCCCCGCCCCTTTCCACCAGCTCGTCGGCGTATTTTTGGTAGATTTCACGCCGCTGGCTCTGGATATACGGGCCATAGGGGCCGCCTACGTCCGGGCCCTCGTCATAGGTCAGGCCGGTTTGCTTCATCGTCCGATAGATCAAATCGGTTGCGCCCTCCACATAGCGCTGCTGGTCGGTATCCTCAACGCGCAAGACAAACTTGCCGCCGTGGTTTTTGGCAAACAGCCAGCCGTACAGCGCCGTTCTCAGCCCGCCGATGTGCAGATAGCCCGTCGGGCTGGGCGCAAACCGTGTGCGTACCTCGCTCATATTCATTCCCCTTTCGTATGCTCTGCCGTCCATCTGGCGTGCGCCATGGCCAGGCCCGCGATGGTCTTGGCGTCCGGCAGGGCGCCATTCATCGCCTCTTGATAGGCCGTTTCCAGCGGCAGGGTAAACAGCTCGATGAATTCATCCTCATCGCGCTCTGTCGCCTGCTGGGCCAGGCCCGTGGCTAGGTAGATATGCAAAGTTTCGTCGGAAAAGCCCGGCGTGGTGATGATTTCGCCCAGCTTTTCCCAGCGCTGCGCCACAAGGCCGGTTTCCTCCTTCAGCTCCCGGCGGGCGGTCAAATCCGGGTCCTCGCCCGGCTCGCGCTTGCCGGCGGGCAGCTCTGTGATAACGCAGCCCAGCGCCGTGCGAAACTGGCGCTCCAAATACACCTGCCCATCGTCCGTGACGGCTACGACCACCACGCCGCCGGGGTGGCGCACCAAATCGCGCTTGCTGGTGCGCCCATTTGGCAGCGCTACCTTAGCTAAGGTTACATGCAAAAGCCGGCCGCGATAGACGGTATCCTCCTGCAAAATGGTTTCGGAAAGCGGATCTTTCATTGCTTTTTCACCTGCTTGGCCCAGGAATCCTTCAGCCCTACGCTGCGGTTGAATACCGGCTTTGCCGCCGTGCCGTCCGGGTCGGCGCAGAAATAGCCGATGCGGATGAACTGGAACGAATCGCCGGGCCGGGCGCCCGCCAGGCTTTTTTCCACCTTGGCATGGCGTACGGACAGCGAATTGGGGTTGATGCGCTGGGTAAAATCCCCCTCGCCATCCAAGACCAGGTTTTCGTACAGGCGCACCTCGGCATCCACAGCGGTGGCCTTATCCACCCAATGCAGCACGCCCTTGACCTTGCGCCCGCCGGTGCCGGAGAGCGAATCGGGGTCATACGTGCACCTTACAAGGGTGACGCGGCCGCTGTCGTCGGTTTCGTACCCGGTGCATTTGACAATGTATGCGCCCATCAGCCGCACCTCTTTATCCGGCGAAAGGCGCTTGTATTTCGGCGGCGGGACGATGGCAAAATCCTCCCGCTCGATGTACACATGCTTGGAAAAGGACATTTCGCGCGTGCCCAGCGCCTCGTTTTCCGCGTTGTTGGCGATGGTGATGCATTCGCTCTGCCCTTCGGGATAATTTTCAATGACAAGCTCGACAGGATCCAGCACGGCCATGCGGCGCGGGGCGGCGGGCTTTAGGTCTTCCCTTAGGCAGTGCTCCAAGACGCCGGGCTCCACGGTGCTGTTGCTCTTGGCCACGCCCACGGTGGCGCAAAATTGGCGGATGGCACCCTTGGTATAGCCCTTGCGCCGGAGCCCGCAGAGCGTGGGCATGCGCGGGTCGTCCCAGCCCGAAACATAGCCCTCGTCCACCATGCGCTTTAGGTAGCGCTTGCTCATGATGGTGCCTTCGATATTCAGGCGGGCAAACTCGTACTGGTGCGGCGGGTTTTCAAAGCCGATGGCCTGCAAAAACCAATCGTACAGCGGGCGGTGGTCTTCAAATTCCAGCGTGCAGATGCTGTGCGTGACGCCCTCGATGGCGTCGGAGACGGGGTGGGCAAAATCGTACATCGGGTAGATGCACCATGCTGTGCCCGTACGGTGGTGCGGGGTATACATGATGCGGTACATGGCCGGGTCCCTCAGATTCATATTGGGGGACGCCATATCGATCTTGGCCCTAAGGCAGCATTCGCCTTCCTTATATGCACCCGCCTTCATCGCGCGGAACAGGCGCAGGTTTTCCTCCGGCGGGGTATCGCGGTACGGGCTGTTCTGCCCGGGCTCTGTGAGCGTGCCGCGGCTTTCGCGCATTTGCTCCGCCGTTTGAAAATCCACATACGCCAGCCCTTTTTGGATGATGGTTTCTGCATAGGCGTACAGCTGATCGAAATAATCCGAGGCATAGTGCAGCCCATCGCCCCAATCGCAGCCCAAAAAGCGGATATCCTGCATGATGTTGTCCACATACTCGGTATCCTCTTTGACGGGGTTGGTATCGTCAAAACGGAGGTTGCACTGGCCATGGTATTTTTCCGCGATGCCGAAATCCAGCAAAAAGGCTTTGGCATGGCCGATGTGCAGGTATCCGTTGGGCTCCGGCGGAAAGCGCGTAACGATCTTTTTGTGTTTGCCGCTTTCCAAATCGCGCGCAACGATCTCTTCGATAAAGTTGTTGGCAGCTTCAGGCTCAAAATTCATTTGGCTTGTCCCTCCAGGCTCGTTCCAATGATTCTTATTATTTTACATGATAACCCGCATTCCTACAAGGGGCAGGGCGGCATGCTATGAGCCTATTGTGCGCGTTTTGCGGGTTTTTAACGCAGCTGGGCCCCTTAGCATGAAAAAAGCCGGCCCTTTTTGAAAAGAGCCGGCCTTTGCTGGGTTGTGTTATTGTGCTTTGCGCTTGCGGTAGGCCGCGCAGGCCGTGCCCGCCGCGCCGATGGCCGCCAAGCTCAGCATAGCCGCCCAAACGGAGGCGTTGCTGTTGTCTCCGGTCTGGGGGTTTACGCCCGGGGTGGCCGTGGGCTGCTGGGCTGCCTGGCCCTTGGCCGGAACGATGGTATCGTCCTTTTTGATCTCCTTGGTCAGCGCCTCGTCGGCAAAGTATTTGCCGCAGCCTTCACAGTACCAGTAGGCGATGTTGCCCGCTTCGGTTTCGGTGGCGTCCTTGGCCTCTACCTTTACCGCTTTGTGCGTATGGGTGACAACACCCTCGCCGGTTACGGGCTGGTCGTTGACGATGACTTCGCCGCTGCCGCTGTTGATGACGGCAACGCCGTCCGGCAGGGTCACATTCAAATCGCCCTGCAGCACCTCTACCGCATCGCCCGCAGCGGCTTTTTCCACGCGCTGCTCAATCTGCGCCGGCGTCCCTACATAATAAGTGGCGCTGCCGCCCTGCTTGCCGATGCCGGCCGCCGCCGCATCCGCCGCCAGGTATTTGGCCGGGGACTGGGCATAGCTGCCGCCGGAAACAACGAGCTTGCCGCTGTCCGCGGTGGTGCTGAGCGTGCCGGAAACAGAGCCGCCCTCCAGCGAAACCTCTGCGCCTGCGCCTGCGGTAACGTTGCCCTTGATGGCGCCGCCGGTTACGGTAAATTCGATTTCGCCGGTGTTATAGTCCGGATCCTGACGCACGAGCACATCGCCGTCCACCGTAGCGCCCGCCTTCACTTCCGTGACGGACTGGTATTTCTTATCCCATTCCAGCGCCTGGATGGCAACCCCGCCGCCCGTGGCGCTCAGCGTGCCGCCGGAAACGGTGGCCTTGCCCCAGTTTTGCAGGGCGCTGCCCTGGCTGCCGGTGGTAACCACCTTGCCGCCCGTCATATTCACGGTGCCGTTATCGTCGTTTTTCAAAACGATGAAGGCATTTTGCAGCGTGCCGCCCTTCATATTGAAGGTAGCGCCGATGTTGCGGATCAGCGAGCTGAAGCCCGAGGTATTGATGATCGTGCCGTTGTTGACGGTCATGGTGCCGTGGTTATCCACCACGTACCAGGAGTTGCCGCCGCTGGTGGAAGCGTTCGTTCCCTTTTCCTGCGAACGGGTCAGCGTGCCGCCGTTGAGCGTTGCGGTGCCGTTGTTGACAAGCGCGCCCTTGCCGTGGCTCACATTGTCCACCTTGCCGCTGCCCTGGATGGTCAGCGTGCCGTTGTTGGTGATGGTGTGCTGCCCCGCCGTATTGGTCAGCGTATAGCTGCCAAGATCCAGCGTGATGGTCTGGCCATTTGCAATGGCGATGCTTTCCGTCACATTATCCAGCAGCACAACGGTTTTGCCGTCGGCGTTGTTCACCGCTTCCTGGACCGTGCCGTATTCCGTGCCGTCTACCGACGCCACATTGCCCGCAGCAAAGCCCACCGCCGGCAGCATCATGCACGCAACCGACAGGCTAAGCGCCATGGCAAGCCATTTTTTCGCATGCTTTTTCATGCTTTTTTTCCTCCTCTTTAGACTGGATATTCGCCAGAAAAAACGCCCAATTTTGGAAAACTATACCTTTTCAAAAGCAGGCATCTTTGCCAAACCCTGGCAAAAACGCCGTTTTTGGGGCCAATTCCGTTGTAATTCCAACGCTTTTTCGGCATGTTGTCGTCTCATGAAAAAGTATAGCATTTCATACTGGGAAAGTCAATGAACGTGTCGAAAATGCATCTGCCGATTTTTAGATAAAAAGGCGCAAAATGGAAAAAGCAGGCGGGCCGGGGCCGTCTGCTTTTCTTTCCGATTCTAGTTTACAACCAGGGCGTGCGTTACAGGCACTCGTCAAAGGCCATGCGCACATTCTGCCCGGCGGATTCCTCCAGGGTTTGGATCAGGTTTTCCCCGTTGGCCAATTTGCCGGCATACTTTTGGTAATAGGCGGCCAGGCCGCGTATCATGGCGTCGCGGCCGATGAGGTTTTCCACATCGCGCAGCATCATCGTACCCTCGGTATACACCACCAGGCTGTACACCTGGTTGTTGGGAAAATCGGCGGCAGGGCTGCCCACCGTCACATTGTACGCTTCGCGGTTGTACATGGGGCCCATCACCTCGCTGAGCATGCTGACATAGGTATCGTAGAAATCCTGCTCCGCCGCTTGGCCGTGGACGCGGCCCATATACAGCAGCGTGGAATAATCCGTCAGCGCCTCATCCAGCCAAGGCTCTATGGCCTGGTCGTTGCCCACCACGGCATACCACCACTGGTGCGCGGTTTCGTGCGCCGTAACGCGCTCCAGATCCGCCAGGCCCTGGCCGGTATAGAGCGATCTATCCAGCAGCACGAGGCCGGGGTATTCCATGCCGCCGATGAAAAAATCCGTCTGCACGGCGTTGAATTCCCCGTACGGGTAAGGGCCGTACATTTCGCCAAAGGCCTGCAAGGCCTGCTTGGCGGTGTTGGCGGCCAAGCGCCCGCTCTCCGGGCAGTCCGCATCGTAAAACGACCGCACCGTAACCCGCTGCCCGCCGCTGTTGACATGCGTGGTCTCCACGGCAAAATCGCGGCTGACAACGGCGGCAAAATCCCGTACATGCGCGGCGCGGATGCTGTAGGTGGTGCGCCCGTTTTCCGTAACGGGCTCTTTTTCGGCCGTGCCGGTATACGCCGCCACCATCCCCTCCGGCACGGAAAGGGATACGCTGTAGTCGCTGGCGTCGCTGACAAACGGATCGCCCACCGCGCCGTAGGGGTGGGATAAAAACTGCGTGCCGTCCCACGCGCAGGCCACGGGCAAAAAGTTGCACAGGTTATATGTGCTCTCGCCATAGCCGAACCGGCCCAGGCAGTGTGGCAGCTGCACGGTAAAGGCAAAGGAAATTTCCGCCGTGCCGTCTGCGGCAAGCGGCTGCGGCAAATCGATTTCCAGCAGCGTCTCGTCGTCGTTTTTCAGGCGGGTCTGTACAGGCTGCCCGTCGGCCGTAATTTCCGTGAGCACGATGCCGCCTTCGGAAAAGCCGCCGGGGTACGCCTTGCCCATCTCGTCGTTTTGAAACGGCGCGGTCTGCACCTGGGCGTAGGCATTGGGGTACAGCATAAACGGCAGGCTGGCCATCTGTGCGCCCGTCGGGTTTTTGTACGTTACCGTCATGCGCCCGCTGACGGCCTTTGCCGCCTCGTCCAGCGACAGCTCGGCGCGGTAGCTGTGCTGGGAAGGCTGCTGCCAAAAGCCCTCGTCGATGGGCCCCGCCTTGCCGCAACCGCACAGCGAAAGCGCCAGCATTCCCAGCGCCAAAAGCAGCGCCAGGCGTTTTTTCACGCCGTTTTGGTAGACACGCATGCGCTTGTTTCCTCCTTTTGGCAGAAATTTCCATCCGCCGTGTTTTCCTTATACTTTATACAAAATCCGCAATAGATATGTTATGATAAAATCCACAAAGCGCCTTTGGCGTGCCGATTTGTAAAGGGGGGCCCTCTGTATGCCGCTGTGTTCATACCAACAAGCGCCGGACCGCAACGACCGCACCGTTGTTGAAAATATCTTTCTTCGCGAATTTATGCCCGCAGCGCCGGAGGGTGCGGTCAAGGCGTATCTCTACGGCCTGATGCAGTGCCAGCAGGGCACGGGCGCGGGGTCGCTGTCCGCGTTTGCGCGCGCTGTGGCCCTTAGCGAAACAGAGGTGCAGGATGCCTTTGCCTATTGGCAGGAAAAGGGCCTGGTGCTGGTGCAGACAAAGCCGATGTTTGCCGTGTTTTATCTGGATATCCACAACGCCCTGCCGCAGGACGGCAGCGTGTACACCGATTCCGAATACAACCGCGAGATCCAGGCGCTGTTTGCCCCCAAGGCCATCCAGCCTGCCGAGCTGGCCCGCGTATACGATTGGACGGATGTGTTTTTGATCGACCGCAGCGCCGTGCCGCTTTTGATCGAATACGGGCAGAAAAAATTAAAGGACCTGGACAAGGCTACCGCCCGCCGCCAGGTCAGCTATATCGATAAGATCGCCCGCCAATGGAATGAAGAGGGCGTGCGCACCCAGGAGGATGCCAAGGCATGGCTGGCCGCCCAGGCCGAGCAGGACAGAGGGCACAGCGCAT